>JAEIGA010006431.1_pt1 | contig 17889 bp, 21 predicted proteins | sample 9270691 | NCBI WGS metagenome assembly JAEIGA01 (sample SAMN17057246, study PRJNA624740) | gut metagenome | biome: biome; isolation source: fecal sample | host: Bos grunniens | place: China: Xizang | collected 2019
GAAAAAGATTTATATGTGCAAAAACGTTAAGCAAAATGTGTTGTTTGAGCGAAGCGAGTTCACATTTTGTAGTTTTTGTATGTGTAAATCCCGACCGGAAACCAAGTCGGAAGATGAAGCGCCGAAACATAATCGCTGCGCGATGGTGAATCGACTAATCGACTAATCGGCGAATCGGGCCCTTCGACAAGCTCAGGGACCGCCTTGATTATGCGATTCAACAACAATCGACGAGTAACAAACGACAAGCAACATTACTTAGTAGAAAATTCCTCAAACGTATTGTCGGAGTAGTAAACAACAATGCGTTGAATTTTTTTGGCAGGCATTTCCTTTACCACTTCTTTTACCACTACATCGTGTACAATTTGTTGATTAACAGATGGTTTTACTTCCGAAATAGGAGTAGATACAGGTGCTGAAGTCTCTGAGATTGCAAAATTTGGTTCATTTTCGATGGGTTGACCAAATAAATCGTATTGAACCAGCTTTTCGTGCTTGTACATGGGAAGTTTTCCAAATAATAACCACTCTGGATTTAGGTTAGGAAAAGCACTCAAAATCTTCTGTGTAGAGTCTAAACTTGGATTACTTCTACCTGATAATAAGTGAGATACGTTAGAAACCTGCATATCGGTTAAAGCAGCAAACTGCTTTGCTGTTAACTTCTCTTTTTCTAAAATTACACGTATACGTTCTTTCATAGCAAAAAAATTACAGATAGCATCCTTTGTTTATGCTACAAATGTAATAATTATATTTTACATCTGCAAATTACATTTGTTTATTTATTTACAAAATAACATTATACTTTTGTAATACACAATTGTATACATGTAGTTTACATTATTATAAATTGCAGATATACGTATTAAAGTAGTTGTTTAGATTATATGTTATAATATACTGACATTTTGTACATTATATATCTCATTTTTATAGTAAATCAGTAATATACGGTGGTTTTTACATTTGTTTATTCATACTTAAAGTAATTATTTAATTATGATAGTTTATTGTACTGATTTTTAATATTTTCTGTTATGCTATATTTTATTCGTTTACTATATTATACTATACTACTCTACTTTTGTAACTTATATTATTGGTTTTACAATCTTATTATATAAGCGCTGATTTATTACAAAAACATTTGTAATCAAAACTGCTCACTCTATCAATATTACAAATGTATCCAAAAACATCGTTTTACTGTAAACTAAAAAATGCCTCTTTTCTACCCTATTTTTTCCGTTTCAAAAATGAATTGCGTAAATTTGTAACACTAAAAATTCTATCAGATGGAAAAAAAGTTAGCCGCGTTTCAACGCACCCTCGAAATTGTAGACAAATTACGTATTGAATGTCCATGGGACAGAAAACAAACCAATCATAGTCTCCGCCCTCTTACCATAGAAGAAACATACGAGTTGTCGGACGCAATCATGAAAGAAAACGACCCCGAAATCAAAATTGAGCTGGGCGATTTGCTACTTCATATCTTATTTTATGCCAAAATTGCAGAAGAGAAAGATTTATATACAATAGAAAATGTTTGTAATAGCCTCTGTGACAAGCTAATATACCGTCATCCGCACATTTTTGGCTCGGCAGAAGCAAAAAATTCAGAAGCGGTGGAGAGAAACTGGGCAATTTTAAAACTACGCGAAGGAAAAGACAAGACAGTTTTGGGCGGTGTACCCGATAGTCTACCCAGTTTGATCAAAGCCTACCGCATACAAGACAAAGCACGTGGCGTGGGATTTGATTGGAAAAACAAAGAAGATGTTTGGACCAAGGTAAAAGAAGAAATTAGCGAAGTGCAAGCTGAAATGGATTCCAAGAATCACGATGCGCTTGAAGCTGAGTTTGGCGACCTTCTTTTTAGCATTGTTAATGCTGCTCGCTTGTATGGTATCGAACCCGACACTGCCCTGGAACGTACCAACAAAAAGTTCACTCAGCGCTTTAACTACCTAGAACAAAAGGCAAAAGAACAAGGAAAGAACGTAAAAGAATTGACGCTAGAGGAAATGGATGCACTGTGGGAGGAAGCTAAAAAATCATGAGCACAGCGATAACGCCTGTGCGGGAATATGAAAAAAGCAGTCCATTTGGACTGCTTTTTTGTGACCCCGGAGGGGCTCGAACCCTCGACCCATTGATTAAGAGTCAATTGCTCTACCAACTGAGCTACGGAGTCTTAAACCTGCTTGAAAGCAGTGCAAATATACTACTTTTTTAAGAAAAAAAGCAATGTTCAATCAATATTTTTGTGCCCAACAGAATTAAAATAATCCCACCTAGAACACCCCATTTAAAGGAAAATCGCTTTCCTACATAATAGCCAATTTGCGTACCCATAAGAGAAAACAAGAAACTTATTATACCAATACAGATAACGGCTACATTCAACCAATTGGGAAACGGAACAAATACAATACCCGTTGCTAAGGCATCAATACTAGTGGCTATGGCCAACAAAAAAATCTTACCTAAACCATAATGATGATGATCTTCATCTAGATCACAATTGGGATTCTTAGCGGTAATTAGGTCTTCTTTAATCATACGGGCACCCAATACGCCCAAAATAATAAATGCAATCCAGTGGTCGTATGCGGTAATGGTATCTGCAAAAAATTGCATCAAATAAAACCCAAACAGGGGCATCATGCCCTGAAACATACCAAAAGACATGGCCATAACCAGCCATTTTCCCCACATGGGTTGCTTTAAACAAGCACTCTGGCTTATGGAGACTGCAAAACAATCCATAGCCAGAGCAATTGATAAAAGTACAATAGTAAGTAAACTCATTTACTATACTTTATTTTTGAGTTGACAAGTAGTCCATTACTTGGTTGAAGATATTTTCTGCGTTGAAACCAAATTTTTCGTCCAATACAGTATAAGGTGCAGAATGACCAAAATGATCCAAACCAAATACACGACCATTCAAACCAGCCAAACGTTGCATTGACAAAGGTAAACCTGCAGTCAAAGCAAAGATAGGCAACGAATAATCAATAATGCTACGAATGTAACTTTGTGGTTGTGAGAAGAATAAACCTTCTGATGGAACCGAAACAATGCGTGCTCTAACACCAGCGCGTTCTGCTAACAAAGCTTCTGCCTCTACCAAGGTAGACACTTCAGAACCACTTGCTAACAAGATAATATCAGGAGTTCCTTCTACGTCTTTTACCACGTATGCTCCTTTGGTAGTGCCCAATGCTTCTTCGTAAGCATTGCCAGTACGAGGCAAATTCTTAACGTTTTGACGCGATAGAATCAAAGCAGTTGGTGTATCGCAATTTTCTAGTGCCATTTTCCATGCTACGGTAGTTTCGTCTACGTCAGCTGGACGAAGCACCAACATTGAGTTGCGTCCTTTGTGGTTTTTAACCGCTTCCATCAAACGCACTTGCATTTCTTGTTCAATGGGTTGGTGAGTTGGACCATCTTCGCCTACACGGAAAGCATCGTGTGTCCATACATAAACTACTTGCAAACGCATCAAAGCCGACATACGGAAGGCAGGTTTCATGTAGTCTGAGAACACAAAGAAGGTACCGCACACAGGAATAATACCTCCGTGCAATGCCATACCGTTCATGATACAAGCCATGGCCAATTCGCTTACACCAGCGTGCAAGAAACCACCAGAGAAATCGCCTTTTACAAAAGGTTTGCTGTTTTTCAAGAAACCTTCGGTTTTATCTGAGTTAGAAAGGTCGGCCGATGCCACTACCATGTTTTCAACTTGTTCCGAGAACAAACCTAGCATAGCACCCGATGCAGAACGGGTTGCTTGGTTGGCTTTTTGTTGAATGGCAGCATAATCAATTTTAGGAATAACGCCACCGTAGAAATTATGGAATTTAGTAGCCAATTCTGGATTAGCTGCTTCCCAAGCGGCTTGTTCTGCATGACGTTTTGCTACCATAGCACGCAACTCGTTTAAACGAGCTTGGTACATTTCTGCTACTTCGTCAAAAATAACAAATGGATTTTGAGCATCACCGCCCAAGTTTTTAACGGTATTATCGATCGATGCACCTGCAGCACCCAAAGGTTGACCGTGGGTAGACACCATGTTTTCAAAACTTTCACCATTAGGACCTACAGCGCCTTTACCCATCAAGGTTTTACCAATAATTAAGGTAGGACGTTCGGTTTCGGCATTGGCATCTTTCAACGCTTGACGAATTTGAGCAGCATCGTTACCGTTAATGGTAATAACTTTCCAACCCCATGCTTCGTATTTCATGGCAGTATCTTCGGTAGATACTTGGTTTACGAAAGTAGAAAGTTGCACCTCGTTCGAGTCGAAGAACATGATCAAGTTACTCAATCCCAATGTACCGGCAATACGTCCAGCACCTTGCGAAATTTCTTCTTGAATACCACCGTCCGAAATAAAGGTGTAGATTTTATGTTTGGTCCATTCGCCAAAACGAGCGGCCATAAAACGTTCTGCAATAGCAGCACCTACAGCCATGGTATGACCTTGACCCAAAGGACCTGATGTATTTTCAATACCCAATTCAAAATTCACTTCTGGGTGTCCAGGAGTACGGCTACCCCATTGACGGAACGCTTTCAAATCGTCCATGTTCAATTTGCCTATCATGGCCAATTGCGCATACAACATAGGCGACATGTGACCTGGGTCTAAAAAGAAGCGGTCGCGGTTCTCCCATGTAGCATTATCGGGGTCAAAAACAAGAAATTCCGAGAACAACACGTTGATAAAGTCTGCACCTCCCATGGCACCTCCGGGGTGACCCGATTTAGCTTTTTCTACCATAGAAGCAGCCAAGATACGGATGTTGTCGGCCGCACGATTCAAAAGGGATATTTCGTTCATCATGTAAGAAGTAAATTATATGAATTTTATATGGTGCAAAGTTACTATTTTTCACGTATTTAAACAAAAAAATAACCCTTTGAAGTCACAAAGAGTTATCAACAAAATGCCTTATTGGACACTTTTATTACTTTTTTGTAGGAAATTGGTAAGTTAAATGGTACAAAAGTCCAAAATTGGTTGCTTTGGCATCGCTTCCAAACCCTGCAATATAGGTGGGATAACTGGCCTCATTTTGGTAATAATGACCAAAGGTTTTCACCTCTAAAGCCAATCCCATAAAGAACTGTTTGTACACCTGCACCCGCACCCCTAATTGGAATTCCAACCAACCAAAATGCGCCACTTGATTGTTGGTTGCATACGTTCCTGTTTCATGCCAATAGTTGTTAGAAAGTTGCGCATCCGACAACTGATAACTGGTAAAACTGTATCCGTATCGCACACCTGCAAACACAGCATGATCGCGTTTTCTATCGGGTTGGTAGTTTAAAAAATTGTAGTTAGCCCCTATCTTTACAAAGCCACCTGCAGTGGTATATTTGTACAAATCTTGCTGTTCGTTACACCCCATCACCCCTATCTCGATGGCAGGAAACAAACGGTGCCACAAGCTTACATCGGCAGCTATCGAAGCTTCAAAACGACCTGAAAAAGCAGTTGCAATAGGGTTAAAAATATCCAACGATAAATATGTGGCTTGATATACTGGCGATTTTTGTTTTACCACTGGCGCCTGGGGTTGTGGTTCGGCACTAATTACCATGGTAGAATCCAGGGCTACATGACTCGATTCTTGTGCGCATAATACAGCAAATGGCATCAAAAGCAGCCATACCAAACTATAAATAAACTTTGAGATGGACATCGCTTTCTACATTAATTACGTTTGTACTGTATACCTCTACATCCAATGTATCGGTAGCATTGTACAGTTGCGCACTTTCGATGCTATGAAACATCACGCAACCGCATTCGGGATTAATAAGTTGAGGGAAAGGCGTGTGCTTTACCTCTAAAATATAATTGGTAACCGATTCATCTTCTGCGTGACGCAAAAACGAAACCTCGAATCGGGTAACAGATTGATTCTGATGCAATGGCAAGAAAACCGTTTGCTCGGACGATTCATTGTATAAAATGGAATCGTTCCCCTCGCCTTTTATAGTAACTTGTTGCATGGTAATGGGCGTTAATTTGGCAGAATCGACAAAAGCCACGCCCAACAAAGCACGGGTGGGAACATAACAATTGTTGTTGCACGCCATTAGCACAAACAACACAGAAACCGCCAATATACCGACTAACTTTTTCACTGTATGTAAGTTACAATTTCGTTTAAGGCTTTGCGCTTTTTCGGATTAGGTTCTGTACCAGGCATAGCATACCCCATTGGAATAAGTACCATGGGTTCTTCGTTATCGGGCAATTGCAAGAAAGATTTGCATTTTTCGATATCAAAATTGCACACCCAACAGGTATTCAAACCACGCTCGGTAGCCGCCATGATGATGTGGTCAGAAACAATAGAAATATCAATATCGCAATGGTCTTTACCATCGCTTCGGTGCCAAGATTCGTTGTGATTGCCCGTTACGACCAAGCACAAAGGAGCTTCTTTGAATGTTTCACGACGATACACATCGCCAAATTGCACCAACTTTTCGCCCCTAATCACGTAAATGTGCCAGGGTTGTTTGTTCACTGCCGATGGCGCCATGTTGGCACACGATAAAATATACTCCAAATCGGCATCGGCTACAGCTTGTTGGCTATAACGACGCTCCGAGTAACGTTTGGTAATCAGTTCTAATAAATTCATTAGGCCGAGAAATAAGTTTTCAATTCGGTTTTTAAGAACGAAATAGCCACCATGGTAGGTGCTGCATTCGATTTTTCGTAGGTTGCCAAAATCACTTTTGCCAAATCGACCGAAGGACCTTGTGGATCTACTTGTGCAGCACAAGCATTGATTAGTTGCACAATGCTTTCTTTGGCATTTTTTACTACTTCCCATGCTTCTGAACTTACGTATATTTGTTGCGCTACGTTGTGTTCAAACTCAGCACGAATTACGGTAAGCAAAGCAGCATGCAATTGAATGGCAGTATACGAATCCGATTGGGTACGCACCAACAAAGAATCGGGTGTGATGCGTTCTAGAAACAGCACCAAACGTTCGTATGCGGTGAATCGAATGGGAGTTACATTCTTTTGGTTCTCTTTGTACAACAAGTAACGTTGACGTGACTCTTGTTGTTTAAAGAACTTGTTTAGCAATACCCAAACTACTACTATTACCAATGCTGCAGGCAAAGTATATTTCAATATTTCAAAAAAAGCATCCATATTACAATCGTATTTGTTTTTCTATTTGATATTTATTGCGATCTTGCGACGAACGGCTCATCAATTCGCCCAAGAATCCGGTAATAAAAAATTGCGTTCCTAAAATCATGGCCAAAATAGCCAAATAGAAATAAGGTGTATCGGTTATCAAAGGTGCACGCATGCCGTTGCAAATTGCATACAATTTAATGCCTCCTACCACCAACACGGCTATAAAGCCTAAAATAAACATAATACTGCCCCACACGCCAAAAAAGTGCATGGGTTTTACGCCAAATTTAGACAAGAACCACAAGGTAAGCAAATCCAAATAACCATTTACAAATCGATTAAATCCAAATTTGCTTTGACCAAATTTACGTGCTTGGTGTTTTACTTCCTTCTCACCAATCTTGCTAAATCCTGCCGATTTTGCCAGATAGGGTATATAACGATGCATTTCGCCATACACTTCGATGTTTTTCACCACCTCTTTTCGGTATGCCTTTAACCCGCAATTAAAGTCGTGCAACTTAACACCCGACACCTTGCGCGCTGTTGCATTGAACAACTTACTGGGCAAGTTTTTGGTGAAAACAGGGTCGAAACGTTTCTTTTTCCAGCCAGAAACCAAGTCGTATTTTTCTTCGACTATCATTTTGTACAATGCTGGAATTTCGTCGGGACTGTCTTGTAAATCGGCATCCATGGTAATGACAACATCGCCTTGTGCTGCTTCAAATCCACAATACAAAGCAGGCGATTTACCATAATTACGACGAAATTTAATGCCTTTTACCTCTGGGTGCTCTTTTGACAAAGCATCAATCACCCTCCAAGAACCATCGGTACTGCCATCGTCAATAAACAACACCTCGTAAGTAAATTGGTTAGCATCGGCCACTTTTTTTATCCATAAAAAAAGTTCCTGCAACGATTCTTCTTCGTTATATAAAGGTATAACAACAGATATATTCATGTTTAATTTTGTTCTGATGTATTATTTCTTTTACTCAAATATCGATAGATAGCCGCATTGATTAACCCCAAAATAATCCCAACAATAGAATACATCCAGATGCTTTGGGTGGCCATTTGAAGACTCGATGGCATGGGCGAATTTACCAATATTTCTTGATAGGTATTAAATGAAGGAAATTGTGGTGCTAACAATTTCAAATTTTCGAGCAATGATTGATGCATATCGGTTATGTAATTGGGCGATATGTATTGGTAAAACACATACTGTCCAATGGTTAAAATAAGCGATGCAAAAACAAATAAAAAGAACGTAAAGGTATAGAAATCAGAAAAACTAACCGTTGGTTCATTGGTTTGTTGGATAAACTTTTTAGCCAATCGATACGCATAAAAAGGAATAAATACAGACAGTACAAGATAGAATATTGTTAACCACATGTATTGTTGCATAGATACCTCTACTGCAAAACGAATCAACAAAAATGCACCCATATACAGGGCATATTTTGCTGCCATTTTATAAGCCATAGAACGTATTTCTAGTGGAGTCATATTCATTTTAACAATTAGTATGCAAAGTTAATTAAATAATGATGTTAGGCAAGATTATCTGTTTTATTTTTACTATTTTTTGATTTTTTCAGACATTGGGACTTTTAAATACAAAATATTGCATTATCTTTGCATTCGGAAAGGTTCTGCACGACCAGCTCCCTTTGAATCCCCCAGGGCTTGACCGCAGCAAGGGTAATTAGGTTGAGCGGTGCGATGCAGATCGCCTTTCCTTTTTTTGTTGAAATTTTAAACTCAAAATACCATGTCTAAATCTAACTCAAATAGCGCAGAACACAATGTTATTGCAGCTGGAACCATTATAAAAGGCGATATTACCACCGACGGCGATTTTCGTATTGACGGAAAAATAGAAGGTACTATCCAATCAAAAGGTCGCATTATTGTAGGAAATAGCGGCAGCATATTGGGTACTGTAAAAGCCGAAAACATTGACGTTATGGGTTATATAGAAGGTACTATCGTAACAAACGATACGCTTACACTTAAATCGACTGCTAAAGTAAAAGGCGATATCCAAACCAGCATTTTAGACATTGAGCAACGCGCCGAATTCAACGGCACTTGTACCATGGGAAAAGAAACTCCTGCTCAACCCAACCCTAAAAATCAAAAGAAATAGTACGCATCGGTTTATTATCGGATACGCACGGCTATTGGGATGACCGATATGCCGATTTTTTTGCGTCTTGTGATGAGATATGGCATGCAGGCGATATTGGAGACCTTGAAATTTACAATCGACTGCAAGCACTCAAACCCATCAGGGCAGTTGTGGGCAATATTGATGGTTACCCACTCCGACAAATGTTACCCCTTGTAAACGTATTTGAAGTAGAAAAAGTACGTGTGCTGCTCACCCACATTGGCGGCTACCCTGGTAAATATGCACCGGGGATTTTACCTCAATTAAACGCCAATGGCACTACCCTTTTTATTTCGGGACACTCTCATATTCTGAAAGTTATATACGATCCCAAGCTCCAGCTTTTGCACATCAATCCAGGTGCAGCCGGCAGACAAGGGTTTCACAAAGTACGCACATTGGTGCGCTTTGTGATTGACCAAGATAAAATAAAGGAATTGGAAATTAAAGAAATTCCGCTTAACGAATTAGGTTGATATCGCCCCTATAAACATACTTCATAGGTTTGCCATCTTCGTCTTTATCGGCACCCACCGCTTCTATAACGTAGAAATAAGCACCCTCTGCAGCAGGAACACCGCCTATGGTACCATCCCATCCTTTAGCAGGATCGTTCCAGGCATACACCAAGCGTCCCCATACATTGAACACCTTGGCATCGAACGAAATCAACGATTTGTACGACACCCTGAATTCGTCGTTTCTGCCGTCGCCGTTGGGAGTAAATACATTGGGCACTTCTAACAAAGAGTTCACTATTTCGACGGTATAAACAGCTTCGCTCAAACAATTTTGGGTAGGCAAATCGGAAGTAGAACTATTGGTGGTTTGCAAACGCAAATAGTAAGTTCCGTGCGTTTCGAAGGTATAGCGAAAATCTTGCTCAGAAGAGCGTATTTGACAGGTATTGAATTCTTTATCGGTCGATAAACACCACTCATAAAAGAAAGCAGCAGGGCTGGCGTGGTTTAAAATTTCGATGTTCAACGGAGCCGATCCGCTCAATTTTTTATCGGTCGATGTATCGCGATCGCCTTCGTTGGTAGCCTCTTCGCGGATGCGCACCGATGCTTCTAAATTGGTTTCTACCGCATACACTTCTACCGGTTCGCTTTCGATGCTTTGCATTTGATCAAATGCAATGGCAAATTGGTCTCCTTCAATTAGATAAGTAGTTACATCCAAAGGAGCTGGAACCGTAATATCTACCGCCAATGGAATGCTGTCGGTTACCGTTTTTACGGCATAATTGCCATCGGCATAATACATAGAATCGTAGGTTAATCGAATCATACGTTCTACCTCAAAAGGCACCTTGTTGTGTAATAAAGTATCGTATTGCAAAGGCGTTGCCTCCCATTTCAATTCAATTTGGTAAGAGGTACATCTGTCTTCTAGTGCATCGTGCACTGCAATGGAATCAAAAGTTACCGCCAAACTATCGTATTGAAACACCCAAATCCATTTATCGGGCATGTTTTCTGCCACCAAATGATACCCCATAGAGGGAACCGTTAGCAACGGAATTTCGGTAACAGCTACATCGCTATCAGTTTTTATAAGTTCTTCTGATTCAGCACCTAAAGTATAAATATACCAGTTAAATGTACGTGTAATGGAATCTTGATAAGTTAACTTTGCTGCCGCAGCATCGTCTATAACAAAAACACTGTCAATGTTATCTTGCTCAACACCTACTACCGCGGCATCGGTTATAGAAAATTGGGCAAAAGAAACCGCCCATAAACAGCTTGCTAGTATGCTAAAAATAATTCGTTTCATAGATGGGAACAAAGATAATACAAATTTCCCCTTTTCCTTTATCAACTCTCATTTAATTTCACTAACTTTACCCCCTGAATAATTATATCGTATGAAAAAACACTTTTTTTGGTTACTAATTGCCATTTTCTTGGTAGGTTCAACAGCATACGCCAAGCAAAAAAATTATCCAGTCCTAACAGAGAACGGGAAATCTTACTATTTGTACACCGTTCAAAAAAGTGAAGGTTTATATGCTATTAGTCAACGTTTTAGTGTGCCTCAATCACTTATTATAGAGGCAAACCCTGGCATAGAGCAAGGATTAATTCTGGGTCAAATGCTTAAAGTGCCCAAAATGGATCCAAGCGAAACAAAGAAAAAAGAACCTGTACAACTGGGTAAAAATCAGCATTTAGTAAAGGCAAAAGAAACCTTGTATAGCCTCTCTAAACGCTACAATTGTACCGTTGATGAATTATTGGAATTAAACCCATGGGCAACGAATCTGACCATTGGTTCTGTTTTACAGATTCCTACCAAAGATACCTCTGCAAACAATGCAAGCGACACAATTGCCGCAGCTACCCAAGTAACCGTGGCAGAAGATACAGATGCATCCACCAACGTAACCAGCGAAACAAACCATACCGAAAACCAAGAAGCACCTGCAAAAGAAATCAAAAAGAAAAAAAATATATGGTCTTGGTTTAGCAAGAAAAATACCTCTGAAAATCAAAATGCAGCAACATCAGATGCTATTGTTAGCGAAAACGAAGAAATAGAAGAACCTGAATTTATAGCAAAAGAATCACACATTAAAGTGGGCATCCTATTGCCTTTTATGCTAGATTCTATTAACAGAGATGCTAGCATGGATCGTTTTGTTGAATTTTACCAAGGTTGTTTAATTGCTGCCGATTCATTGGCAAATACTGGTTTATCGACAGAAATCTATGCTTTTGATACAGGAAAAGACAACCAAAAATTGTATGAAATATTGAGTAATCCACTATTAAAAGAAGTGGATATAATCATTGGACCTGCCTATCAAAATCAAGTAAGCATCGTGGCAGATTTTGCATACCAATACAGAATTCCTACCATTATTCCTTTTTCGTCGAACATTACCAATATCAATCAAAACCCCTACTTATTTGAGGTAGTGACTCCACAAAAAGAATTATACAAAAAACTGGTAGATAAATGTACTGCTTTATTTGCCGACAAGCATGTTATCATTGCCAAACCAGTAATGCTTGCTCAGTATAACAAAGCTGATTTTGCTACGCTATTAATGAATAGATTAAACAACGATTCTATTAGATACAGCATTATCAACGATGCAAAATTAGCACACAGCATTGACTCTGTAGCCGCTTTATATCCCAACAAAGAATGCGTAGTGGTAATGCCTAGTACCCATGGCGTAGCACTTAACAAACTAGGCGAAGCATTCAATCAGTTAAAACAATCGAACGTGGGATTGTTTGGTTTCCCTGAATGGAACAATTTAGGAATTGATGAATTGTACGAAAAAAATATGTACCAATTCTCTAGTTATTACACCTCGTTCACCGATCCAGCAGTTATTGAATTCTATTACCAATTAAGAGATAAATTTGGGGTTCCTAAAAACATTCAACAAAGTCCAAATTTTGCCATATTTGGGTATGATATTTGTCTTTATTTTATGAAGCAATATCAATTGCATGGCGACCGTTTTATCAACTACATGCCCGAAACCGAAACCAGTGGTTTGCAAATGAATTTCTTGTTTGAACAAGTGGACAATGGTGGTTACTGGAACGTGGGCACCATCATTAAACAAATAACCAAAGACGGTATTTCTGACTTGTAACATGAAGAAATTAGGTTTTATCGTTATTTGTTTGCTATTGGCACCTAGTTTGTGGGCGCAATATACCTACATCGAACCCGAATATTGCATTGGAACCAATCAAGGGGTTGCTCTTATGCCCACCGTTGGTTTTAGTCCATCGGTTAGCCAAAACTTTGAGGTAATGTACAACGGCGGTTTTACGTTTCGTTACATTGGCCAAAAATACTTTGGGGTGATAACCGAATTGAATTATGCGCAACGCGGATGGTCTTCTACATCTGCCACAACGGGCGAAACCTACCGCAGAAGATTGGATTACCTTGAAATTCCTTTTTTGGCACACATTTACTTTGGCAAAGAAAAATTTCGTTTCTTTATCAACTTAGGGCCTAAAATTCGATTCATGGTAAACGACGAGGCTACTGCCCCATTTTCGGTTAATCCAGGAAAAGAACAACTAAAAGAGATTGAAAACATCTTTGATTATAGCATTTGTGGTGGTCTTGGCATTGAGGTTAGAACACCCAAAGCAGGCAATTTTATACTAGAAGCAAGGTACGATTACGGTTTGGGCAATATCTTTAAGAACAACAAAGGCGAAGATTTCTCTACCTCTAACAACCAAGCCATCACCGTATCCGTAGCGTATTTATTTAATATAAACTCGCTTCGTAAAGAAGCTCGGACAAATCGATGAGTTGATAAAATTAGTCATTAAACAATAATTCGATTAGTCGATTCGCCGATTAGTCGATTAGTCAACAAAAAAATATAACCTTCGATTAGTCGGTTAACCGATTAGTCGATTAGTCAACAATAAAATATAACCTTCGATTAGTCGGTTAACCGATTAGTCGATTAGTCAACAAAAAAATATGATGTACGAATTATTACAAAAACGCCGCAGTTACCGTAAATTTACCGAACAAGCGGTAGAACAAGAAAAAATAGACCAATTGTTGCACAACGCTTTGATGTCGCCATCGGGCAAAAGCATCAATCCATGGGAGATGATTGTGGTAACCGACAAAGAAACCCAGGTAAAACTAGCTGGATGCAAACCTTTTGGCAGTGCATTTGTAGCAGAAGCTCCCCTATCCATTGTTATCATTGCTGACACTACCAAAAGCGATGTATGGGTAGAAGATTGCTCTATTGTAGCCTTTAACTTGCAACTATCGGCCGAAGACATGGGTCTTGGCAGCTGCTGGGCACAAGTACGCAATCGTCAATCGCCTACCGAAGGCGTATCGGCCGATCAATACGTAAAAGAATTGCTTAACATTCCCGAACACTATGCTGTTGAATGCATCATGAGCATTGGTTACAAAGGCATGGAACGCAAACCTTTTAACGAGGACAAATTGCAATTTGAAAAAATTCACAACAACACATTCTAAAGCGTGAAAAAGGTTGTTGTTATTGGCACCGGAAAAGTTGCATCGCATCTAACCAAAGCGTTGTTAGCAAAAGATATTGATGTGGCACAAATTGTGGCACGCAGCGAGGAATCTGCCCAACGCATGATGCAAGTGATTGGAACAAACATACCTTACACCACCCAAAAATCGGCCGTTATAAACGATGCCGATTTGTACATTTGCAGCGTAAAAGACGATGCCATTACCCAAGCAATAGAAGGAATAGAAATTCCAGAGAATGCCTTGCTGGTACACACATCGGGCAGTACAAACAGCCTAGTTTTGGCTCCTTTTGCTACTCATTTTGGGGTACTTTACCCCATGCAAACCTTCTCTTATGGCAAAGAGGTTGATTTTAACAAAGTTGCTTTGTATATCGAAGCGAATAATAATACTTTTACTAACAAATTACATCTATTCGCAAATAAATTATCGCACAACGTTAAGATAGTAGACTCCGATACACGTACCAAGGTACATTTGGCCGCTGTGTTTGCTTGTAACTTTACCAATCACCTTTACAGTTTGGCCGAAAAGGTATTGGCCGAGGCGAATTTACCTTTTGCTGATTTGCTTCCACTCATTGACGAAACCACAGAAAAGGTACATACCCTATCGCCTGCCGAAGCGCAAACCGGGCCTGCCATCAGACACGACTGGCCCATTATTGAAAAACACATAGCGCAGTTAAAAGGGAAAGAAAAAAACATTTATCAACTGCTAACAGAAAGCATACAAAATGACCAACTTTAAAGAAGATATTAGCCACATCAAGGCATTTATTTTTGATATCGATGGCGTTCTATCCACCCAAACGGTTAGTTTATCGACCACAGGAGAACCCATCCGCACCGCCAATTTGCGCGATGGCTTTGCCTTGCAATTAGCCATTAAGATGGGTTACAAAGTGGCCATTATCAGTGGCGCCAACAACGAATACCTACGCGTACGTTTTCAGGGACTAGGCATTACTGATATTTACCTTGGCGCATCCGAAAAAACAGCTGCTTACAACAATTTTATAGCACGCTACAACCTACAGAGCAGCGACGTTTTGTACATGGGTGATGATATTCCCGATGTACCCGTTATGCAATTGGTTGGCACACCAACCTGCCCTGCCGATGCTGCTGTAGAGGTAAAAAAAATAGCCAAATACATTTCGCTTTACAACGGCGGATGCGGTTGTGCGCGCGATGTGATAGAACAAGTGCTAAAAGCACAAAACAATTGGTTAACTAATCAGAACTCGTTTACATGGTAACCTTAAAAACTTGGTTCCAACTAATTCGTTGGAAAAATATACTTTTTCTTGCTTTTATTGTAACCACCCTATTTTATGGTGTCATTACTCCCTATTTGAACCAATATGCCATTGCACTACCCAACGGACACTTGCTATTTGGTTTATTACTAGCATCGACCGTACTCATTGCGGCTGGCGGTTATGTAATAAACGATTATTTTGATACCAAAATTGACGAAATTAACCGTCCTACAAAAGTTATTGTTGGTAAAACAATAACACGTGCGCAAGCAGCAATGGGTTTTCAAATCATGTTAGGTTTGGGTGTGTTGTGTGGTTTGTGTATTGCTATTTTGCTGAGCAATATGAACATTGGTTTCATCTATTTAGTTTTATCGGGTATATTGTGGTTTTATTCGTCAAGTTATAAACGACAACTCATTATTGGTAACTTGATGATTGCTATTTGCGCGTTTATGACCTATTTTCTAGTTGGATACGTAGTAAATGCACAACTAATAACATATTACCAACCCGCTATTTACCAAACCACCATTATTACCGATATCTATGCTTGGACAACCGGTTTTGGATTGTTCTCGTTCTTGTTTACCCTATTGCGCGAAATTGTAAAAGACATTGACGATATAGAAGGCGATAGAGAAATGGAATGCCACACCATTCCCATTGTTTGGGGCCTAACCACAACCAAAGTAATTCTGGTTATTTTATCGGTTATAATTCTATTCCTATCGGGTTATTTTGCTTTCAAACTGATTCCATTGCCAAACGACAACCTTACTTGGAAATATTACCTTGGATGCATTGCCATACCGTTATTGGTGTTAATGTTCTGGATTATCAAAGCCAAAAAGCGTAGTCAGTGGCAACAAATTAGTCAAGTGATTAAATTCATTATGTTCTTGGGTTGTTCGTACGCACTTGTCGTGTACTACTTGTTTTACTTAAACAGCGCCACAGCATGATTTTAGCCGATCAATTAAAATCGTATCAAATTGTGTTGGTTTCGCAATCGCCAAGGCGCAGGGAGTTATTAAAAGGATTGGAACTTACCTTTGAAGCCACATCGGTAGATGCAGACGAAAGCTACCCTGCTCATTTACAAGGCGCAGAAGTTCCCTGCTACATTACAAAAGCCAAAGCTGCGGCATACCTACCTTATTTAAAAGAAAATACATTGGCCATTACAGCCGATACAGTGGTATCCATTAACGGTACCATTTTGGGCAAACCCAACAACAAGCAAGAGGCAACAGACATGCTTCGCACCCTATCGGGCAACAAACACGAAGTAATTACAGCCGTTTGCCTGTTTACCCAACAAAAACAGCACCTATTTTATGCTGTTAGCGAGGTTTATTTCAAACCCCTATCGGACAAAGAAATAGAACATTACATTGACACCTATCAACCTTACGACAAGGCAGGTTCGTATGGTGTGCAAGAATGGATTGGTTACATTGGCATTGAAAAAATTGTTGGTTCTTACTACAATGTAATGGGACTTCCCATTCAACGATTGTACCAAGAATTGACTCAATTTATACAAGAATGATGAAAAAATACAGTTACCTACTTGTATGTGTAGCCGTTTTGGCGTGTTTAGCATGCAAAACAAACCATAAGGTTTCAGTTCACCCCCCTGTTATTTGTGGAGGAGATAGCGATGAGCATGGTTGCAAAGCATCGGCAGGTTATACGTGGAGCGAAATCAAACAAGATTGCGTGCGCATTTGGGAAGTGGGAAGCAAATTGGTATGCACCCATGCAGGTACCAACCAAGAAGAAACCCTGTTAGTGGTATTCAGCAACGACAGCACCCAATTAGAAACATTTGGAACCAACAAGCAACTGTGGACTCGAACCGAAGGTACAGCATCATGGACATCGGCCGATAAAAAGCAAATCTTAGAACAGACCCAACAAGGTTGGATGTTGAGATAAAAAAAGCATCGGCGTTGCCGATGCTTTTATGCGTTACCGAAGGTAACAAACGCCCTTCTGGGCGTCGTGCCGTAGGCACGTAATAGAAAACGGATATAATCTCCACAAAAAAAGGTAATGTTGCCAAAAACGGTTGGTGGCATTCTTAAAAAAGAGAGTAAAATAGATTGATTATTTATTGAGCAAATCAACTATTTTGCTCTCTTTTTATTGTCCTTATTTCGGAAGTAAAGATACCATTTAACGTAATGC
>JAEIGA010006432.1_pt1 | contig 17888 bp, 6 predicted proteins | sample 9270691 | NCBI WGS metagenome assembly JAEIGA01 (sample SAMN17057246, study PRJNA624740) | gut metagenome | biome: biome; isolation source: fecal sample | host: Bos grunniens | place: China: Xizang | collected 2019
AACGCAGTTTTTTTTATGCGTAAAATCAATTTTCATAAACAAAAGAGGAAACGAACATGAAAGAAAAATTAGAGGCACTACTCAAGGAGGGTACTGCGAGAATTGAAGCAGCACAGTCCGAGGCCGAGCTGCAGGAGGTCAAGGGCGCGCTTCTCGGAAAGCAAGGAAGCATTACCGAGCTTCTCAAGGAAATCCCCAAGCTTGACGTGTCGATCCGCCCCGAAATGGGCAAGGCGATCAATAACGTCAAGGCTCTCCTGACCGAGCAGATCGAAGGCAGACGCGAGGCTCTCAAGCTCAAGGCCTCCGAGATCCCCGCGGATTTCGACTGCACCATTCCCGGCTTTGAGCCCAAGATCGGCGGTCTTCACCCCATCACGCAGATGTGCTACGATCTCAACGACGCCTTCCGCTCCATGGGCTTTGAGGTCTTTTCGGGCCCCGAGATCACCAGCGAGTACTATGCGTTCGACAATCTGAACTTCCCCCCCAACCATCCCGCCCGCGAGAGCATGGATACTTATTGGCTTGAGGGACATGACACGGGGGCGGCCAACGACAAGCTCTGTCTGCGTCCTCACCTGACGGGCGATAGCGTACGCTATATGCAGACGCACAAGCCCCCCTACCGCTTTGTATATCCCGGCCGCGTTTACAGAAACGAGACCACCGACGCCCGCCACGAGCGCGCCTTCTTCCAGTACGAGGCGCTCATTGTGGACAAGGATTTCACCTATACCGCCGGTAAGGTCATGATCAAGAGCATCCTCTCCAAGGTGTTCGGTCAGGACGTTCCCGTTCGTATGAGAGCAGGCTTCTTCCCCTTCGTAGAGCCCGGCTTTGAGATCGATATGGGCTGTCTCGTTTGCGGCGGCAAGGGTTGCAGCGTTTGCAAGCACGTGGGCTGGATCGAGATCATGCCCGGCGGCACCCCTCACCCCAACGTTCTGCGCGCGGCAGGACTTGACCCCGACGAGTACACGGGCTTCTACGTCAATATTGGTCTGGACAGACTGGTTATGATGCGCTACGGTGTTGACGACGTTCGTCTGTTCCACAGCACCGACCTCCGCTTCCTGAAGCAGTTCCACTAAGGAGGATTGAAACATGAAATTATCACTGAATTGGATTAAAGATTACGTAAAGCTCCCCGACGATATGGACCTTTCCAGACTCGCGTACGACCTGACCATGTCCACCGTCGAGGTGGAGGGTGCTGAGAGTCTCGCCGAGCGCTTTGACAAGATCATCGTGGGCGAGATCAAGGAGGTCAACCCTCATCCCAATGCGGACAAGCTCCGCGTTTGCCGCGTGGACATCGGCGACGGCGAGATCAAGGACATCGTTTGCGGCGGCTCAAACCTTGAGGTCGGCATGAAGGTCGTCGTTGCCTGCCCCGGCGCGATGGTGCGCTGGCACGGCGAGGGCGAGCCCGTCGAGATCAAGAACGCCAAGCTGCGCGGTGTTGCCAGCTTCGGTATGATCTGCGCCTCGGTCGAGGTGGGTCTTGCTGACCTGTTCCCTGCCGCTGAGGAGCACGAGATCATGGACGTGACCGCCTTTGACGCTCCCGCAGGTACGCCTATTGCCAAGGCACTTGACCTTGATGACATCATTCTGGAGATCGACAACAAGTCCATGACCAATCGCCCCGACCTGTGGGGCCACTACGGCATCGCCCGAGAGCTGGCGGCTCTTTACGATCTGCCCCTCGTGGAATTCGATCCCTACGTTCCCGAGACGAACGAGACCTACAACGTCATGATCAAGGACGTAGACCGCTGCCCTCGTTACATCGGCGCGAGGGTGGAGGGTCTCTCGGTCAAGCCCTCGCCCTTCGAGATGCAGAGCCGCATCTGGAGAGTGGGTATGCGCCCCATCAACGCCCTCGTGGACGTGACCAACTACGTTATGCTGGCAACGGGTCAGCCCACCCACGTATTCGATTCCAACCACATCATTGACCACATTGAGGTCAGACGCGCCGAGGAGGGCGAGAAGCTGCAGCTCCTCAACGACAAGCAGCTTGAGCTTTCCACCGACGATCTCGTGATCGCCGATGCCGAGGGTGCCGTGGCACTTGCGGGCGTCATGGGCGGCGCCAAGGATTCGGTGCTTCCCGATACCTCCAGCGTCATCCTCGAGGTAGCCAACTTTGAGTCGCGCGGCGTTCGCCGTACCGCTCTCCGCTACGACAACCGCACCGAGGCATCCTCTCGCTATGAGAAGGCCGTGGATCCCGAGCGTTGCGATCAGGCACTCTCTCTGGCTATGAAGCTCTTTGCCGAACTGTACCCCGATATGAAGGTCACCGCCTTCAAGGATCTCTACGAGAAGAAGCTGGAGAAAAAAGAGATCGATGTTGAGTTTGAGTGGCTGGACAGACGTCTCGGCAAGCGTATCCCTCAGGAGATCGTAGCCAAGAAGCTGGGCACGATGGGCTATGAGGTAACCTTCACCGACACGGGCATGCACATCGTGGTTCCCACCTGGCGCTCGACGGGCGACGTTTCCATCAAGGCCGACATCATGGAAGAAGTGGCCCGTATGTATGGCTACGAGAACTTCGAGGCGACCACCATCACGACCTCGTTTGACGGCGCGATCAACCAGCTCTCGGTGGATCTCGTCCGCCGCATCAAGGAATATCTGGCGTTCCGCTGCAATATGCAGGAGATCTTCACCTATCCTTGGATGTCCGACGAGTTCGTGACCGCACTGATGCCCTCCACCGACGGCATTCTCGCGCTGGCAACGCCTCCCTCTCCCACCGAGAAGTACGTTCGCTCTTCCCTGCTGCCCAACATCTGCAAGGCGATTGTGAAGAACGAGCGCAACTTTGACGAGTTCGATATTTTCGAGGAGGCACAGATTTTCCTTGACCGCGATTACACCGCTGACTACAAGGGCGAGAAGCTGCCCGCGCAGAAGAAGCACCTCGGATGCGCGTTCGTGGGTTCGTCGGACAACATCTCCGAGCTGTTCCGCCGCGCCAAGGGTGTGATCGGTGCTATGCCTCGCTACACGCACATGGAGGGCTTCACCTTTGAGAAGCAGGAAAAGCCTTACTGGGCAGACGAAACGGTATGGCTGAATATCATGCTGAACGGCGAGAAGATCGGTGACCTCGCGCTCCTGTCCAAGAAGGCGGCACTGGCCTGCGGCATCAAGGTGCTGTCCGCCGTGCTGGTGGAACTGGATATGGACAAGCTGGTTCCCTTCAAGTCGAGAACCAACCGCTTCGCCCACACCCCCGAGTTCCCCATGAACGACTACGACCTCTCCTTCCTCGTGGACTCCATGACCAAGTGGGACGAGATCTACGCCTGCGTCATGGCGAAGAAGAACGAGCTGCTCCGCGACGTGCGGTTCGTTGACGAGTACAAGGGCAAGCAGATCCCCGCGGGCAAGAAGTCCATCACCATCCGTCTTGTGATCGGCTCGGATGAAAAGACCCTCACGGGTGCCGAGATCGAGCAGGTGGCAAACAGCGTGCTCAAGCGCATTGCCAAGACGCTGGGCGCCGAGATTCGCACCAATTAACCTTTATACAACTGCAAAAAAGCCTGACAGGCCGCATGGTCTGTCAGGCTTTTTTGATCTGACCATATCCCCCGTGCGGGGGATATGGTTTTTGATTTGGGGATGCTTGGTGTGGTTGCGAAATTCGTCATTCGACAACATTCACGTACCAGCCTTCGTGGGTGATGATACGTCCGTCTTCCAGCTGAACTACATAGTTGAGGAGGTGACAGCCGAGAGTCGGCGCGGTAGAGATATCCGCGTTAATGTGGAAACGCCTTGCGGTCGCACCACCCGCATCAATGACATCCTGAGTAGTCCCTACACCCAAGCCATCCTGCCAGATGATACCGTTCGTCAGGGTATCCCAACAGTAACCTACTTTCACAACAGGCGAATACAGTGCTAACCAACCATAAAGTCCGGCTGTATTGTCTCTCGAAATGGTAAGGAGCTTGGGATCGGTCCTGGAGGCATGCCACTCAGGTACCGAGTACAGGACGTGCGCATTTCCATTCGTCGTAAAGCCGTCCGTAGAATGATTCGTCGGAGTCGCATGGAAAATCAGGATATCAATGTTCGGAACAATTGTGATGTTCGGAGTAAGCGTACCTAGCGATTGAATGGAACCGTCAGACAGCATCACGAAGAATTCTACGGTATGTCCGCCTGCGTCCAACCAGTACATAGACACCTGAATGTGGAAGCGTTTTGCGTGCTCACCGCCTGCATTAATAACGGATTGGTCTTCGGCCTGATTGGGTGCCATTCCCGAATTGGCAGTCCAGTAGGCGATTCCATTATCAATCTTGTAGCCATAGTAGGCGATGGGCTTATTGTAGCCTACCCAGCCGCGCAAGCCAATGGTATCCCAGCCCGCAACCGAGATCGACTCACCCGGGTTCTGATCCACGCCATTAATGGTATGGGCATCGAGATTTCCATTCTTATATACGACCTCAGTCTGCATATTCGCAATGTTCTCATAGCCGATCAACGCCTCAAGCAGCGTTTGCGCGTAGATTCGATGCAGGAAATCATTGGGATGGTTGACGTTGTTGCCCGAATAATCCGCGAACAGGCCCTTTTGGTTATAGATCGCCCGGCTGATCGAGGTCATATCGACAACGGCACTATTGCGCCATTTGGCCGCTACGCCGCGCAGTGCTTCCATCTGTCCGTTTGTGTCAAGAGCGCCAATCCAGCTGTCGGGATTCGGAATCATGGTAGACACCAGCATGACGGCGGCATCGGGAATGGGTGTGAGCCAATCGTATATTTTTTCCTTCACGTGCTGTCCGATAGTATACACGTTGGAGGCCGTGTCGGACGGCGGAATCCAAAGATCGTTCATACCGAATGCCACGACCAAGAGATCACAACCATACGTATTCGTCCAGTCGCAGAGGTGACTTGCCAAGTTATTCGCAGCATCAGCCGATGACCATCCGCCTACGGACGTGTTTATGTATTTGATCGTACCGCGGCTTCCGCCCGAGGAGGGTATATAATTTGTCGAAGGTACCTTCACCGGTTGCTGGTCCCCGGTCACCAGATTCGTTTGGATATAGTCGATCTTATAGTCGAACAGATCGGCCAGCGCCTGCGTGAGCAGGATCGAATAGCTGTATCCGTCATCCGGGTTCTTGCCAATATTGTAGGATGCATTCGCGCCCCACGTGATGGAGTCACCGAAGAACAGAACCGTTACGTCCTTACCGTCACGCAATTTCTGGATGAATTCGGCGTATTGCAAGTGATAGTAACTCGTCTGCTCGGCTCCACCCCATGCACCGGCAGGATCGTAGGTGTAGGTGATGCGAACCTGGTACTTGGACATAGCATCATCTTCGCCCCAGTACTTGCCGCCTGCGAGGTCGTTTCCGGCAGCACCGCCGGGAGAGGACGCCCAGTCATTCCAAGTAGCCTCAGGCATACTCTTGATGCCCGAACCGGGAATCATAGTAATCTTGCCGTCCGCTACCGTGAAGTGCTTATCTTTTTCGTAATAGGTGATCTCGCCGGTTTCGGTATTGACGTACTTGACTTCAATGATCTGAGAGATGGGGTAAAGCAGTGTCTTGGTTTCGGAAACGCCGTCAATAAACAGCACCGACTCCTCCCAAACGTAGCCGTTGTTATCGGCCAGCAGGGGTTGCATATCCTCGGAGAGTATCGGGAACTGCTTTTCGTACTGCAGGGTCACGTAGCCGCAGACGCAGGTGGTATTGCCGTCGTGCCTCTCGGTCACGCTGTGCTTACATACCGAGCAGGTCCAGCTATGGCCGCTGGCGGCGAGGTTAGTATACACCTTCGTGTGGTTCTCGGAGTCTTTTCTATATCCACAAGTACTACACTTAGCGGTATGATTTGCATCCGTGTACTCGTAGGTAAAGGTATCATGTCCTGCCGTCTTGCTGTAACCACAGGTATTGCAGATGGCGGTATGATTTGCCTCGGTGTAATCATAGGTAAAGGCATCGTGGCCTACCTGCTTTTTATAACCACAGTCAAGGCAGGTTGCGGTATGCGATATATCGTTTTGATCGTCCACATAGTCAGAGTATCTGTGCTCCGTCCATTCGCCAGTGAAGCCGCATGTGTTACACTTGGCGATGTGGCCTGTGGCATCGGTCACCCAGGTAATGTCATGCTCCTGCTCACGAGTCTGTTCACAGTGCAGACACTTGTAGGTATGATGCGTACCGTCATTCTTGACGAAAACGGAGAACTTGTGGGTTTCGTGTGTCGAGTACTGACAAGCCTCGCAAGTAACGCGGTGGCTACCCTCATCGATCCTTTCGTAGGTGAAGCTGTGCTCCATCTCCGTCTCATACCTACACTGCTTGCAACGGGCAATGTGGTATTCTGTATTGACATTGCCGCCGGCATTGAACAGCGCGATCTCAATGGTATCGTATTCCCACTCGTGCGGGGCGGTCGTGTTCTCATACGTACAGCCCGCGAGCGAGCAGGTAACGGTGTGATACAATTCGTCCTCCGCGTTGATGGAGTAGGCGTAGTTATGCGTCAGGTTTTCGCTGTAGCCGCAACCATCGGAGCAGGTGGCCGTATGCTCGGTGTCACTCACCGAGGTGCCGACCAGATTGTGATTCGCGGGCTCGCTGTATTCGCAAGCCGAACACTTGACCGTGTGAGTCGTGCCGTTTTGGTCATCGGTGTATTCCGACAGATCGTGATCCGTTATAGCGGTTTCGTAGCCACAGGTCAGGCAGACGTCCCAATGCCCCTCCGCGGAGAGCTTCCGTTCCCAATCGTGACTATTGGTTTCGGTGTAGGAACAATCGGAGCATTTGTAGGTATGGGTATCTGCGGTTGTAGCCTCGTTATCCTGAACGAGCGTATGCTCCGCAGTGCTTTTCACGTACTTGCAGGTGGCGCACCAATACTTATGGGTACCGTCAAGGTTATCCAAATAGACCAGCGCGTGCTCCTCGGATGCCGCACCCGCGCCGCACGCGCATACGTGGCGGTGGGTGGTCGAAGAGCCCCAAACGTCCAAAATGGGCTTGGTGTCATAGTCGCAGTCTACGGTTTGCGTCCAGTCACACAGGGTACAGAACTCGGTGTGCGTGACACCGTCAATATAGGTATACGCCACGGTGTGCTCTGCCCCGACAACCTCGTAGCCGCAGGCGCAGGTGCCGCTATGCGTACCGTCGCGGTTGTTGGTGTTCTCGGTGTTGTTCGTCAGGCTATGACGGGCAAAGCCGTACACGATGCCGCACTTGGTGCAGTAGTCCTTATGGTACTCACCGTCCATGTTGACGATGGATCGGCTATGGGAGCATACGCTCACGGCGGCAAATCCCACGCCCTCGGTATAGGTGACGTTCCACGCGTCGGCCAGAGCCTCGGCGGAGCCGACCTGAAAGGCCTCGGCGTTGACGGTCACCTTGTTCACGGTGTAATCAAAACCGGTGCCTGCGGCGGGATCCACGTTGACCGTGCCGAACTCGATGCTATCCCCTGCGGGCAGGGGGATCTTATAGTAGTGATAGCCGTGATCGCCAATGACGGTCCATTTTGAGCCGTCAGCATATTCGACGGTGTAGGTGGGGTTGTCCCAGAATACCTTGTCCGAGCCGTCGGTCAGGTACGGGACAACCGACACGCGGATGTAGGCCTCCACGTCACCGTCATTGGTGATCGTCCAGGTCTTGTTTTCCTCGTCATAGGTTGTTGTGCAACTGACGTTGGCATCGACAAAGAGATTCCGCAACGGCTCGGTCACGGCCACGATGAACGCGAAGGTCGCGCCCACCGTGACTGTGACGAGCAATATAACCGCCAGCAGGAATGTAGCTTTTGACTTGAATAATTTTTTCATGTAGTTTCCTCTCCATCACTCCGTCAGGATGTGATTTCGATTTCTTTTCCGGGGCCCGATATGACCGAATAGCTATTCAGCCACAAGGAGTTGGTGGGGGTAGTGTACGTAAAGAGCCACTCGGTGGAGCTATCGTAGCGGGAGATGATGGCCGCGTCGCGCTCCACATCCTCGGTTTCGTCATCGTCCTCGGGGTCGGTGTAGCGCCAGCTCCAGTCGGTGTACTCGGTTACGATGTAGTCACCGAGGGGCATCACCACCTGCGCGCTCTCGCCCGAGAGCAGCGTGACCTCAAAGGAGATGGTGTCGCCGAACACGTCTGTGAGTTCGGGCGTACCCGTGATCTTGTAGATGAAGGTTTGATCGGGGTACTCGGTGCAGGCCGCCGACAGGGTGATGGTCTTGATATCGTATTCCACCTTGGCGTAGAACTCGTAGCTTTCGGGCCACTCGGAAAAATCCACTCCCGAAAGGTCAACCGTGAGCTTGCCGTTTGCGTCCACCCAATCGGGGTTGACGGGGGTTTCATAGGTGGAGTCGGTATACCAGCCGGCAAACACGTAACCGTCAGTCATAGACTCAACGGCAGAGCCCGTGTTGGCCACGCCGTCAAGGGCGTTGACAAAGTCCTCGGTCGCGGTCAGCGTACCCAGCCCGTTGGGGATGTGGTAGGTGATCGGAACGCCTCGCGACTTCCACTGCGCGGTCAGGGTGACCGTACCCAACGCGCCGTTCGGAACCTCGGTGACGGTATCGTTCAGCGTCCAGCCCTCGGCACCGTCTGCCACCTCGGTCACCATCCAGCCGAGGAAATCGTATCCCGCGCGGGTGGGGGTGGGCAGGTCGATGGAGTCTTGGACGGTATAGGTCACGTCCGAAACGTCATCGCCGCCGTTCTCATTGAGGGTGACGGTGTAGGTGTTGGCCGTCCACTGGGCGTACAGGGTTATGCTACCCTCGGCCAATGCGCGATAGACCTCCTGACCGTCGGTAAAGGATTTACCGCTACCGTCTGCCTTCTTGTTCCAGCCCGTGAAGGTATAACCGGGACGGACGAAGGTGTTGAGGGTCAGGTTCGAATATACCTCGTAGGTATGGGTGGAGTCGTCCATAGAGCCCGTACCGCCGTTGGCGTTATACTTGACGGTGTAGGTGTTGGCCGTCCACTGGGCGACCAGCTTCACCGTACCGTGCTTGCCCTCAAGGGAGGTGCCGCCTGCGTAGGTGGTATTGGCATCCCACGCGCCTACCGAGTCAGCGGGCTTCCAGCCGTTGAAGGTATAGCCCGTGCGAGTCGGCGTGGGCAGCGTGCCCGTGGACTCAATGGTGTACACCACGTCGTCGGGGTTGGCAACGCCGTTGCCGTCAAAGGTCAGGGTGTAGTTATCGGCCGTCCACTGAGCGGTCAGGGTGACGTTACCGTACTTGCCCGACGTGGTCGCGCTCTCACCAAACGTATCACCGCTCGACCAGTTGCCGTCCGTGGAGGTAGGCTTCCAGCCTACGAAGGTGTAGCCCGTCTTGGTGGGTGCGCCCGCCAGCGTGATGCTCGCGTCGGTGATGTAGGTCTGCGTGCTGACCGCCGAGCCGCCTGCGGTATTGTAGGTGATGGTGTTGTCATCCTTAGGCGTCCAATGGGCGTACAGGTTCACCGTGCCGCCGTTCGCAGTCGTCAGGTTGGACACCGATTGCCCGTTCGAGTAGCTGATGCTCGTGGCGTCTGCGGAGGTCTTCCAACCGCCGAAGGTATATCCGTTTTTCGTAAAAGCGTTGGTGGTCAGATTCTTGGCCTCGTCGTAGGTATGACTTGAATTGGCCATGGAGCCGCCCGTGTGGCCGTTGCCGTTATACGCCACGGTGTAGGTGATGGGCGACCACTTGGCGTACAGCGTGACCGTGCCGCTCGTAGCGAGGTTTTTCACCGACTGCTGATTTCTGTAAGCAACACTACCACCCGACGAGGTTGCCCAGCCCGCAAAGGTATAGCCTGTTTTTGTAAAGCCGTTGGCTGTCAGTGCTTTGGCAACATCGTAGGTGTGGGTGGAACTGGCTGTGGAGCCGCCCGTGTTATCGTTGCCGTTATAGGACACGGTATATTCGTTTGCTGTCCACTTGGCGTATAGGGTGACCGAGCCGCCGTGGGTAGACGTCAGATTACTGACGGATTCTTGGTTAATGTAAGCAACACTACCGTCCGACGTTTTTGCCCAGCCCGCAAAGGTATAGCCTGTTCTTGTAAAGCCATTGGCTCGCAGATTCGCTGCGACACCATAGGTATGCTCCGTGGCCGCCGTCGAACCGCCCGTGTTGCCATTGCCGTCATAGTTTACGGTATATTCATTGGCATCCCATTGGGCGTCCCATGTAGCGGTCTCTTTTTTACCCGTATTAAACTTGGTTACTTTTATCGCTCCTCCGGCTTCTACGGTCGCGCCCGTGCCGTCTTGCCAATACTTGAAGCGATATCCCGTTCGGGAGGGTTCCGTTGCCGCGGCAGACCAAATCGTATTGCCGCTATAACTCCAAATGGCACTTCGCGAAGTGGGCGAATGTCCCGAGCCACCGTTGCCGTTAAACACAAGCTGCACACCGCCGTGCTGCGAGCAACAGGTGTCATAGTAATTATACGAGCCGTTCGTGGTATTCACTTTAAAAAGCATGATCGCATAGAGCCAAAGGCGGCCCTCCAGGTCGATCAGTACGCAGTCCAGATTACCGCCGAGGGTGCCAAAGCCAAAGTCTGCGGTGTAGATGCCATCAGAAGTACGAAGTCCAAGGTTATCCGTTACAGCGGGAGAAGGAGCCGCAGAGGAATGCACCTGAACGCCGATAGAGGAATCAACCGCTCCCTGATAAGGACGGTAGATCAGGCGAATCGCGTCGAATTTTGACATGGGCTGCGCATAACCGCCACGCGCCGAAAGAACGCTGTTCAGATTGAAGCGGATACGGCCGCCGCCCGATTTGCCGTACAGGTGAAGCGCATCGATCGTGGCATCGTAGGCACATTCGGCATTGTATGCCCAGGTATCGGTACGGCTTGTCCACCACAGGTTATCCTGTGACCAATTGGGACTACCGTAACCCGCAATACACGCGGCAGTAAAAACGAGGTTATTCGTATTAAATCCGTTAACACCGTCACCCGCCATGGCCTGCACCTCAACGGGTGCGAGGATGGGGGAGAGGGCGGGCAGGGTGGTGGCCGCTACCAAGAGAAGGCAGAGGAGCACCGAGAGTATTCTGTTTTTCATGGCACGCGCGCCTCCTTTTCGTTGTATTTCATTCATGGCCGCCCCATCGTCGGGCACGGCTCTTGTTTTCATTTTCAAGAATTTCATTATAATTTTTTACCTTCCAATATGCGGTACGTGGGGTGCGGGGGATAGATTGGTACATTTTCCTTCGGAAAATGGATTTTATCGGCTCCTCATCCACCGAGCTTGCGAGGAGTGACACCTTCTCCCACAGGAGAAGGCTTGCCGAATCTGCTTGCAATGATTAAACCCGTTAGGTATCAATAACTTTTTGGCTATTATATATCCAAAAGGTTTTCAAGAGATAACTTCTCCGGTGGTGCCATCCGCAAGCGGATGCGGGGGACTAGGCAAGCGGTGGATGAGGTGCCTAATAGATGGTCATTTCCCATCAGGGAAATGCACCTATCGTATCAAGACACGGTTTCTGGTACTTTTCTCGAACACCCCGAATATGCCCGAATTCCCCCCCCTTGCGGGGGGGATTCGGTATTCACGGTGTGGGGTAAGGGATATCGTTACATTATGCAACGATCAGGCGACGGAAACGCTAGCCGTGAGGAGCGAAACAACCTGGGGTCCATTGGAGGTAATCGTGCAAACACCGAAGTAGACCGTTACGGTTTGACCGTGGTAACCCGACAGGTCAACGACAACGCTGAAGCGTCCATTGTTGGCGTTGGGTTTGTTCAAGTTGCCAAGGCTAGGACTCTGAGCAGCGGACAATACGGCGTCTTCTGCAGGCCAGTAGCTACTGTACGTAGTACCATACCAGGTTTTATTGTCAACAGACCAGATGATACCGCCATCCTGGTTACCGTTCACAAGAGCCCATCCTTCAAGGCGGAGCGCGCCGTCGGTACCAAGGGACCAGTTAACGTTGGGAACATATTGCGCTCCGGATCGGTTATACGGTTGCACGCCCCAATTCCCAAAATTGACTCTGTCAATACAAGCCGACATTCTGTATTCCGTGGTGGGACTTGCGGTGAGAACATACTGGACCGAAGCACCAGTAGATTCATCTTTTTGCTTTCCGCAGCGCAAGCAGGTGTAACGAACGAAGCCAACCTGAGACGGCGGGATAGGACCATAGGTCAGACCGCCGTTCCAACTGTGTCCCAGTTTGGGGATCTTCGTGGAGGAGGTTTCGCTGCACCGACTGCACTTGTAATTTTCAGAACCTTGGGTCGTACAGGTAGCGGCAGTAGTGGAGACATGCTGCATATCGTGGCCAAGAGCGGGGGTCACGGTTTGAGCAACCGTCACCGCGTTACATACCGAGCAGTGCTTGCCTTCGGTCCAGCCCGTTGTGGTACAGGTAGCCGCGACGCCAGCGTCAATCACCTCGGTGTGACCCGTGGCGGGAATTGCGTTCTGGGCAACCAGCACCTCGTTACATACCGAGCAGGACTTGCCTGCGGTCTTACCTGCGGTCGTACAGGTAGGCGCGACGGCGGTATGAATCACCTCGGTGTGACCCGTGGCGGGAATTGCGTTCTGGGCAACCAGCACCTCTTTACATACCGAGCAGTGCTTACCCTCAGTCAGACCCGTTGCGGTACAGGTAGCCGCGACGGCAGCGTCAATCACCTCGGTGTGACCCAGGGCGTTAACCGTCGTTTGTGCGATAAGCACCTCGGAGCATACCGAGCAATGCTTACCTTCGGTCAAGCCCGTTGCGGTACAGGTAGGCGCAACAGCCTCATCGATCACCACGGTGTGACCCAGGGCGGGGATTACCTCTTGCGCGTCAAGCACCTCGGAGCATACCGAGCAGTGCTTACCCTCGGTCAAGCCCGTAGTGGTACAGGTGGGATCTACTGCGGCGTCAATCACCACGATGTGACCCAGGGCGGGGATTACCTCTTGCGCGTCAAGCACCTCGGAGCATACCGAGCAGTGCTTACCCTCGGTCAAGCCCGTTGCGGTACAGGTAGGATCAACGGCGGCGTCAACCACCTCGGTGTGGCCCCTGGCGGGGATTACCTCTTGCGCGTCAAGCACCACTTTACATACCGAGCAGTACCTACCCTCGGTCAAGCCCGTTGCGGTACAGGTAGGATCAACAGCGGCGTCAATCACCTCGTCATGTTCCTCGAATACCACGCCAGCTCCGCACGCGCACAGGCGGCTGTGGTAGAACGATCCACCCAGAGGGCTCTTGATGGGGGTGGCAACGTACGAGTGTTCCACCTCATGCGAAAAGCCGCATTCGGCGCAGAGCTCGGCGTGTTTCTCGTCGTCAATCTGCGTATACTCCATTTCGTGCGGTGCGCCCTCAATCACGTAGCCGCAGATGCAGGTACCGCTATGCGAGGCTTCGTTGGCATTAACATTGTTCGCCAGCTTGTGACGGGCAAAGCCGTACACGAAGTCGCACTTGGTGCAGTAGTACTTATGGTACACATCCTCCACCACAACGTACTCCGGATCATGCACACACCCATCCAAGGGTGCAAAGCCTTCGTTCTCGGTATACGTGACGCTCCATGCGTCGGCCAGCGCCACGTCAGAGCCAACCTGGAAGGCCTCGGCGTTGACGGTGACCTTGATATCGCTGTAATCAAGGCCTTCGCCCACGCCGGGATCCACGGTAACCGTGCCGAACACGACGCTCTCCCCTGCGGGCAGGGGGATCTGGTAGTAGTAATAGTTGTGAACACCGAAGGAAGTCCAATCGTCGGCCACACCGTGCGTGACGGTATACAGGGGGTTATCCCAGAATACGTTGTCCGACTCACTCATCAGGTACGGGATGACTGCCACGCGGACGTAGGCCTCGACGTCACCTTCATTGGTGATGGTCCACGTATCGTTTTCCACGTCATAGGCCGTTGTGCAAACCACGTGAGCATCGGCAAATAAATTCCGCAGCGGCTGGGTCTCGGCATAGATGTACGCGAGTGTCGCACCCACCGCTACCGTGACGAGCAGTATGACCGCCAGCAGAAGCGTTGTTTTTAACTTGCATAATTTTCTCATGTTCATTCCTCTCTATCGAATGTCATGAAGTGGTCTCAGGTTCCTTTCCGGGGTTCGATGTGACCGAGACCGAATAGCTATTCAGCCACAGGATGTTGGTGGGAATGCCGTAGGTAAGCGACACGGTGGAGGCATCGTAGCGGGAGATAATGGCCACGTCACGCTCCACGTCCTCGGTCTGGTCAGCATCCGCGGTGTTGGGGTAGCGCCAGCTCCAGTCGGTGTACTCGGTGATAACGTAGTCACCGACGGGCATCTTCAGCTCCATACTCTCGCCCGAAAGCAGCGTGACCTCCAGGGAGATCTCGCCAAGCACACCTGCCAGCACAGGCGTGCCCGTGATCTTGTAGATGAAGGTCTGCGCGGGGTTCTCGGTACACTGTGCGGACAGGGTGATCGTTTGGGTTTCGTAATCGCCCTTGGCGTAGAAGGTGTAGTTTGTCAGCCACTGGGAGGAAGGTACTTCTCTGAGATCCACCTTGAGCCTGCCGTATTCGTCCACCCAATCGGGATCGACGGGGGTTGTGTAGGCCGCATCGATATACCAACCGCCAAACACATAACCCTCTTTCAGGGTTTTAACCGCAGAGCCCTCGGTGGTAACCACCATATTGTTCACGTTATTCATCTGATCGCCATAACTGGTCAGCGTGCCTACCGCGTTGTCAATTTGGTAGTTAATGGAAATACCGATCCACAGCCATTGCGCGGTCAGCTCGACCTCACCCAACGCGCCGGCAGGCACGGCGGTGTAGGTTTCGTTCAGCGTCCAGCCCTCGGCATCTTGCCCAAGCCCTGTGACCTGCCAGCCTCGGAACTGGAATCCCGCACGGATGGGGGTGGGGAGCGTCGGCTTTGTGCCGTAGATGTAGGAGGTCACATAGCCGTCAGGCAGTTTACCGCCCTCTACATTGTAAGTAATATCGTAGCCGTTGGCCGTCCACTGGGCGTACAGGATAACCGAGCCGTCCATCTCTGCGGTCAGGTTTTTCACGTCCGCAAGATTGGCGTAGGAGTCGCCCGTGCCGTCAGCCGCGGTATTCCAGCCCACAAAGGTGTGTCCCGTTTTGGTAAAACCGTTGTCGGTCAGAGTTTTGTTCGTGTCGTAGGTGTGAGTGGAGCTGTCGGTAGAGCCGCCCGTAGCGCCGTTGGCATTATACGTTACGGTGTAGGTATTGGCCGTCCACTGGGCGACCAGCTCGACCGAGCCGTACTTGCCCTCAAGGGGGGTGTCGCCGTCGTAGGTTTCATTGGCATCCCACGAGCCATCGGATTCAGTGGGCTTCCAGCCGTTGAAGGTGTAGCCTTCGCGCGCAAGGGTGGGCAGAGCTCCGTCAGAGATGACTTGGTAACCCATGTCGTCGGGGCTGCCCACACCGTTGCCATCAAAGGTCAGGGTGTAGTCATTGATCGTCCACTGGGCGGTCAGGGTAACGGGGCCGTACATCTCGTTCGTGCTTGTCACAGTAGCGCTTTCTTCATAGACTGCGTCGCTCGTCCAGTTCGTGCCCGCCGTGGTGACCTTCCAGCCAGCGAAGGTATAGCCGGGTTTGGTGGGTGCTGCGGCAAGGGTGGCACTGGTTCCGGTGTTGTAAGAGCCTGCGTTCACCGCAGAGCCGCCGTCGGAATTATACGTGATGGTATTGCTATCCGCCGACCACTGGGCGTACAGAGTCACGTTGCCACTCTCCGCCAGGTTCACGACAGACTGACCGTCGGTGTAGCCGATACCCGTGCCGTCTACCTTGGTGTTCCAGCCGGTAAAGGTATAACCATTTTTGGTAAATCCACCGGTGGTCAAGGCTTTTTCCTTATCGTAGATGTGGGTGGAGGTGTCGGTGGTGCCGCCCGTGTTGCCGTTGCCGTCATACGTCACGGTGTAGGTGTTGGCTTCCCACTGGGCGGTCAGGACAACGTTGCCGTACATCTCGTTCTCGCTCTCCACGATAGCACCTTCGCTATAGATTGCGTCTGCCGTCCAGTTCGTGCCCGCCGTGCTGACCTTCCAGCCTTCAAAGGTGTAGCCGGGTCTGGTGGGTACCGTGGAGGAGATCGTAACTTTTTTGCCGGTGGTGTACGTGGTTGAATCCACCGAAGTAGCACCGGTCCCGGTGTTGTAGGTAATGGTGTTGCTGTTCGCCGTCCACTGGGCGTACAGGTTGACCGTGCCGCTGGCCTCAGTCGTCAAGTTCTTGACGGACTCACTGTTGGTGTAGCTGTTGCCCGAGCCGTCGGCCTTGGTGTTCCAGCCTGTAAAGGTATACCCGTCTTTCGTAAACGTGCTAGCGGTCAGGTTTTTTTCATCATCGTAGGTATGGATGACGTCGTTCATCGCGCCCGAGCCGCCGTTTGCGTTGTACCTGACGATATAGGTGTTCTTTTCCCACCGGGCGTACAGGTTGACCGTAGCACCGTTCGTAGTCGTCAAGTTCTCGACGGACTGACCGTCGTCGTAGCTGTTGCCCGAGCCGTCGGCCTTGGTGTTCCAGTCTTTAAAGGTATACCCGCCTTTCGTGAACTTGTTAGCGGTCAGGTTTTTGGACTTATTGTAGGTATGGGTGACGTCGCTCATCTCGCCCGAGCCGCCGTTTGCGTTGTACCTGACGATATAGGTGTTCGCCGTCCATTGGGCCTTGAATTCAACTGTATTGGTTGCATTAATCACGAAGTTCGATACGGTGAGCTTGCCTGTATTACCATTCCAACCGGCAAACTGATACCCCGTTTTTGTGAGACTTCCCGGCGAATCAAATTGATAGTTGTATCCGTTATAGCCCCAGCCACAATCTTTAGTGGTGAACGCTAACGTTCCGGTGCCTCCGTTTTGGTTAAAAGTAGCGGTCACTTTACCGTGATTATGTCTCACTTCATCCTGAAGGTATTTATTACGAATAGTTTCACTCAAGCCGCTGTCGTAAAGCTGCACCGCATAAAGATAGATCGTACCCACAAGGTCAATCCACAAACAGTCGATATTTCCGGTTACTCCGCTGACCTCCATGTCCAAAGCTTGAATTTGATCGAGAGCCGAAGGTATACTGTTTAAGACATTTTTTGAGCTGCTCATACTTGTGCTACTGCCTAACAAGCGTAATCGCAAATAAGAGGGCTTTGAACTCACGCGGAATATGAGTCGAACGTGTGTAAATTGGGCGGCGGCTATGCCACCTGTTATATCATTCAGATTGATACGGACACGGCCATAGCTTGCAGCGTTTGATCCGTCTTCTCCTTTTATTTTCAAGCAGTTCTGTTTATCCGAAAATTCAACCGTAGAATCGAACGCGTGCTCAGTATGCATTGTGTTATTTTTGTCCCACCACGATTGCTGATACGTTTGGGTGTGTCTGGTGTTCATATAGCGCGCCGGGTAAATTGCCAATCGGCCGGGGTAACCATTGTCTGTGAACTCGCTGCACGGAACTGCTGCCTCCACCTCCATGGGAGAGAAGACGGGGGCAAGGGAGGTAAGCGCAGACAAAACGGTGGTTGCCATGATCGCGAGGCAAAGGAGCACCGAGAGTACTCTGTTTTTCATAAATTTTTCCTCCTTTTGTTTTTCGGGGCTGTTTCCGACCTGACGAGGGGGGCTCACGGCAGGATTTCGGGGGGAGAGCCCGAGGAGAGATGTATGTATCGGATTTTCATTGCAGTGTCAAGTGTTTTTTTACTACGTTACACCCGTTGTTCAGGGCATAAGAGGGTACTCAAACGAAATCTCACTTGAATAACCTCGTATGCCCTGCGCCCTCAAGAGGCGCAGGGCGGGGTAT
>JAEIGA010006433.1_pt1 | contig 17888 bp, 46 predicted proteins | sample 9270691 | NCBI WGS metagenome assembly JAEIGA01 (sample SAMN17057246, study PRJNA624740) | gut metagenome | biome: biome; isolation source: fecal sample | host: Bos grunniens | place: China: Xizang | collected 2019
CATCAAAGAAGTTCTTCCTGAGGAGCTGAAAGAAGTTGTTAATGAAAAACAATATGTAATTCACGCATATATTAACAAAGCAACTAATCGACAGATGTATCTTTCCGGTTGGAATGACTCTTCAGATTGGATGATTAGTGCAGTACCTTTTACTACCACATATGAGAAGTGTGAAAAGCTAATTCGTAAAGCAGAAAAACAGATTGAGAGAGCAAACGCAGAAGCCGTTGTTAGAAGAAGATTTCCAGAGAGTCTCAAGTTTGAGATTGTAGAGGTGAAATGATTAACTGATGTGTCATTCACAAATGAGCCAGTAATCGAAATACAAATAGTAGAAAGTTGATTGAAATGAAGTGTAAAACTTGTAGATATTATTATAGAACGATGACAGATGGCTCAGGGTATAATCCTGCACCTTATTGTCACTTATATGAAGACGAAGGTAGAAGACCAAATGTTTTGACTCAGGAGTGCTACAAGAGACGGAAGCAAAATGTTCGAAAGGAATCAAAACAATGTCAGTCAGAGAAGATATAAGAAAACAATTACCAGATGAAGCAGTAGTATTCAATAATTATGCATATGATAATTCAATCATTGGAGTAACAACAGACGATAGAGTAGTATATAGTTATGAAAAATGGTTATAGAATTAATGAACGAAGCAGACCTAAGTATGAATGAAGCAATGGAATGGTTAGAACAAAACACAATAAAAGCATTACCATATATACCAAATGGACCTGTAATAGTACAACGAATAAAGCAGTAAGAATATATTAACTGTATTATTATAATGAAAATAAAAATAAAAACAGTGAAATAAAACTGCTAAACTACACTGAAAAGTACTAAAACGGAAAGAGGATGATTCCGATGACTCTAACATATCAATTTGTAGTAAAATCTGAACCATATGACTACAAAGGTAATCCAGATAGTTGGGATGAAACAGAAGAGTTTGAATATGATTTAACTATTGACCAAGTAAGAGAATTCTACAATAGCTTAAGTGTAGAAGAATTCATTGACGCTTGTGAACACGCATATGAACAACAAAAGGACAAAGAGTATTGGACAACAGAATACTTCACAGCTGATGAACTTACTGAGAACAATGAGCCAGATTGGAATAAGATATTCTCTAATAAAGAATTAAAGAGACAAGTAATATCAGATTTATTATTTGATGATGAAGAGTATTTTGAAGACCAGATGAAAGAATACTTCTACCAAGAAGCAAAAGATGAGTTCTGGCACAATAGATAAGTAATCAGCAGTTATTGTGCTGTTAACATAAAGCACCTAGAGAGTTGCAGTAGTGACTCTTAACAGGTGCTTCTTTTTTATATCTTTTTAGTTGTAATATATCAACTGTTATCTTATAATATACACATAAATTGGAAGGAAGGTTGATTACTATGATGAAGATTTTGAGCTGTTTACAGTATGTTCCTGCTAATGAGATTTGGCCTAAGTCTACTTCTTTCATTGATGAAGGAGAGCGTCAAGGTCTTGTAAGAGGCTACAATGTTGAGGTTAAGAAGTATGACGGCGAAGTCTTCTGGATGTCTGCTGTTTATATTCGTACTACTATTGAGAAGTATCTTGAAGATGAGTTTACTCAGTTCTATTACTCTGACCTCGGTGTTACTCCTACTGGTCGCATTTGTTTCCGTGGGTATGGCACTGAAGAGTATGACAATATTGAGCGAGATATCTTCATCAACCCTTGCGACAGAGAAGGTAATCCTCTCAACAGTAAGAAGTGTGTTAGTGCATAAGAGGTAAGTGTTATGAACAAAGTTACTATAGAAGCTGTTAGTGAAGTTATGCAGAGGTTTTCTATCGGACAATCTCTATATACTATCAGTTGGAATAAGCCAGAATTGATTGAGTATACTCTTAGTAGCATAACTATTGAAGTATCATCAGCAGATTACTGCAATATTACTTTTAATCTTGAGCATTCAAATCCATCAATGAGTACTTTCTACTCGTATCATTATCTCGGTGAATACTTCTTTGATGTCAAGGCTGTAGCAGAATACAAGTTAAAGAAGAAGTGGAGTTTATAATAATTACCACTATAATCTAATATAATAAAGATGTAGATAGTTACTGTCTATAAAGTTAAGGAATAACATATCTTACTATTTATCTTACATAACTTTATAGAAAGAAGGATTTACTATGCATCTTATTATTGACGAATTATTAACTAAAGAACAGCTTACCTCTCCTAAGAAGTACATTTATCAGATGTGTGAAATGTATGGTTGGGAGATGCCGTTAATTGTTTCTTCGAGCGGGCAACATTATAAGATATGCTATGTTGAACCTACAAGTGGTAAAGCAAGAAAGAGACAACGGCTAATTCATGACGCCTGTATCAGACTTGGTACAAGAGCTGTTGATAATCTTATTGTAGAGGATAATGGGAAGTATATTTGTTATGCGTTGATTCCCACGTATTCTAATAGTTGAAATATCTTTTCTGTTATTATATAATATAATCATCAACAAAGAAAAAGGAAGGTATGTTGTATGAATAAAGAAGTTAAAGTAAGAGTTCGTGGCTATGATGAACATCGAGAAGAATCTTTTGAGTACATGTTTACTTGTATTGAGTTGCAGGAACAAGGTGCTCATTACGGCAATGGTAAACACGTACACATTATCAACGATAGAGGACAATCTTGGAAGTATCTTGATGCTCGCTATGTAAAAGACTATGATTTTCTAGATTTTATTCGTGGAGAATTTGAAGGACACTACGGAAAGAATCTTCGTCAGTTGGAGATGTTCTTAGAAGAGGCTGAAGATTTTAATGTGTGCATCTTTAATCAAAAGTACCTTACTGACTGAGGAGGAATAATATGTCAACAGTTTTTGAAAAAGTAAAATCATCTGAGTTTATTGCCGGTTATGCGTATAAGAGTATTGAGTATAACTGTTCAGTAAATACACAAGGACTCCGCGACATTCCTCAGGAAGGATACTCTAATGATGTTGTGTTTCCTAAAGTGTGGGTAAGTGGAGTCCATAAGAGCGTGATAGATACATCATTTAGTCTGAAGATGGACGATGTGATAGCAAGAATCATTAGTGCTTTTTATAGTACTTTTAGTTCAAAGTATGCTACTTTAGTTGTATCTTGGGGAACTTATGATAAGCAACCGAACCATGTACAGATTCAGTATAAACTACTTAAGAGTAGCCCGAAGCGGATGACAGTAGAACAGATTGAAAAAGAACTCGGCTATAAAGTTGAAATTGTAAGTGAGGGAAACTAACATGATTAAATTCTGTGATTGGTACAAAACTAATAAAGAGATTATTCAATTTCATGATGTTGTTATTCGCTGCATGAGAGAAAACAGCGAACATGAGTGTGATGCGCTGTTTAAATGTAAACTTTCTTGGGATGATGCTATTAAGCTGTTTGGAGAATATTATTTGATTAGCATTCGTCAAGGAACCATTGTGGATGGTCATCGTCAAGAGCACTATCACACCATTCAGTGCAGTATCTATCCTGAAATGTCTGAGGTGAGCACTGAAGATGTTTGAATATATCAAAGTTAGTAACAACGGTCCCATTTCCATCAATCCTAAGTATATTGTGTCCATTGAGCCAGATGGAATCTATTATACTCACATCTCTTTACTGAATGGGCTTTCAATTATAGTGAAAGAAAAGTATGAAGTTGTTAAGAAACATATAGCAAATTATCTTCCACCACAATAAATTAAAAGAACTCAGCTATTGATTTAGTTGAGTTCTTTTTACTGTTATTATATAATATAAGTGTAGTAAATGGAAGGGAAGGTTGTTTATATGTTGTCTAAGAAGTTTATTATCAAGTATCAAGAGAGAGGATACCTCTTTACTAAGTACAAAAGTGTATTTGCTGACAGTGAAGAGGAGGCTCTCAAAACTTTTAATAAGGTCATGGGTGACCGTTATACTGCTGTTAGTATTGAGGAGGTCAAGTAATGAAATATGTTCTCGACATGAAGGACTTCTGTCAGAAGTACCCTTACAGAGATGAGAAAGACTACAACGAAAGATTCTATCGTTACTGCATTGTAAACGAGCAAGGTGAGTTGTTCGCTATTGTGTGGTTTGCTCAGCAGGTTGACAGCGGTAACATCTATTCTGTCAGTGTATCCCTTAAGAAAGAGTACTTGAGAGACTGTTTTGATATTTATATCAAAAACGGTGATGAAGGCAGAGATTATAAGAACAGGAGTTACTATCCTGAACGATTTGAAATGTCCGTAAGTAGTGAAAGACTTACTACTGATAACTTCCAGCAGCATATTGATGCTCTTGCGGAAGGATATTCAATCGCTCATACTATTATGGAAATCTTTGAAGACGAGGAACATCAACAGTATCGGAGGAACAAGAGATGAGTTGTAGAAATGAAACTCGTTACAAAGTGCTTGACATCAGAGAGTATGAAGATGTCACTGTCAACAGTAGTGCGGTCTCTTATGGTAGTAATCAAAAAGTTAGAACAGATAAACGAGTTATTGTAGTTGCTATCTGTCTTAACCTTGATACTAATAAGCGTGAACGCATGGAATTCTATCCTGCATATATTGATACATTTCTTGGTAATACTAACTACTATGGCTACAAAGGTGACTATAACTTGTTAGTTCCTGGTGATATATTTCAGATTACTGAGACATCCAACTACGATTGTGTAAATATAGTGACGGAGGAATGAATAACATGGAAATTCTTTGTTGGGAAGTAAGTCAGTACGTTGTTTGGCTTGATGATAATACAGAATATCATTTCTTTAGTGAAGAATCATTGCTGAGGTTTCTTGAGTCATATAGTCATAAAGTTACAAGCGTTGAAAAGATTATGAAAGGTGTTGTAGGAAAGTGAACACTATAATCGTCTTATACTACCGAGCTCCTTATGAGGATGAGCCTGAGTTGATATGTGCTTGTGACTCACAGGATGCAGTATCTAAGAAAATCTATCAACTGCGTTTTATGTATCCTGATGCTTATCCTGATATAAATAGATTTGAAACTAGCAGAGTAGAATATTTCAAAGGAGTTGTTACTAACTAATGGAAATGAATCTTAATTTTATTGTTGGGTTCATAGTTAATCAAATAGTACAATCTTTACGCCCTACACCTCATAGTCATATTGATTCCTCATTGGAATCTGTAGTAGATTATGTTAATGTTCCTGCTGAGTGGATTGGAACAGGAAAGAAGTTACCACAGTTTATGCGAGACTGTAATCAGATTGTTGACGATGTTAAGTGTGTATTTTCAAATATTTTATTAGGATACTATCTCCTCTTAGAATGGGAAACAGACCCGAATGATAAGATGTTTACTCGATTTAAGTATTATATCAAGAAAAAAGAAAAGCCTGTTAAGAAGATGACTGTTGAAGAAGTTGAACAAGCGTTGGGTTATAAAATAGAAATTGTATCAAAGGAGAATAAGTAATGTCTTGTGAATTCTGTAACACATATGATTTTACTTCTATTGCAGTAAGAGATAATAACATTCATATGGCAGGTGGAAGTAGTAGATATACTGACCCTGATGTTAATAGAGGAAGATATAAACTATTTCAGTATTGTCCTCTTTGTGGTGCTAATCTTCTCTATGGTACACCTGAGCTTGAAAAGAACTACAAGAAAGATGCTTATCCTGTAAGAGTAGCAGTTGATGGTATGGGCAATCGTATTCCTTTTGCTATCGAAGATGATGATACTGTTCTCACTGAAGAAGAATATTACACTATCAGTCAATTAAAAGCAGACACCGGTTGTGGTTTCCAGATGTGTAAAGATGCATATCGTTATGCAGAGTCTCACAATGGCGGCTATGGTATGATGGTTGCTTATTGTAAAGCAAAGTTATACGCTGTGAAAACAAATGTACCTTTCCACACTCGTATTGAACGCTTTATGGAGGACATGAAGTAATATGCAGTATTATGTTATCAAGGATGCTGACACGGGCATGTATTGGCGTGGCAAAGGCGCTAATAAGTGGGGACAATACTATAACCAATGTAGTATATTCCGTATTAGAGGTCAAGCTGAGGCAAGCTTACGGGATATAAAGCTAAGAGATGCTAAGAACGCTGAAATAGTTCCTATTACAATTCATGAAGAAGCATATTGGGTAAAGCCTACTGAAGTGTCTCAAGAGTTTTGTAGTAACTGTAAACTTACAGCTAAGATGATATTTGGTACACTTCCTCCCTTCTGTCCTCATTGTGGCAGTCCTATGAAAGAAGAAGTATACAAACAATACGAATGATTACACATAAGGAGTTAACTGTTGTTATAGATAGTTGACTCTTTTCTTTTTATCATTTATAATATAATAAAGAAATGAAGTGGAGGAATGTAATATGGATGAAAAGTTGTACGCAACAGATGATGAACTGATAGGCCTTCTTGGACAGTTGCTTGATGAGGATGAAGAGGACACTGAGATGTCTGAAAAAGTACGAAGCGGTATTGAACAAGTATACTCAGCTTTGTGCGCTAGAGTGAACAACTGGTAAGGAGGAAATGTAATGGATATTGAAGTAATCAAAGAAAAGTATCGACTTGGTGAGTATAACTGTAAGATGATTTTTGGAGTCAAGCTGAAATCCGACCATATATTTGATGAAGAACTTTCCGTTCGTCGTAATCGTGAAATGGTTGATGAGTATAATGCGGAAGTTGAATCTCAGCGGAAAGAAGCCTATACTAAACAAGCAGAGTTAGACAAGAAACTTGCTCATGATATATGCTGTTATATTACAGAGAACTATGATATGGATTATGCTACAGCATCACGTATTCAGCATTTCTGTTATACTGAGAAGCATCATGATATGAATGCTTATTTTGATTATATTGATATTATTGCTGATTTTGTTGATAGTATTATCAATCCTGATTGAGGTAAAGAGGTATGAAGGTTACATATAAAACTGAAGTTACAGTTGATGCAAAAGAAACTGACACACAGGGTGTACATTCTTACTTAGTAGCTTTGCGTTGTGGCGGATTGATGGAAGACCCGGAAGTTTATTATCGAGACTATCAAGTTATTCGTGCAGACTCGAAAGATGAGGCAATAGAAAAATATAATAAATTGAATGACTGTAGCTATTTCTATGGTTTTGTTGTTAGTGTTCTTGATTGAGGTGTAGGGTATATGAAAGTAGTAGAAGTAATTTGTCCTAGTTGTGGAGTAACAGTCAGATATAAGAATTGGTTTCACTGGGTTTGGAAGTGTCCTTTCCACTGGTTTGGTAAAAGACGTGACACTTGTGTGTTTTGCGGCAATAGAAGTTATATGAGACGAGTGAAGTAATATGAAAAAGTATTGGAACAGATTAACAGCATTTATCAAGAATATTGATGCTGTTGATGTATGTATCGTTTTGTTCGTCTTAGCACAGTATAGTCTATATTTCTGGTTGGTGTTGAAATGAAGAGACTTATAAGAAAGATAAAACAACTACTTACACCACATTATATTATAATTGGTAGCCATACAAAAGAAGTAATTGGGTGCTGTAATGGTAGTAAAGGGCGTGCTGAAGTTTTAGCAGAAGAATTTGGTGCAACCTTCAAACGAATTAGAAAGGATAGATGCCCTATATGCAAAGAATTACGAGAAGCAAGTGGGTCAATTCAGAGGAGCTGAATGTATGAGATGTAATTATAAACAGCCAAAGTTAACAAAAGAAGAGCAGCAAGAGATGGCAAGTCTTAAATCAACTTTGCCCTATATTGATAGAATTCAGATTGAGAAAAGACACTGGTGCGAAGTAAGAGAGGAAGATATTGAGGATGATAACAGCTGATTGTATTCTACTTATTATTGCAGCATTTTTCACTGGCCTTACTATCGGCTGGATGGTTACATATTGTGTAATGCTTCGCATTAATAGTAATGCTTGTAATCATGAATTTGAACATATTAGTACATATGAAGTGGCTGGTTGTCGAACTAAAGCTTTTATGTGTATGAAGTGTGGCAAGGTTAAGAAAGTAAGGTATTGATACTATGGATAAAGATAAAATGATTGCAGATATTATAGTGTTTGTAATGATGTTATTATTTGCGCTATTCTTTGTTTGCGGAACATGGTTCTCAGCAATTGAACCAAGATGGCTTGATTTATTCCTCCGTCTTAGTGGGTCATTGCTAGTATTCATCCTAGGCACTGCGTATCGTGATTGGCAACGAGAAATAAAGAATGGGAAGTGATTAAAAAGGAGTGTGCGTGATGACCGATAGAGATAGTCTGATAGAGTTATTAGATAGTGTTCAAGACAAAGGGGAAAAATACGAACACACGGAAAATGGAGTTTCTGTGTGGAGTATAAGCAACGAAAAACTTGCCGACCATATTCTTGCAGACGGTTGGAGAAGACTGCCTTGTAAGGTGGGAGAGGTAGTTTGGGTTATATCACATTGGTTTAAATATACAAAAACCGAAATTGAAAGTAGAAAGATATTATCTGTGCAGATTTATAAAAATGGGAATATTCAATATCACTATAAAGACGGTTGCTTTTGGAAAGAACATATAGGCAGAACAGTATTCCTCACCAAAGAGGAAGCAGAAGACAAGTTGAAGGAGCGTGAAGAAAATGATGGTAAGACTCTGTAATAGATGCGGTAAACGGTTAAGTGGGAAAAATTATACAAAACTCGAAGCAGCAAGTTACACCAAAGAGGGCGCACTAAGGAAAGAATATCGGTATGACCTATGTGAAGAGTGTTTCAGCTTGTTTGAAAAGTTTGTTGAACTGGACGGAGAAGGTGAGAACAATACTGAATATATAGAGCGTGAAGCAGTGATTAAAAAATTAAATGAAGCACCTGCTTATTTTGATAGTGGTGATATACGATACGGAATAGACATCGCAACACAACAAGTAATAGAACAACCTACTGCTGATGTGGCAGAGGTACGTCACGGGCAATGGGAGCCTTATGAACAGCCTTTTGGAGTAGGATATTCTATACCGAATTACAAACCAACACATTGTTGTTCTAATTGTAAAGGGCTTGGTTGGGAGTTTTATACTGTTTGTCCCCATTGCGGTGCAAAGATTGACGGAAAGGGCGAATGTAAATAATGCTAGTAAGAGTTTGTAATAAATGCGGTAAGCACTTAAATGGTAGAGGTTATAATAGATTCTGTGGTAAAATGTTTAATGCTAACGGAGCTATGCGTAAAGAAACTGAGTATGATTTATGTGAGGAATGCACCACACTGCTAGAAGAATTCTTTAAGATGGACGAAGATGGTGATACACATTGAAGATTGATAAAGATGTACAACAAAAACTAACTGAATTACTTGTTTGTTGTGGTGTTACTTGGTTTCCGCAAGGTATTGCAAGAGCACTTATTGCCGCAGGAGTAACAGTGGACCCCAACCTAAAGCATTGTTATCAGTGTAAAAACTTTATGGGCGGAGGAGATTGGGACCTCTGTTGTAAAGTTGACCATCCTACACCAAAAGAGAGAGAACAAGGACTAAAGTTTGAGTTTGGCTATCTCTGTTATAAAGAAACAAACGCTTGTGATATGTTTGAGGAGAAAGATAATGAATAAAGATAAGATGATTGCAGATACTATTCTGTTTATAATGACACTATTGCTTGCTTTATCTTTTGTTTGTGGTTCATGGTTTGCAGGATTTGAGCCTAAGTGGTTTGATTTATTTCTACGGCTGTCTGGCTCCGCTATGGTATTCATCCTTGGAGGGGCTTATCATGAGTGGTGGTCTAGTAGAAGGGATAAGAAGTAATCTATGTTAACAATAAGCGATGTAGTTCATAGAATGAGTTACTATGATGAATTTCTTTCTCCTTGTATTGGATGTGGAGTAAAGCCACGGTTCTTGTACTGTGATACTTGTACTCCTGAATCTATTATTAGAATTGACCACAAGTGTACTACACCAGAATGTAAGAGAACACAAGCAACAGTTAGCTTGTTAACTATTCATCAAATGATTTATGCTGATGTTTACATTAACGAACTGCTGTCGCAGATGGTCAACGATTGGAATGGAGCTAATCCGTATGTATAAGAGAAGATGTAGTTGGATGTACCACATAAAAGAGATTGGTAAAAAGACTCGCATCTTAGAGTGGTATAAGATGAAAGATAGAGATACAGGAGATATGTGTATCTTATTCCATACCACTTATGATTGGTATATGTATAGAGAACATATTGAGGATGTTGATGTAGTTGAATGTAAAGGAGTTACATCTTTAACTAAAACTTGTATTCCTAGGCATTCATTCTATCAGCGTCGCTCAGGTTATATGATAACTATAAATAATCCTTTTGTAACTGACTCATGTTACTGGACATATACAGACCTTATTGACCGTATTGAACTTGTTTAAGTTGTAATACGGTCATTCTTATATTATAATGAAAAACATAAATAATATAAGTGGAGGTATTAGGATGGATACTCCTACTAGATGTATTGACCCTGTCATTAAGTTCTGTCAGGAATGTCCGTATGGTCATTGTGTATATCCTTCTTGGGTTGAAACAGCAGAAGACCTTGAGTACTGTAATTTTGAAGTATTCTGCACTCTTGGATATGACCAAGGCAGACCTGAAGATGAACCCACGGAAGAAGAGCTCAAAGAGTTTGATAGATGGATTGAAGAGTCCCGTAACACATTTCCCCCAGTAGCAGAAGATTTATAAACCTTAAGCAGAATTAGTTTTAACGGCTTTTATCTACTTAAGGTATTCTTTTACTTGAAATAAATAAACTAATCAGCTACACCGGAAAGCGTCAGCCGTATGAGGTGATAAATTGAAAGCTCTTGAATGGTTAGAGAAGCATATTGAAGAAGACAATTTGTGTGCTCCTGAAATGGACGGACAAACAGCGTTGAATATGCTTAGAGAATACTTGCTACCTGATTATTATTGTGCAGTGCCGCAGAACACTAAACAAGTAAATACGGATATTGTCTTTACTATGCTGAAGAAGTATAGTAAGAGATTTAGAAAAGAATATAAGATGTTTATGAAGGAGTTGAAGAAAGTTGAGCGTTCATAAGTGTCCAGTATGTGAGGGAAGAGGTCAAGTACCAGCAGGATTTTATTATCAGAACTCAGCCCCTACAGTAGTTAATACCTGCCCTGAAACTTGTAGGAGTTGTAGTGGTAAAGGTGTTATATTTGAATATGATGGAAGTGATTTCATTAGTCCATATACTCCTAATGATTTCAATTATGAGTCATTAGTTGCTATGAATACTTGTTCTAATTGCGGACATAATGACAGGATGGTTTATACATCTAACCCAGTTAAGTATAAGTGTACATTAACTAACGAGTGGCACGAAGCAGGTCATACTTGTGAACACTGGTGTCAGCAATGTTTGCAGTTATTTACAGGTACAGATATGTCTGAGAATATTTCTGGCTATCTTAAACTAACAAGCTTAAATGCTGATGGAACGGAGGACAGTACTGTTGAATCAATCAACCAATGTAACACCACAGGAACAATCAACTCCGCTGACTGAAGAGTCATTAGCAGAGATGATGTACGAGAAGTTGAATGCAGCATACCGTAAAGGATATAATGATGCTTGTAATATTCTCTCACAAGTACTCATGTCACATTCTGCTGATTTTGGTGACCCTAAGATTAAAACAGTTATAGAAGGTTTAGCCCTGACGATTAAAAAGTGCTATCTTAGAGAGGAGACTGTTGATGGAGCGGAAAACAGAGCAGCAGAATGATTGCACACAGTGCATCTATTATAAGATATGTTACAAAGAATGTTTAATACTTGACCCTATTCACGGCGGAGTCATTTGTGAAGACTTTGATAACAAAGATAACTACATTAAACCTCCTGTATATGTTGACCAAACATTATATGTTTATGACAGACATAACAATCCTTCTTTTGATAGGATTGTAGAAGTTAGAGTGTATGCTATCCGAATTGACACTGCTAAGAATGATAAGCGGTTCTGTGTACAAGAAAAAGATTTTAATTGGGAACACAACTACATGGCAACATTCAAGTGGGACAGTATTGGAAAGAGTATTTTCTATACTTACAAAGAAGCAGAGGATAAAATGAACAGGAGAAGGAAATAAGTATGTTTTTCAAAAGTTCTCTTGCATTAAAATGTTGTTTTTGTAATACTGAGCCAAACAACAAGACTACGAAGGATGGACTATATGTGTGCTGCTGTTATAGATTACATTATGATGTTAACAATGGTAATTACATTCAACATTATAATGACGGACGAGAACCATCAATTACTAAATCGGAGGAGCAGAAATAATGAGAAACAATGCAACTGATAAGAAAGTAACTATTAAGCGTCGTGGTGACGGAGTGTATGATATCTATGTCAATGATGAACATGTTGGGCATAGAGGTTCTATTTCTACTGCTATTGAATTTGTAGCATTTCTTCTTGCGGAGGAGTAATATGAGTCACCTATCTGATGAAACAAAAGTAGTTTACACTCCAGTAATCTACAATGCTAACAGAGAAATACTCTATGAAGGTGGAGACCACAGAGATGAAGACTCTGCTATTGAAGAAGCACAAAGCTTGATAGCCCACGAAATTAGCAGATTTGTAAAATATGTGCATGCTGTAATTGAGAAGCGTGTTGTTCCAATTTATCACTGAGGTGAACAGATGACTACATCAAATGTACTTCTGTGGTATAGAACAAAATCTGGTCAAAGAATACTTCTTTGTTCTTGTGATACAGACAATCTTGCCCAACAAAAGAAAATAGAGTACCACACTGAATATCCAGAGATGTTTTCTATGCTTGAAAGATTCGAGACCCAGATTATTACTCACTTTAAGGAGAATAAGTAATGATTAGATACCATAGCGCAGTAACCCAGTATGGAACTCGTTATAACATAACTATTGATACCGATAATAAAGAGTACTATCATCTACTACAGAATGTTATTCGTGTGATGATTAATGCAGAGAATGAGAATAACACAAAGAAGCCGAAAAGTAAACAACAGAAGCCAGGAGATGAAAGTTATGAAATGTCCTAAGTATATTAAAGAAGCACTTATACAGAGAGCTAATCATGGAGCAAAGTTCACAGAACTGGATGTTATGATTAGTGAGTGGCTTGAAAAGCACGACTTACTTTATCTAGTAGAAGAATATGATATTCACGGTGGATGTGAATCTTATGTAAACCCTTACAGTTCATCTGCTAGAATATTGGAGGTGATTGAAAATGCTTGACCCTGCAGCTCCTAACTTTAATGCTAACAATGAAATTACTACAACTTATGCAGTAATCAGGGATAAGTTTGCTGATGTAGTTGAAAATGAAAGAAATAAATACCCTCTCACTATTCGTGAACAAATGTTTGTTGATGTTATTACTGAACTCTTAGGAGTATTAGATTACTCTGTTAGAAGTCAGTACAATCGCTGAATTGTATATATTGGTATAACACAATATAGAAAGAGGTGAGTGTCTTCTAATGAGAAACATTATTTCACTTGAAGAGTTAGAAGAAGACTTACAAGAAAAACAAGACCGTAAAGATAGAATTCTTTCTTCATTAGCATCACTCTTTGATGACGCTGGCTTTACAAAGAAGGATGACAAGAAGAATAATATCTCCTTTGAAGATACAAACAAGGACATTAAAGCACTATTCAGCATTTATGATACTACTTTTAACTACTCTGCTTATATTACTGTAGAAGGCGACAACTCTTTCACTTATTCTGCTAAAGGTGATATAGATGGCATTGAAGAAGCAGCAGAAAAGTTCTTAGCTGAATATAATGATTTGCTTACTCTGGATATATCTTTTGACACTCCAGCGGAAGATGAAGAAGTAATTGAAGACGATGAAGTTATTCCAGGAGATTAAAAACGCATTACAAACAGCAATTATATATGTAAAACTAAAAAATATTTTTCATGATACTGCTGTTACACCAAAAGGTGAATACTTATACAAGTATTGTTTGTCTATCAAAAACAATGAAAGCCCATCAACTATAGAGTCTTATGAAGAGGCAATCTCAAAGGTAATAAAAGAATGTGAAGTAAATAGAATAACAGCTATCGAGTTGATTCTGTCGATGTTTGACTATCTGAGGGCTAAAAATCTCTAATTATTTATGTTATTTATTTAATTATATATTTTATTATTATATAATTAAATATAATAATATATAATAAGCGCTTAACGCGTACGCGTATATTCATATATTATATATAAGCCACTACATTTAACAGAGAAGGATGTAGTGGCTTAATTGTATTTAACAATGAAGTAATAAACATAGTTGTAATCATTTATAGAAATCATTAAAATAATAGTTGCAAGAGAATATTCAGATAAGGAGTTTAATAGATGAAAACAATTAATATTAAAGAATCTTTATTAGCTCTTGACAAGAAAACTTCTGCTAAGTATGACCTCACATCACTTTATGAGGCATGTAACTTACAGGAGAAAGATAAAGAAGAGTTAGTAAAGTATATTGCTTCTTATGAGCATCCTTCTGAAATTGGTAAGTTCCTTGAGTCTAAGTGCGAGGGTCTTACTACTGGCGTGGAAGATGATGTTACAGAAGACGATATGAAGAAGATTATTGACGATGTTAACTGCGGTGAAGACCACACTCTTTGGGCTCTTCTTGATAAAGCAGAAGAAGAGGACAAGAAGTTAACAGAGGATAGAGAGTGGAGAACTAATCCTACAAACAGAAAAGAAGTAAGTAGATATGTTTATAGAAAAATTCTTCCTTTTGATGAATTAACAGATGACGATTCTCGTTACTGGGATTTTGATAGATGTGTCATCGAAGGCGATGATGCTATTCTTGTAACAAGTACATCTAAACTTTCAAAAACTGCTAATTATTCCTTCTCTTTAGTTGCTGACGGAGTTGACATTGACTTTTACTTGGACAGAATGTCAGACAATGACACTTGGTATGTAGTTGATAATGCTCCTGACGCTGATGTTGTCACAGGAGAAATGGAAGAAAGCGCTATCGGTGCAGCAGCAATGGCATTAGGAACAGCAGCTGCTACTGGCTTTGGTCAAGCTATTGGAGACAAAGTTGGCGGTAAGCTACTCGGTGAAGATGGCGAAGACATTGAATATGAAAATGACGATTATGATGAGGGTGAAGTAGGTCAAGGAAAAACATTCTTCTCAGATGGTTATGATTGGAAATGGATTAAAAGAGTCGGAGATGTTGTTCATCTAGACTTCGACAACTGGGCTGTTTGGATGGCATTTAGACCCAAAGATGAAAATGACCCTGCTGGTCCAAATGTTGTTGAATTCTTTGTTGTTGATGAAGATACTGGTTTCCTTGATTGGGGTCCTGTTGAGACAGCAAAAGAGGCATTAGAATTCTTACAGTCAAAAGTTAATGATTGGGAGATGGATGAATCATTAACAGAATCAGCTAAAGGAAATATGATTATTGATTGGCTGAGTGAGCATGAACAAGCTTGGGAAGACTTCACAGCACACTTTAGTGAAAGAGATATTGAGTCTTTAACTGACGAAGAAATCATCGGCTGGATTTGTGACCACGACACTTTGTATGATGATTTCATGAGAAAGTTTGGTGGAGATGAATCATTAACAGAGGATGCTAAAGCTACTGCATTTAATGATAGATACTTCCCTCGTGTGAATATCAACGACACAGCAAGATATGAGACTGCAGAAGTTGGCAAGAAGTTCTTTGCTTATGACAAACAAAACAATATGTTAATCTACTTGTTCAAAGATGATGAAGAAGTAGAAGAACTTGGTTGGGATGAAGCTCCTTGGAGAGAACTTGATGCAGCTGGTTTAAGTGCTGACAGTTGGAATGACACTGAAGCAAGAGATGAATACTTATCGGGATATGCTGATGAGTTAGATGACGAAGCATCTTATCTTGCCCAAGACTTTATTCAAAATGAGTTACCTCTCTATCAGCAGAATGAAGCAGTAGCAACTTTAGAGAGACCGATGTCTGCCCTCGGAGGAACTCTTTCTAGCGTACTTCTTGCTCACAAAGATGAAGTTGATACATTATTTGATAAGAGAGGTGCACTTGAGTTCTTAGATAGAATCCTTCCTGAGGTCAAGAACAAAGGATATATTGATACAGTAAAAAGAAACTTACTTAAGAGTAGAAGCACTCCTGTAGAATACTTCTATAACATCATTCTTAAGGGCGACGGCGAAGGAAGCATTGGTGGAACTGGAACAAGAAGTAAGATTAAGAAGTGGGCAAGAGAATCTTTAACAGAAGCAGTTCCCTCACAAGGAATCTTAGATGACTGCTTACAGGATTACAAAGAAAATGCTTTTGGCTTTGATGGTGTTGAGGATTATGTTGAGACGCAGTTCCCAATGCACGCACCCAACTTCAAGCAGCATATCATCGACTACTTAAAGATGAATGAATCAAAATCAGCAAATGAAGAGTATACAAAGAAAGATTTTGTAAATGCTTGGGAAGGTATTTGTAAAGACTACTGTAATAAAATCCATGCAAAGTTCATTTCCATAGATGAAGAGAAATTCTGTTATAAAGATAAAAACAATAAAACAGTTACTATGGATTTAGAAGAACTACAAGACTTATTAATGAATGAATCTCTAAGTGAAGCAAAAGAGATTGTGTATGATAAAAACGGAAATGAGATTGAACCTCCTTATGGCAGATGTGAATGTGGTAGAGCATTGATTGCAGGTGAGGGTGAGGAACCACATTGTGCACATTGTGATAGACGCACATATGATGACGACTATTATATGTTAGAGGATGCAAAAGATACTTGGGAAGTTGAGTATAATAACGGTGCTGTTGAAAGGCGTGAAGTACCTAATGAAACTTTGAGTATAAAAGGCACTTGGGAAGATGTGCGTGAAGCATTAGATTCAATGTATGTGGACTTTCCTGGTGGATATGATGAAGATGATAGTCCAATTTGTTCTTTACAACAATTTATTGACGAATATGAAGACGAAGCTGATTTAAGTGGAAGTACTGCGATCCTTAAGATTACTAAGAATGGTACAATTGTTTTTGAAATTAGTGACTATGAATCTTGGGGTGATCCCGACGACGAGATGGACGAGTCTAAATCCACTGAGGAGAAACCTTATAGTAAAGAGCAGATTGAACAAGACTTAAAGTCTTTAACAAATAACTTTACTGTTGATAGTGATACACTTAAGTGCGGATTCAAAGAAGAAGCTGAATATAGTGAAGAAATTCTTTCTCAGTATTATGCTTCCGTTGAAATTGATAAAGTTGGAAGTTGGTTCCAAGTTGATTTCAAAGACCTTAAGAAGAAATCTAAGGGCTTGAAAGAATCATCTTATCGTGGAGATGAGCTGTCTGATTTGTTTGATTGGCTCCAAACTTACGATGGAGGAAGACTCTACGATGCTTTTGTAGTAGAATTTGAAGAAGTTGAGGACGAAGAATTAGAACCGGAACAAATTCTCAGTTGGTTAGAATCTTACGATGCAGACGCATACTATGACTTGATGGATTCAGAATTATATGAGTCTAACTCAAGTAAAGACCTTAAGAAACAGTCTCATATTAAAGAATCAATAGAAATCCAGCCTGAGTATTTCATGAGTATTTTTGATGGTGATGAGAAATTCTTTTCAGAGGCAGCTGAAATACTCACACAGTGGTATAACAACGAAGATGCTGGAGAAGATTTTGAGGACATTGACGAGTTCATAGAGTATGTCAGAGATGACTGTTTTGAGATGGTTGATGCAGCTACCGATGAAAGAGAAGCATCAGTTGTTAAAA
>JAEIGA010006434.1_pt1 | contig 17887 bp, 7 predicted proteins | sample 9270691 | NCBI WGS metagenome assembly JAEIGA01 (sample SAMN17057246, study PRJNA624740) | gut metagenome | biome: biome; isolation source: fecal sample | host: Bos grunniens | place: China: Xizang | collected 2019
ATACCTACAGGTGGTGGCCGAGATAATGTGGCTATCTACTATAAGGAGATGGAGTACAACGAGGATGGTACCAACAAGTACACATCTACCACTTTCGCACAGGGCTGGACCAAGGGTATCCACGTGAGCACCAAGGGCTCATGCTACTCTACCATGATCAGTCAGGCCGATGGCCGTATCGCCTTCTTCTTCGAGGAGGAGCCTAGTGGCTACTGCATGGTATATATCCCCTACACCATTGAGGAACTTACTGGTGATGCTTACACTCTCTACAATGTGAAGAGCACTATCGGTCAGTATGAGATCGGTACCTTCTACGCTTCTGAGGCAGTAGTTATCCCCGAGGGCGTGAAGGCCTACGTGGCTACCGACGAGCCCACTATGGAGAATGGTACAGGTGTAATTAAAATGACTGAGCTCGAGGGCATCATCCCTGCACACACCGGTGCGGTACTCCGCGGTGCTGCCGACACCTATGAGTTTATCCCCTCAATCAGCTACGGCAATGCCGTAGAGGGCAACATGCTCGTGGGTTATGAGGCCAATAATAAGGATGCTGATCTCTATAGAGAAGAATCTCTCGCTGATGGTTACACTACCTATGTGCTTGCAACGAAGAAAAAGCAAGAGGATGAGGAAGAGAAGGTTGGCTTCTACCGCAAGGAAGCAGGCTTCAAGGTGTACAACAACAAGGCTTACTTGCAAGTACCTGCTACTATCGCAGCCAACTCACTCGCCATCCGCTTCGAAGGCGACGGAAGCACAGGAATTGAAAATTCAGAATTCACAATTCAGAATTCAGAATTCATCTACGACCTGATGGGCCGCCGCGTAGAGAACCCCGCCAAGGGAGTGTATATCGTTGGTGGACGCAAGGTAGTGATTAAGTAAACAGACCCCCTCAGCCCTTCGGAGGGTGTAAATAAAAAAGTATAAACATAAAACCTCTTCTAACTCCACCGATGTCGGGAGTTCTCCCCATGAGGGGGAGTTAGAGGGGGTCCTCAAAATCAAAAGATATGAAAAAGAAACAGTACATCGCCCCCATGATGGAGGCAGCAGAGATCGAGGCACAGACCATGATGGCAACCTCAGACAATGTAGTTGATGTCTATGACGCGACTACTGACGAAGATGCCAAGATGGCTGGTGAACGTCGCGGCTCATGGGGCTCACTGTGGAACTAATCCACTAGCCCAAGCGTGACAATCCTACTTGGATAGTTAGCAAGACAGGCCCGAAGGAACCCCTTCGGGCCTTCTTTATGCACCATCCGAAAAGGATATGCTCCAAAAGTGTTGATTATCCGAAAAATAGCACTATCTTTGCGCAATAATAATAATAATAATTGCGGCCGAAAATCGTAAGAAAACAACACAATAATAACAACAAATTATGAGAAAACACATCGTTCCCGCACTCATCGCCCTGATGCTGTGCCTCCCCCTAAGCCTACAGGCCAAGGTGGAACATTTGTTGCCTAAAGTGCATACGCTCAACGAGACCAATGGCACTCCCTTTGCACTACAACGTGCAGTGACCATCACTGACGAGACCAACAGTGCGGCACTCCGCAAAGTTTTCACCGACTATGGCTGTACCATCGGCGACGGTGGAGCTACCGTGACCGTACAGATGGTAGAAAGCATTGAAGGTGCCTATGACTACACCCTTGAGGGTTACGACAATGAAGGCTACCAGCTCGTCGTAGAATCCAATGCCATCACCATCAAGGCAGTGAAACCCATCGGCGTCATCCGTGCTGCGCAGACCTTAGCACAGCTTGCCGAGGGTTATGACGAGGGTGCTGCTGCCATCGAGACAGTAGAGATTACCGACTGGGCTGCCTTCAAACTCCGTGGCTATATGCACGATGTGGGTCGCTCGTTCATCTCTGTCGACGAGTTGAAGAAGCAGATCGACCTCTTGTCACGCTTCAAGGTGAACACCTTCCACTGGCACTTCACCGAGAACCAGGCATGGCGCTTCGAGGTGGAGGGCTATTCTCAATTGACTGACGCCTCATCGATGACTCGCTTTGAGGGTCAGTATTACACTCAAGCACAGTGCCGCGACGTGGCTGCCTATGCCCACGAGCGTGGTGTGACCATCATTCCTGAGATTGACATGCCCGGTCATAGCCAAGCCTTCAAGACTGCTATGGGCTTCAGCATGCAGACCGACGAGGGTGTAGAGGTGCTCAAGACCGTGCTCACCCAGTTGGCCGATGTATTCCCTCACTCACCCTACATCCACATCGGTGCCGATGAGGAGGAGATTGAATATCCTAACTTCCTTGGCATCATGGCCGACCATATCCATGGCTTGGACCGCAAGATGGTGGTATGGAACCCCATCCGTGGCGTTTCCATCAACAGCACCATGTGCGACATGACACAGATGTGGAGCAGCAGCGGTGCCAATATCAATGGTGTGCCCGATATCGACTGCCGCTACAACTACACCAACCACTTCGACGTATTTGCCGATGTGGTAGGTATATACAAGAGCAACATCTACTACAAGGCACAAGGTGATGCCGAAATCGCTGGTACCATCTCGGCCTATTGGAACGACCGCAAGACTCCTACCGAAGAGGACATCGTGAAGCAGAACAACATGTATGCCAACGTATTGGCAAGTGCAGAACGTGCCTGGATAGGTAGTACCATCGATGGCGCAGAGGGTTACATCGAGAAGCTCGGTACCACACTCCCCAACTCGGGTGAGGTATACGAGGAGTTCAAGAGCTGGGAGGAGCGCTTCCTCTTCCACAAGGCCCACTCACTGAAGGATGAGCCCATCCCCTATGTGAAGCAGACCAACGTGCGCTGGCGCATCACCGACCCCTTCCCCAATGGTGGCAACCTCTCTACAACGTTTGCTCCCGATGCGTATGCAGCTACTACCATTGCTGCTGATGGCGGTCTTATCCCTGAGAACTTCACCCATGAGGGAAAAACATACTATACAGGTATGGCTACCGGTGCAGGTATCTACCTCCGTCACACATGGGGTAACAATACCATCCCTACCTACTATGGCACCACCAACCACCCCAATTGCACAGCCTATGCTTGGACCTATGTATACTCAGAGACCGAGCAGACTGTAGGTGCGCAGATTGAGTTCCAAAACTATGGCCGCTCAGAGAAGGATGGTGTGCCCTCGAATGGCAAGTGGGACCATTATGGCTCGCAGATTTGGCTTAATGGAGTGGAGATAACAGCTCCCAACTATAAGAATGCTGGCAAGAGCATCAACAATGAAGTAGACCTGCTCGATGAGAACTTTACCGCACGTGAACCTATCGCTGTGACACTCAACGCAGGATGGAACAAGGTGTTCATCAAGCTTCCCTATAGTGGCGGTGGCTATCGCTTGCCGAAGTGGATGTTTACCTGCGTCTTTACCACCCTTGATGGTGTAGATGCCGTAGAGGGACTCATCTACTCGCCCAACCAGTGCAAGGACGAGGCTACCGAAGCTGTGGCTGCCAAGATTAGCGAGATCAAACGCGACCGCGGCAATCTCATCGGTACTGCCGTAGGTCTCTGGCCCGAGAGCGCAGCTGCAGCACTCGATGCCAAGGTGGCTGAGATTGAGAATACATACACGAATACCGAGATGACTGAGGCACAACGTGCCGCACAGGTAGAGGAGCTTGCTGAAGCGTGGAACACTTTCGCAGCATCGCTCACCGAGGCTAATATGAACCTCCCCATCAGTGGCAACTACTATCGTATGTACACTCCTCAGCGCGATAGCCGTTATCCTACAGGTAAGGGTGCTGGTAATGCGATTCTCGGTGAACAAAACCCCACGACCAAGGCGTCAATATGGCAATTCGTGAAGCGTAGCGACAACGCCTACGATATCATCAACCTTGCCGATGGAACCTACATCTCACCTGCAAGTAGCAACAATACAGCATTGAATTGCGTGGCCGAACAACCCCAAGCAGGGTGGACCGTCAAGAAGGCTGCAACTCGTGGCCAGGTGATTGTCGTCTCTGGTAGTGTGCAGTTTAACCAAACAGGAAGTGGGCAGAGTTATAAGCTTTACAACTGGGGTGATGGCAATAACACCACCGACACGGGTTGCCAGTATGAGCTGATGGATGTCACAGCAAGTCTCCCTCCCCAACCCATCGTGAAGCTCGAGGGCTTGGGCAGCCAGACCTATCCCTACGCCATTGACGATGCTTTGGCCGACAAGGTGTTTGCCAAGGAGAATATCACCATTGCGTTGGACGTGATGATGCCTGCATCTATGAGTGGTCGTCAAGCATTGGTATGTGCTGCTGACCCGACGGAGGCCATAACTGGTGCTACAAAGGATAATTCCCCTTATATCGCTTACGGTTTCTATGGAAGTAATCCAGTATATCTTCCCTCATCTCGAGATGGAGATAGATTTACCTACAAGACTTTCACAGCTTCTGCCAATACAAAGTATAAGGTCGTATATGTGATTGATAAGACCAACAAAAAGTTCTACGTCTACGTTGACGGTGTAAAAAAAGAGGAAATCACCTATCCTCAAGCTGAATACCAACTCCAGTCTTTCAGCAACTTTGCCAGCAACGTCAATGCAAAGCTCTATATTGGTGGCGGTGCCGTGAGTGGCAACGCATCGTATGATGTCTTCGGCGGACAGGTGCGCTCGGTGCAGTTCTTCGATGGTGCCCTCAGCGCAGCGAAGATTGCCGAGCTTGAGTACCCCATCAATGCCGAGGACCTCATCCTCAGCGATGCTGTGGCTGCCAACAATAATATGAACATCTTCGGCCTGCAGCGTTACCTCGGCTTGGTGCAGAGCTCTGACAATTATCTTTGTAACTATCCGTCAGACCCTGCTGATGGTCAAGGGTATCCTGGACTGCTCGATGGCAACTATTCTACCTATTTCCATAGTGGATACTCAGGACGTAATCCTAGTCCTGATGGTGTAGCACACTACCTACAGGCCGACCTCGGCAAGGCAGTGAAGAACTTCCGCTTCTACTTCAAGAAACGCAGTCAGAACAATAACAACCGCCCCACGAAGATTACTATCGAGGGTTCTAATGACAAGTCTGCTTGGGCGGAGGTGAAGGTTATCAGCAGTGGCTTCCCCACCGATGCCAACGTGCTCGACTACTACTCTGAGGAGGTCTCAAGCGAAACTGCTTATCAGTACTACCGCTTCACGGTGAACACCACCAATGGCGGTACTGTCTTCTACACCTTCTCGGAGTTCTACATCCTCCCCAGCGAATACACCAAGGTGACCGAGACCTTCGATGCTGTGCGCGCTTATCGTGCTGGTGCGACCGTAGAGACCGCTACTGCCCTCAATGCGGTGTATGCTTGGAACAAGGGTCTTACAGAGAACTCACCCATCGTGGGCGTAGAGTCATACATCTATGCCGACACCTATAAGGATGGTGCATTTCTTAACCGATACCTCTATAATAATAATGGTACGCTCACGCTTACAGCCGAGTTGCAGCGCGGTGCAGACAATTATATTTGGACTCCTGCTGTGACCGATGATGGCAAGTATAACTTCGCGAACAAGACAGGCCGTTACCTTGCTCACAAGGGAATGAGCGACAATGCACATAACTTCACCGTAGCAGTCACTACTCGTCATATGGGAGTGACACTGCATACGCAGGGTAGCAACTATTTTGTGATCAAGAATGCTGATGGCAGTTTTAATCAATCGTCTGTTACTTACGACCAAACGAGTGAGGCTTATTGTACCGACTTCGTATTCATCCCCACCAACCTCTACGAACAGACCTTCGATCCTGTAGAGCTCAAGAGTTACACGGAATTTGAGAACGGTGGTGTATACACCTTCGTGACCGCACGTGGACAGATGGGCGCTACCGAGAGCGGTGCCAACGCCATCTCTACCGCACGCACCTCGGTGGCCGACACTGATACCGACTACTTTAAGTGGACGGTGTATAAGTCGGGCAATGGTAACTACTACCTCTATAATATAGGTAAAAAGATGTTCATGGGTGTGCAGAGCGCTAATAACACGGATATTGCTTTCGTGGAGACGCCTGCAGGCAAGAAACTGACCTTCAAGCAGAGCAGTTCAGCAGAGTATCCCATCATGTTCTCTACCGATAATGTCGGTGTCGTGAACCACAGCACCAACCATGGCGGTGGTCTTGTGAACTGGACAGGCGGTTGGACCACCCTCGACGATGGCGGTAGCAACCATAAGGTGACCCTCGTGAGCCGCTTGCCCGAGGCTACCCTGCAGGAGATTGCAGCTCTCGTGGAGAACTACGACAGATCACTCCCCATCAAGGTAGAAGTAGATGGCTGGACAGCTGAGAACCCTAATACTCACTTCGGTAACGTGACTGCCACCACAGGCAACAACGTGTCAAGTACTAAGCTGCTCATCGCTCATAGGACTGGCGGTAAAATGGCATATAGCAACATTGGAGATGTGGTGGCCTTCACCCGCGAGTACCGTGGCTTCGAGTTCCAAGGCTTCAAGGTAGGTGAGCAGAGTCTGGGCAAGAGCTTCACCCTCACCGAGGCTATCCGAACCAGCATCACCGAGGAGACTCCTCTCGTGGCAATGTTCACGACTACTGATGATGTCACTCTTTTCTACGATGACGATCCTTTCTCATATCGTATCCCCGCTATCGCCACTACAAGCACAGGCCGCCTCATCGCTGTGAGCGACTATCGCTATAGCCTCGACGATATAGGCCGTTACAACTTTGGTACAGCCAATCCCGGTATTGACCTTGTCATCCGTATGAGCGATGACAATGGTAAGACATGGGGCGCTACCAAGACCATCGCCAAGGGTTCTTGTGTGCGTGGCACTAATGATTGCGCCTATGGTGATGCCGCTATCGCGGTAGTAGGTCAGAAGGTGCTCGTGATGGGTGCTGCTGGTGATGTGATGTTCGGTAATGGTAGTGCTACGTCGCACAACCGCACCGTGCGCATCTTCAGTGAAGACGGTGGTGAGAACTGGACAGCTCCTCAAGATATCTCAGAGACATTCTTTATCAATGCTGATGCCACTATTAATAGCGGTTATTCACTGTTCTTCGGTAGCGGTAAGTTGGCAGTAGATGAGGACTATAATGGTACAGGCAATGCACGTATCTATGGTGCCGTATTGGTGAAGAAGAATGGCACAAACAATGGTATCTATGTAGTCTACACCGATGACTTTGGTCTTACCTGGAGCATCCTTGGTGGTAGCCAGACACACATAGCTAACAATGATGAACCCAAGGTGGAGATTCTGCCAAGTGGACAAATCCTACTCAGCATACGTCGTCAAGGTGGTGGCGGTCGTCAGTTCAACGTGTTCACCTACACCGACAAGGCTACCAATACAGGCACATGGAATAGCAATGTGAATGGTTGCAATAATGGCGGCAGCAACTCTTGTAATGGTGAGATCTTCCTCCTCGATGCCAAGAAAGCTGACGGCACTGCAGTGAAGCTCCTCATGCAGTCGCAGCCCAAGGGCGGTAGCGGCCTCTATGACCGCCGCGACGTGACCATCTGGTACAAGGAGGTGGACAATACAGCCTACACCTCAGCGCAGATTGCGGGCAACTGGATCGAGGGTATGCAGGTGAGCACCCAGCTGAGTGCATACAGCACCATGACCCTGCAGAAAGATGGAAAGATAGCCTTCTTCTTCGAGGAGGCTCCCTGCTACGATGACAACTATGCCAAGGGTTACAGCATGGTATATGTGCCCCTCACCATAGACCAGATTACCAAGGGTAATTACTTTGCTCCTGATGCTGACCTCAGCACCATACGTACAATCAACGTGGAACTTACCGATGCGCAAGGAAACGTTTATCGTGACCAAGTGGAGTGTGCAATCACTGGCGTTGTTAATGCATTAACTACAAAGTATCCCTTCATTGCGTTGGGTGGTAATCCCGAATTGGGGTCTGATGGTACTACATATACTTACACTAATACAGTCGAACTCCCTTTCAAGGTGAGCAAAGGCGAAGAGGTGGTTTGGCACAATATCTACTGGCCTGCAAATACAGGTTCGGGTTATCCCGTCTATCTCTCTGCAGGCTCGGCTAACGATACCTATGTTCCCAAAGTTACAGAAAGTGTCGTGTATGGCAATAGCTCATACAACACTTCTGCCAATGCCGACAAGATTAGCTGGGCTGTATATAGTGCAGGCTATGGCTTTACCTTCAAGTTTAAGAATAGACTAACAGGTAAATTCATCCAAGCAACAGGTGTGGCCGGTGGCAATGCGCAGAATGTGAAGTTTGTGGATGAGGCCGAGGCTACAACCTTCGAGCTTGTGCCCGATGCAGCATCATATATGGGTGACTATGCATTGAAGGCAAGCGTGAATAGCACGGTGGGTTACCTCTGTTCAACAAGTGCTACAGGTTATCACTATGCTACCCACTATAGCGGCAGTGGTCACCAAGGTGCATGGGTGAAGTTTGCTGAAGTACCCGATTTTGAGACATTGATTGCTGAAGTCAATACCGTATTAACACAGATAGGCACCAGCCTTGGGCAATACAAGGTGACCGATGCGAATGCGGCCACTACCGAGGCTGCAAAGACCGCAATGGAGAATAGCAGTACGGTGAAACTTAATGACCTCAACACCTACAAGAATCTTCTCGAAGGAGCTGCGTTGAACATGCCCGTAGATGGTCAATACTTCCGAGTGGCCTACGACTACGGTGGTAGTGTGGGTAAACTCTATATGCAGGGCATTGCTTCAAGTGTCAAGGGCGTAGCATTTACCTCAGAGATAGGCGAAGCCTCTATTTGGCAGTATCACGATGGTTCGCTCTATTCATACACTGCAGGTAAGAACTTGCGTGAGCATGGCGATGATCGTGGTTTGCATGATACCAAGACGACTGCAGAGTTCAGTGCCAGCACACGTGCTAAAGGTAAGTATAATGTAAAGTGCGGCTCATTCATCCATGCCAATAGCAGCAATGGCAACTACTTTACCGACCACTGTAGTGGTGATGGTGGCCATGCAGCTCACGATCTCATCCTCGAAGAGTATGTTTTCCCCGAGGACGATGAGGAGGAGGGCGAAGTGACCAGCGCCGATGCACTCCCCGGCGACGGCACCCTGCGCCTCTACCGACTGGCAATCGGTGTGACCAAGAACGCTTACGACGAGGACCTCGGCAGCAGCTACGACAAGGTAAAGGCCTTCTGGCAAGAGTGCGAGGACTTCGTCAACAAGATGTATATCCCCCTCGGCATGTGCTTCGATGTGGTGGTAGATGAGCGTTTAGTGATGTCACAACCCAACCTCATCGACGAAAACATCTATAACGCAACAGGATTCGGTACAGAGCTGCTGGATGAGGCCATCGGTTCAGGCAGCTATGATGTGGGTATATGGGTAAGACATTGCGACATCTATGCCGAGAACACCGGCCTCGCAGCTGATAAAGGAGCCTACTCATCAGACACAAAGGGAAGTGCCTACGCCATGACCGACAAGCGCGTGGTAGCACACGAGATGGGTCACCTCTTCGGTGCCATACATACCACCAGTGGCGAAGGTAGCCTCATGGACAATCCCGATGGTGAATACTTCTCATACCCCATCATCAAGGCCATCCGTGACAAGGTGAAGGGTACGCAGTCGTACAAGAGCGTTAAGGTGAACAACAATGCGCCCCAGTTCGACACCGAGAAGATGCAAAAGACCTACCGCATCCCCCAAGGTGCTTGTCTCGCCATCGATGTGCAGGCTACCGACATCGAAAACCATAAGCTGATGTACACCGCTATCGGATGCAACAGCAGCAATGTGGATGCGATACTCGGTGAGGATGGCATGATGCCCTTCTTTGCTTCATTCGCTCCGCAGGAGAGCAACGTCATCAGCTACTCACCCATCTATACGGCTGACATCAACTACGAAGAAGACTTCTACTTGAAGGAGGGTACTGGATTGCATAAGATGGAAGCGGGGTCTTATCCTTTGAGCATCCTTGTGAACGACGTGCCCAGCACCGCATGGAACTACGCTGCCTTGACCGCCGAGCCCTTCTATAGCACCTACGCTATTTGGGAGACTCAGGTACAGATTGTTGAGGGTACAGCCTTCAAGGCAGCAATTGCAAGTGAAAAGAAAAACTTTACTGCTGGCGAAAAGGTTACAGTAGAGTGGGGTGTGAATGAAAACTACTTTACCGCAGACTCTCGCCTTCGCATCACGATGTCTGCCGACTATGGCAAGACCTTCGAGTATGTGCTTGCCGAGAGCGTTAAAGCTCTTGATGGGCAGTACACCGTGACCTTGCCCAATGTGAACATCGGTCAGGTGGATGTAGACTTCGCCACTGCTACTCGCGCCATGAATGGTGGCGTCATCAAGGTGGAGGAGATTGGTGGACCGGCATATACACTCACCGTGCTCGACCCCAATAACGATAAGGGATTTACCATTGATGCAACCCAGATAACAAGCTATATCGGTGCCCACGAGATAGGTACCTTCTATGCCAACGAACCGATGACTATCCCTGCAGGTGTGACAGCCTATGTGGCTACCACAACGCCTGTGATGAATGGCACTGAGGGTACCATCACCATGACAGCCATCGCCGATGGCATCATCCCCGCTGAGACCGGTGCAGTCATCCGTGGCGCAGCAGGGCAATACCTCTTCACCAAGGCAAGCACAGAGGGTGCCGCCGTCGCAGGCAACCTCCTCCGTGGCTATGCAGGCACTGCAGAATATGCCGAGGTGTCACTGCCCACTGATGGCTCGGTAAACTATGTGCTCACCGTGCAGGGTGATAAAGTGGGCTTCTTCCGCAAGGAGGCAGGCTTCAAGGTCTATAACAACAAGGCTTACCTCAACGTGCCCGCAGCACAGAACGTGCGCTCACTGACCATCCGCTTCGAAGGCGACGGAAGCACTGGAATTGAAAATTCAGAATTCACAATTCAGAATTCAGAATTCATCTACGACCTGATGGGGCGCCGCGTGCTCAACCCCACAAAGGGTGTCTACGTTGTAGGTGGTAAGAAGGTGATTATAAAATGAACTGGTGGGAAATATAATCCCGCTCTCCTGGAATAGGTGCAGTACGATGCACTAGGCTTTTTTAGAGAGGACATCACGATGTGGTGCCCTCTCTTCTGTGTTGTACGCACAGAGAAATAGGGATGTAAATTTTGTATTTCGCTCGCTTATTCGTATATTCGCACCCTAAATTAAGCATAAGGTAATGAGCGAACAAGATAAAATGGTGCTGCGAGCCGAACATCTGGTGAAGAAGTATGGCAAGCGCACGGTGGTCAACGATGTCTCCTTCGACGTGAAGCAGGGAGAGATTGTGGGACTGCTCGGGCCGAATGGAGCGGGCAAGACAACGTCGTTTTACATGACCACAGGTCTCGTGGTACCCAATGGGGGTAGGATATTTATCGATGATCATGAGATAACCAAGGATCCTGTGTACAAGCGTGCTCGCGTGGGCATCGGCTACTTGGCACAAGAGGCGAGTGTGTTTCGCAAGATGAGCGTGGAGGACAACATCGCGTCGGTACTCGAGATGACGGGTAAGCCCAAGGAGTATCAGCGCGAGAAACTGGAGAGCCTCATCAGTGAGTTTAGGCTGCAGAAGGTGCGCCGCAACCTGGGTGACCAACTCTCGGGTGGCGAGCGACGTCGCACCGAGATAGCCCGCTGCCTCGCCATAGACCCTAAGTTTATTATGCTCGACGAACCCTTCGCGGGTGTTGACCCCATCGCAGTGGAGGATATCCAACAAATCGTGTGGAAACTCAAGGATAAGAATATCGGTATCCTCATCACCGACCACAACGTGCAGGAGACGCTCTCAATCACCGACCGTGCCTACCTGCTCTTCGAGGGGCGCATCCTCTTTGAGGGTACGCCTGAAGAATTGTCTGAGAATGCTATTGTGCGTGCCAAGTACTTGAGCAATAGCTTTGTGTTACGTAAAAAGGAATTTCAACTATGAAGATAAGGATATTGCTGGCTCTATTGTGCTGCGTGTTGTGCAACGTCGCGAGTTATGGCCAAGGCTTTGAGGGTATCCCTCGCAGGGGAATGCCCAAAGACGAACTGTCGCAGGTGAATACTCGCGCTACGGGAGAATATATCATGAAGGAGTTTCCCACGATGGGTGAGATCAAGGGTGTGGTAATCCTTGCAGCCTTTGCTGATGTGCCCTTTGCGGCAGACTCGGCTAGCATCAATACGCTGCTGAGCAACCGCTACAATGCTGACGAGTATAGCGAAGAGGTGAAGTTTGAGGAGTACAGTGCGGTGTATGATCAAAACCTCTCGCTCGAGGTCACCATACCCGGTAGCGCTCGTGACTATTTCCGCACACAGTCGATGGGGCAGTTTGTGCCGCAGTTTGATGTGATAGGCCCTGTCACACTCGACAATCCTCGTGCTTATTATGGCGAAAACACCAAGAGTGGAAGTGACAAGAACACGGGTGCTATGATACGCGAGGCGTGCCAGAAGGCCTACGACATGGGGCTCACCGACTTTGCCGACTATGACAACGACGGGGACGGCGTGGTGGATGTGGTCTATGTGGTCTATGCCGGTAGCGATGAGGCGCAGACGGGCATCAAGGATTGTGTGTGGGCCAAGGCCTCGACCGTGACGCTCACCTTGGGTAATGGCATGAAGATAAGTCGCTATGCCTGTTCGGGCGAATTGGTTATCGACCTTCCTGTGGCAGCAGGTATCGGTACCTTTGTGCATGAGTTTAGTCATATCCTTGGATTGCCCGACTTCTATAATACCAAAGTGGAGGACTTCACCATGGACGTGTGGAGCGTGCTCGACTATGGCATGTACAATGCTGAGGGATTTGTGCCTTGTGGATACACCGCCTTCGAACGCTATGCGTTGGGATGGATACCCATGCAGACGTTGGAGGACCCTGCGACACTGAGCATCGGCACCACCGACGAGGAGGGTAGGGGATATCGTATCTTCACAGCCAAAGCCGACACAACCAGTGGCGTGGTGGCTGATACGACCTCGTTCTATCACGTGGAGACCATACGCCGTGAGGGGTGGAACCGCTATGCTCCCGCTAACGGATTGCTCATCACGGAGGTTACCTATGACCGTGCGGCATGGAGAGGAAACACGGTCAATGTGGGCACCCATCGCCATTGCGTGGTGCCTGCCAACAATGACTACAACTACCGTACGGCCAACAAGCACCTCTTCGGCACCGTGAACCATGAGTTTACGCTCAGTAGCACGCCCGCTTCGATCACTCAGTTTGGCGTAGCGATGGATAAGCCTCTCACCGACATCAATTATGATGCTGCGACGGGCAAGACCACGTTCCACTTCCGTGGTGGCAAGTTGACAAACGGCATAGATAGGTCAGAAATCAGCAATCAGCAATCAGAAACTATCTACGATTTCTTAGGAAGACCTGTAAAGCAGACTATAAAAGGATTGTACATCCAAAATGGGGAGAAGTATTTGGCATTTTGAATAATTAACTGTAATTTTTATCTGCTTCGCAGCTTGAAATTAGACTGCGGCTCGGAAAAATCAAGTTTTGCTTGTTTTTTCGCTCGGTTCGCACTAACTTTAACTAGCTTTTGCTAGTTGAAGATAGGCTGCAGCTCGGAAATATTCAAATAAATTTGATATTTCGCTCGCCTTGCACTATCTTTGCAGGCTGAAATGAAAGTGCGGTATAGAAGCACATTGAAAACGAATATAAATATATAAGTATAAGATAATGGAAATTACATTGCAGAACGTGAGCGACGTGAAGGGTATGCTCACTGTAAAGTTGGTTAAGGCTGACTATGAACCTAAGGTAGAAAAGGCGCTCAAGACATTCCGTCAGAAGGCAAACATCCCCGGCTTCCGTCCTGGTATGGTGCCCATGGGCTTGATCAAGAAGCAATATGGCTCAGCAGTGAAGGCTGAGGAAATCAATAAGATGCTCCAAGAGGCTGTGTATGGCTATCTCAAGGAGAATAAGGTGGACATGCTCGGTGAGCCCCTCCCCAACGAGGATCAGCAGAAGCAGCTCGACTTTGACACCATGGAAGAGCTCGAGTTTCTCTACGATATCGCACTCGCTCCCAAGTTTGACGCAACTCTTACTGCAGCAGACACAGTGCCTTACTACACCATCGAGATCTCTGAAGAGATGGTAGACAATCAGGTGAACATGTACACTCAGCGCAATGGCCGCTACGAGAAGGTAGAGGAGTATGCTGATAATGATATGGCAAAGGGTCTTATGTGTCAGCTCGACGAGAATGGCAACACCGTAGAGGGTGGCATTCAGGCTGAGGATGCAGTAGTGCTTCCCAAGTATATGAAGAACGCTGCTCAGACAGCTCTCTTCGAGGGTACAAAGGTGGGTGACGTAATCACCATCAACCCCCGCGAGGCTTATGATGGCAATGAGGCTGAGCTCGCATCGCTCCTCAAGATCAGCAAGGAGGAAGCTGCTAATGTAAACGGCAACTTCAGCTACCAGATCAGCGAAATCACTCGCTACGTGCCCGGTGACCTCACACAGGAGATCTTCGACCAGGTATATGGTGAGGGTGCAGTAAGCTCTGTAGAGGAGTTCCGTGCTCGCGTAAAGGAGGACCTCACCCGTCAGTTCGTACCCGAGAGCGACTTCAAGTTCCTCATCGATGTACGTGAATATGTGATGGGTCGCATCGGTGAGCTCAAGTTTGCTGACGACGTTCTCAAGCGCATCATGCACATCAACAATCCTGACAAGGATGATGCATACGTTGATGAGCACTATGCGAACACCATCAAGGAGCTCTCATGGCACCTCGTGAAGGAGCAGCTCGTGGAGAAGGCTGGTATCAAGCTTGAGGAGAATGACCTCATGAATCAGGCTAAGGAGAACGTACGTGCTCAGTTTGCTCAGTATGGTATGACTAACGTGCCCGAAGACTTGCTCAACAACTACGCTGCTGAGATGTTGAAGAAGAAAGACAGCATCGAGGGACTCGTAAATCGTGCCATCGAGACTCGTCTCGCAGCTGCACTCAAGCAGGTGGTGACCCTCGACAGCAAGAACGTGAGCCTCGAGGAGTTCAACAAGATGTTCGAATAATCCAGACTAATTGAACGTTTCGCCTACGAAACTTGTTTGCAATATATGGGAAGACGGTTTGGCGAGGCCAAGCCGTCTTCTTTTTGTTGACAATTGATAATTAACTCCGTTGAAGTTGCTATGCTCGACAGGGTCTGAGAGCAGTCTTTGTTCTCGCTTATTCGCAACTTTGACAATTAGGCATAGCTTTTCGTTTGGCACGATTTTTGACGATTCAGAATTGAGAACTAATAAATTCAGAATTTACCAATATGGAAGATTTCAGAAAATACGCTACCAAGCACCTCGGCATGAATAGCATGGTGCTCGATGATGTGCTCAAAGCTCAGAGCCAGTACCTCAATCCCTATATCCTTGAGGAGCGTCAGCTCAATGTGACACAGATGGACGTGTTCTCGCGTTTGATGATGGACCGCATCATCTTTCTAGGCACACAGATCGATGACTATACTGCCAATACGTTGCAGGCGCAGCTCCTCTATCTCGACTCAGTAGACAACGGCAAGGATATCTCTATCTATATCAACTCGCCCGGTGGCTCGGTGTATGCAGGTCTCGGCATCTACGATACGATGCAGTTTATCTCGAGCGACGTAGCTACCATATGCACGGGTATGGCTGCCAGCATGGCTGCTGTGCTCCTTGTTTCTGGAGCTGAAGGCAAACGTTCTGCACTTCCCCACAGTCGCGTGATGATACACCAGCCTCTCGGCGGTGTGCAGGGTCAGGCAAGTGATATCGAGATTACCGCTCGCGAGATACAGAAGCTCAAGCACGAGCTCTACACTATCATCGCTGACCACTCACACACTCCCTTCGACAAGGTGTGGGCCGATAGCGACCGCGACTACTGGATGACAGCCCAGGAGGCAAAGGAGTATGGTATGATTGACCAAGTATTGATGAGAAAATAAAATCAATTTACTATTTACAATTGATTTAAAATTTAGTTATTGTGCAATTTGCTTAGAACGAAAATTGACAAATCGTAAAATAGTACATAAATAGTAAATCGCAACTTTGTCAAATTGTAAATCAAAATAATGGCAAAACAACAACGACAATATTGTAGTTTCTGTGGACGTCCCGACACCGAGGTGGGCATGCTCATTGCGGGAGTCAATGCCTTTATCTGCAATGAGTGTGCAGAGCAGGCTTATGAGATTGCTTGCGAGGCTACACGACAAAATAAGAAGAAGGCTGGCAAGGATGCTGACTTTGAGTTGAGCGAACTGCCCAAGCCTCAAGATATCAAGGCTTTCCTTGATCAATATGTCATCGGTCAGGATGATGCCAAGCGATACCTTTCCGTGTCGGTATATAACCACTACAAACGTCTCTTGCAAGAGGATAAGGCCGACGATGTGGAGATCGAAAAGAGCAACATCATTATCGTGGGTAGTACGGGTACAGGTAAAACCTTGCTGGCCCGCACTATCGCCAAACTGCTCAAGGTGCCCTTCACTATCGTGGACGCTACAGTGCTCACCGAGGCTGGTTACGTGGGTGAAGATATAGAGAGCATCCTCACCCGCTTGCTCCAGGTGGCCGATTATGATGTGAAAGCTGCAGAGAAGGGCATCGTCTTCATCGATGAGATTGACAAGATTGCCCGCAAGAGCGACAATCCCTCCATTACTCGCGACGTGAGCGGCGAGGGTGTGCAGCAAGGACTGCTCAAGTTGCTCGAAGGTTCTGTGGTGAACGTACCTCCTCAGGGTGGACGTAAGCATCCCGACCAGAAGATGATTGCCGTGAATACGAAGAATATCCTCTTCATCTGTGGTGGCGCCTTTGATGGTATTGAGCGCAAGATTGCCCAGCGCCTCAATACTCATGTGGTGGGTTACGGCTCGGTGCAGAACACCTTGCGTATCGACAAGGAGAACATGATGCAGTATATCTCACCGCAAGACCTCAAGAGCTTCGGTCTCATCCCCGAGATCATCGGCCGTATGCCTGTGCTCACCTATCTCAACCCCCTGTCTCGCGAGGCGCTACTCGCCATCCTCACCGAGCCGAAGAATGCCATCGTGAAGCAGTATGTCAAGCTCTTTGAGATGGATGGCGTGGAGTTGACCTTCGAGCCTGAAGTGTATGAGTATATCGTGGACAAGGCTATCGAGTTCAAACTCGGTGCCCGTGGATTGCGTAGCATCGTAGAGAGTATCATGATGGAGGCAATGTTTGATATTCCCACAAAGGGGGATAAGACGTTTACGGTCACCCTTGACTATGCTCGTACGCAGATGGAGAAGTCGAACCTTGGACGATTGCAGGCAGCAGAATAATAACCCATAGGAGTGTAGTAACTCCCTAAAGACACATAAAAAACATGAACGAACAACTGTTTTCTACCCTTCCGTACAAAGTGGCCGATATGTCATTGGCCGACTTCGGACACAAAGAAATTGACATGGCCGAGCATGAGATGCCGGGCCTCATGGCATTGCAAGAGAAGTATGGCGACAGCAAGCCCCTCAAGGGCGCCCGCGTGATGGGCTCATTGCACATGACCATCCAGACTGCCGTGCTCATCAAGACGCTCAAGGCATTGGGTGCTGAGGTGCGTTGGTGCTCATGTAACATATATTCTACTCAGGACCACGCTGCTGCGGCTATTGCCGACCTCGGTGTGCCTGTTTTCGCATGGAAAGGTGAGAACCTTGCCGAATATTGGTGGTGCACCCTGCAGGCGCTGAACTTCGGTGATGGTAAGGGTCCTAACATGATTGTTGACGATGGTGGCGA
>JAEIGA010006435.1_pt1 | contig 17880 bp, 12 predicted proteins | sample 9270691 | NCBI WGS metagenome assembly JAEIGA01 (sample SAMN17057246, study PRJNA624740) | gut metagenome | biome: biome; isolation source: fecal sample | host: Bos grunniens | place: China: Xizang | collected 2019
ATGAAACTTAGAAGAGTTGTTGTAACAGGTCTTGGTACCGTTTCGCCATTAGGAAATGACGTTCCCACAACTTGGGAAAACGCTGTCAATGGTGTGAGTGGTGCAGGACCTATTACTCGTTTTGACAGTTACCTTTTCAAGACACAGTTCGCCTGTGAAGTCAAGAATTTCGACCCTACATCGGGAATGGACCGTCGTGAGGTAAGAAAGGTCGATGTCGATACCCATTATGGCGTAGCGTCGGCTGTTGAGGCTATTGTAGACAGTGGCCTTAATTTTGAAGAGGAAGACTGTAACCGTGTCGGTGTAATATATGGCGAGGGTATCGGCGGCATAAATGCGCTCGAAGACGAAATTAAGTCGTATGCTCTCAACCCCGACAACGGTCCGCGTTTTTCGCCCTTTATCATTACAAAGATGATATCCGATATGACTGCGGGTATCATATCTATACGTTATGGCTTGAAAGGCCCTAACTATGTAACGACATCGGCTTGTGCATCTTCGTCGAATGCATTGATAGATGCATACGACCAGATACGATTGAACAGGGCGGATATTATAGTTGCCGGCGGTGCCGAAGCTGCAATATGCCCCGTGGGTGTAGGCGGTTTCAATGCAATGCACGCATTGTCTACACGCAATGAAGACCCGGCGGGAGCCTCGCGTCCTTTCAGCAAGAGCCGGGATGGTTTTGTTATGGCCGAAGGTGCGGCAACGCTTATCCTCGAAGAGTATGAACACGCAAAGGCGCGTGGCGCAAAGATATATGCCGAACTTGTCGGTACCGGTCTCACTGCCGATGCATATCACATAACCTCGCCTCATCCCGAAGGAGAGGGGGCTATGAGGGTTATGAAAATGGCTCTCGACGAAGCCGGTTTGCCGTTCGACAGCGTAGATTACATTAATGTTCACGGAACATCTACCCCGTCCGGCGACATTGCCGAGGCTAAGGCGATAAAGAATCTGTTTGGCGAGCACGCCTTTAAACTCAATATCAGTTCAACAAAGTCGACAACAGGCCACCTTTTGGGTGCTGCAGGAGCTCTGGAAGCTCTGCTTACGGTGCTGGCTCTTAAGAACAATATCGTTCCGCCTACAATAAACCACAGCAGCGATGACGAAGACCCTGAAATCGACTATAGGATGAACTTTACCTTTAACAAGGCCCAAGAGAGAGAGATAAATGTAGCTCTTTCAAATACGTTTGGCTTTGGTGGTCACAATGCAAGTATAGTGTTCAAGAAAATTGAGGGCTGATAGGGTTTTTAGGAAACTGATAGATAAGATAAGGCTTCTTTCTTGCAAAGATAGGGAGTCTTATCTTATACTGTATACGATACTTGGGTATGTTCCCAAGAATATAGCCATATATAAGATGGCGATGACACATAGCTCTACAACTCTCAATGGCAATAAACTTCCTTGTAACGAGAGGCTGGAATTTCTTGGCGATGCGGTGCTCAGCTCCATTACTGCCGATTTGCTCTTCTCTAAGTTCGAAAATGAGCGAGAAGGCTTTCTGTCGAAATCGCGAAGCAATCTTGTCTGCCGTCAACAGTTAAACGAACTGGCTATAGAAATAGGCTTGGATAAGTTTGTGACTGCTTGCGGTCTTCCGCAGCAACACAATAACTATGTCTATGGCAATGCGTTGGAGGCTCTTATAGGCGCAATATACATAGACAAAGGCTATGCTCATTGCCGGCGGTTTATGCTAGACAGGGTCTTTTCGCGATTGAAGGACTTAGACTCTGTTGTAAGAGCTGACAAGAACTACAAGAGCCGCCTGATTGAGTGGTCTCAGCGGAATCATAATACTGTGGAGTTCAAACTTGTCAGCGAGAAACTTCTTAAGGAGGGCCCCTTCTTTGTCAGTGATGTGTATGTTAATGACGTGCTGTGCGGCTCCGGTTCCGGCTATTCAAAGAGAGAAAGCCAGCAGAAGGCTGCCAAGCAGGCTGTGGTAAAACTTGAAGTGGATTAATCCTGTCTTCTGCTTTTCAGGGTTACGGCTGCTTTTAGTCTGTCTCCGCCCATAGGTGGGGTATCCTTGCTAAGGGTAATGGAAATGCTTTCTACTTGTGGAAATTTGCTATACACTCTTTCGCATATCCTGTTGCATACATTTTCCAGCAGTTTGGACTTGGTTTTCATCTCTTCGCATATCAGCCCGTAAACATCGGCATAGCTCACGGTGCCGTCGATGCAGTCGCTGTTTGTGCAGCTGTAATCATTTATTCTCAATGAAATATCTATAGTGAACCACGCGCCAATCTCGTTCTCCTGTGGCATTACTCCGTGGTTGGCATACAGGTGTATGTCACGGAGTTCTATTGTGTATTCTGTTATCTGCATAGTGGCTTTTTAAAAGATGAAGAGTCTCTTTGGTTTAAGGACTCTTCATCGGGGTATTTAAGTATTACGAAGTTATGATTCTTCTTTTTATCCGCACTTTGAGTAGCCACAGCCGGGACAGTGCAGGCAACCTTCTTCGAATATCAGCTGCTGTTTGCAGTTAGGGCACTTTTCGGCTGTTGATGTTCCGTCTTTAATGTAGCGTTTTAAGGCGCGTTCAACACCGTTCTTCCAAGTGTTGATGTTGTCCGAAGCAAGCTCTAACGAAGAAATGAGCTTGATTACCTGCTCTATAGGCATTTTGTAGCGTAATACTCCTGAGATGAGTTTTGCATAGTTCCAGAATTCGGGATTGAATCGCTCCGACAATCCTTCGATTGTGGTCTTGTAGCCAATCTTGTTTTCGAACTGGAAGTCGTAACGCTTTGTTCCGTCTTCGTTGGTGTGCTTTATAATTATGCCGTGAGTTACATTTTTTGGAAGAGGAATGCCGTCTTCATCGTCTTGCTGTCCTGTGAATATCTCGTATGGTTCCCCGTTGAGCAATCCAATGAAGGCAACCCATTTCTCTTTGTTGTTCTGAAAACGTACGACGTCGGCTTCGAGTACTATTGGACGCACTTCTGTTATTGCCGGTTTCATATCTTCGGCCTTCTTCTCCTCTTTCTTGTTCTCTGTAGAAACCAGCACTCCGGCGCGTGAGCCGTCGCGGTAAACCGTACATCCCTTGCAACCACATCTCCAAGCTGTAACGTAGAGCTCGTTGACAAGCTTTTCGTCTACATTGTTCGGCAGGTTTATGGTGACACTGATAGAGTGGTCTACCCATTTCTGTATGCGTCCCTGCATCTGTACCTTTGCAACCCAGTCTATGTCGTTCGATGTTGCCTTTGCGTATGGTGAGCGTGCGACAATGTTGTCTATCTCAACCTGAGAGTATTTCTTGTTGGTGTCGATACCCTCTTTCTTCATCCACTCTACGAACTTGTGGTGGTAAACAATATATTCCTCAAATGTGTCGCCGTTTTCGTCGGTGAAGTCTACGTGTACTTCCGGGTCGTTGGGGTTTACCTTTCTGCGTCGCTTGTATACCGGCATAAACACGGGCTCAATACCGGATGTTGTCTGTGTCATAATGCTCACTGTTCCTGTGGGGGCAATTGTGAGGCAGGCTATGTTGCGTCGGCCGTACTTCTTCATCTCTTCGTACATAGCCGGATCGGCCTCTCTCAAGCGGCCTATAAAAGGATTGTTCTCTTCTCGTTTTATGTCGAATATTTCGAAAGCTCCACGTTCCTTTGCAAGGTTTACCGACGAGGCGTATGCTGCAAGAGCCAGTGTCTTGTGTACATTTTCGGAAAATTCAATAGCCTTTTCGCTGCCGTAGCGCATTCCCATAGCTGCAAGCATATCTCCTTCGGCGGTTATGCCAACACCTGTGCGTCGGCCCATACTGCTCTTGCGGTAAATCTTTTCCCACAATCTCCTCTCGGCGCCTTTCACTTCGTCGCTTTCAGGGTCGCTGTCTATCTTGTTCTGTATAGCCTCAATCTTCTCCAGCTCTAGGTCGATAATGTCGTCCATAATACGCTGTGTCTTGGCAACGTGTGTCTTGAACAGGTCGTAGTCGAAGTAGGCTTCGGGAGTGAATGGGTTTACAACATACGAGAAGAGGTTAATTGCTATAAGGCGGCAAGAGTCGTATGGGCACAAAGGTATTTCGCCGCAGGGGTTGGTCGATACGGTCTCAAAGCCCAAGTCTGCATAACAATCGGGGATTGATTCTCTTTGTATCGTGTCCCAAAAAAGTACGCCCGGCTCTGCCGATTTCCAAGCGTTGTGTATGATTTTACCCCACAGTTGTCCCGCATTGATCTCTTTTGAGTATATGGGGTTTTCGGCGTTTATTGGGTATTGTTGTATGTATGGTCTCTCTTCGGTTACGGCTTTCATAAAGTCATCGTCGATTTTTACCGACACGTTTGCGCCTGTAACCTTTCCCTCCGTCATTTTCGCATCTATAAAGGCTTCTGCATCGGGGTGTTTTATGGAAACGCTGAGCATAAGTGCACCGCGCCTGCCGTCTTGAGCAACCTCGCGCGTTGAATTGGAGTATCTCTCCATAAATGGTACAAGACCGGTAGAGGTAAGTGCAGAATTCTTTACCGGCGAACCTTTAGGTCGAATGTGTGAAAGGTCGTGGCCTACACCGCCGCGGCGTTTCATAAGTTGTACTTGCTCCTCGTCAATACGTATGATTCCGCCGTAGGAGTCGGCCTTCCCGTCCATTCCAATAACAAAACAGTTTGAAAGTGATGCTACTTGGAAGTCGTTCCCGATTCCTGTCATTGGGCTGCCCGATGGCACGACGTATTTAAAGTGGTCGAGAAGATTGTAAACCTCTTGTGCTGTCATTGGGTTTTCATACTTCGATTCAATGCGGGCAATTTCATTTGCAATTCTCCAGTGCATATCTTCCGGTGACTTCTCATAGATAGTGCCGTATGAATCCTTTACTGCATATTTGTTTACCCAAACACGTGCTGCAAGTTCGTCTCCATTGAAATACTCGAGTGCACTCTTGAATGCTTCGTCGTATGTGTAGCTCTTCTTTTCCACTTTTCTTTAAAGATTATTATAGTTGTTATTTTCTTTTTTCTTGTTTTCTTTTTCAAATGCCTCGCAAATTTATAAATCAATTCTTTAATTACCAAATAAAATCTTTGTAACTTGTCAACAGTATACAAAGTTTTCTCGAAAAATTTTTAAACCGTTGATAATCAAAGTTGTAATATTTTACAATGCCTGAAAAGTTTTCCAAAAAGAAATTTTCTCTGAATATATTTTAATAGTTGGTTTCCCTGAACTGCAGCCTATTGTAATATCTTTTCATAGCTTTTAGGAATACCTGATTATACAAAAGTAGAGTACAAATTCTTCTTTGTCTCTGTTTGGCAGTTTTGCTTGATTGCCGGAAATTTCCTTTTTGGACATTCTGTCTTTTTTTTGTTGTTGTGAAATTTTACTATGCGTGGGTTTTTGTAAGGAAATACGGTAATGAGATATTCGCTTTTTGGTAACTTTTCAGTTGGTCTATTTGCAGTGCGTATACAAAAACGGACAACTTCTTAAGAAGTTGTCCGTTTTTGTACTATAGAATATTTGCTTATGCACTTTGCAGTGAGAGGTCTATTTCGTTGAGCTCGTTGCGGAACTGCTTGTCTGTATCGGCAAGGTTTGTTATTGTCTTGCAGGCGTGAAGAACTGTTGCGTGGTCTCTGTTTCCAATGTAAAGACCAATCTTTGATGTCGAGAGGTCGAGGTGCTTTTTTGCAAGGTACATTGCCACTTGGCGCACAAGTACCACTTCGCGTTTGCGCGATTTTGTATTAATCGCTTCTGGTTCAATTCCATAGTAGCCGGCGACCTTCTTTATTATATCTTCTATGGTAATGCTCTTCTTCTCATAGTCGGAAAAATCGCCTACAATTCTGCGCGCAAGGTTTATATCAATATCGGCGTTGTTGATTGTTGAGTGTGCCATTATTGAGACAACAATTCCTTCCAAGTCGCGTATGCTTGCATCGACGTGCTGTGCAATGTAGCATATTACCTCTTCTGGGAATTTAAGCCCGTCGCGGTATACCTTGCTACGGAGAATGTTTTTGCGCAGTTCCAAGTCGGGCTTTTCTATTTCTGCTGTCATTCCCCATTTGAAACGGGTTATCAAACGCTCTTCCATACCTTGCAACATCGCAGGTGAACGGTCCGACGTCATAATCAGCTGTTTGCCGTTGAGATGCAAGTGGTTAAAAATATGGAAGAATGCGTTCTGGGTCTTTTGCAGACCCGCAAACTCCTGAATGTCATCAATGATTAGGACATCAATGCTTTGATAGAATCTCATAAAATCATTGAAGTTTTTCTGGAGTACAGAATCGGTGTATTGCACTTGGAACAGGTGAGCCGAAACGTACAGAACCCTTAGGTTCGGGTGCAATTCTTTAATTCTAACACCTATAGCGTTTACAAGGTGTGTTTTTCCCACACCCGATGAACCATATATGAACAACGGGTTGAAAGCCCTTCCGGGTTTGTCGGCTACACTGACTGCTACTGAACGTGAAAGCCTGTTGCTTATACCCTCTACATAGTTGTCGAATGTATAACGGTTTATAAGCATTGAATCCAACTCTTGCACACTGGCCTGCATTGCCGCAGGAGCGGAGTTTCCGCTGTTGCCCGAACCTCTGTTCTGCTTGTTGCTGTTGTCGGTACTAACTTCTACGCTTAAGTTGTTATCCTTGTCGGTGAGGACACTGTACATTAACTGTGTACCGTTGCCCATCACTTTAAAGAGTGTTGAACGCAGAAGGTCGACAAAGTTGCCCTCGAGGAACTCATATACAAAATTGCTCTTTACCTGTATGGTAAGAGTGTTGCCTTCATACTTGAGCGGCTTGATATCGGCAAACCAAGTGGTGAAAGTTGCGTCGGAGACATTGTCGCGAATAATCTCCAAGCATTTATTCCATTTTGTATTGAGCAGTTGATTCATATTCTTTTTCTTGGTTATGGCAGATAAAAATGAGGTGCGCTTTGCAGCACCTCTTGTCGTACCATTTCTATTGCAAATATCGTCATAAATACAAGAAAATGCAAGCAGGAAAATAAGCCTGAATTTTTCTGTAAAATAATGTGCTGTATATCAGTGCTTTAAAAACGAGGATTTTGTCAAGGTTGTTGTATTGCGTTATTTTTTTTGCACGTTGATAATCAGTGAATTATATGGCTTTGCACACTTTTGTTCTATGGTGCAAAAATGGTCTGTATGCCCATTTTCGTGCTGTGAATTGCCTTTTTGAAAGGGTAAGAGGTTTTGTGACAGCTTTTGTTTTTTTATTTAGAATAATTCTATATAATGCCTAAAATTTGGTTATTAAAAAATAATTTCTTCAGTATGAATCTTGAACAAAAAAGTGGCATAATAGCTTGTTTTTTTAATATTCTTGGGTTTAATTATACGGGCGGAATTTTGTTCCCTATTACAAAGAACAAGGTGACTTAAGTCACCTTGTTCTTAACTTATTCTATCTTGCCAATTCAAGATTAAGCTCTTTACGTAATTTCTCAATCAGGGGGTTTTTCTCTTTCAATATGGAGAATTGCTTGTTCTTATCGTTCACGTGCCGTTCAACAACAACCTTGTTTATATGAATAACCATTCTCAGCGGTTGGGTGCCCAGCTGGTTGCAAATGCCTTTTGAAATTCTTTTAGCCTCTTTTTCGAACAATTCTGCAACAAGCTGGTTGTCGACAGATATCTCATAGCTGCCATTGTCGATTAGGGTTGGAGCCATAATCTTCATTCTGTCGGCGAGTGCTCTCTCGTTTTCAGGCAGTTGCAATGCGAATGTTCTCCAAGCTTGCCCAAGTGTTTCGTTTGAGAGCCTGTTCTTTGCCTCTGAAGCCTGTGGTTGCGCAGTTGCAGTGGCAGGCTCTTCCTTTGGTTTGCTGTCTACAGGTTGTGGCGGCTTTTCTGTAGTTGCAACAGTGCTATGCGAACGTGAAAACAGTCCTCTAGCCGGGCCGCCGGCTCTTTTTGTTTGTAATTCAGCAGGGCGTCCTTGAATAATGGTCTGTTCTGTCGGCCGGGTAACTTGTGGATTAGGTACGGCAGTTGCAGTTGCGGCAGGTTTTTCTTCTTTTGCAGGCTCTTTAACGGCTTGCTGTGTTGCAGTTCCTGTTTGCTGCAGTTTGTTGAATATTGGTTTTAGCATCTTGGGGCTACGCCCCCCGCCATCTTCTCCGTCACCGTCACCAATCTGTGACATTTCAATTAGTGCAAGCTCTACCAAAAGTCGTTTATTGCGGCTTGTGCGGTAGTTCATACCACAGTTGTTGCAAATCTTTATCGCTTTGAATATCATCTTTGCCGGGCATCTCTTGGCCTGTTCGGCATATCTGTTCCTAAGCTCCTCGCTGCCTTCAAAGAGCGGGGCAGTGACGGGGTCGCCGTTTACAAGCAGGTCGCGCAGGTGCGATGCCATCCCCTCTATGAAAATATTGCCTTCAAACCCTTTGTTTACCACTTCGTTAAAGAGAAGCAGGCTTTGTGATATATTCTTGTCGAGTATAAAGTCGGTTGCTCTGAAGTAGTACTCATAATCGAGCACATTCAGGCTTTCTATTACTTTTGAGTATGTAAGGTCGCCCTGTGTGAAACTTGCCATCTGGTCGAACAGCGACAGTGCATCGCGCATACATCCGTCCGATTTCTGTGCAATTATTCTAAGGGCTTCATATTCTGTGTTTATACCCTCTTTTGCTGCAATGTTCTGCAAGTGTCCTATAATATCGCCCGACTCTATTCGGCTGAAGTCATATATTTGGCAACGCGACAGAATGGTCGGTATTATCTTGTGTTTCTCTGTTGTTGCAAGAATGAATATTGCGTGAGCCGGTGGCTCCTCGAGTGTCTTGAGAAAAGCGTTGAATGCCGCCTGCGAGAGCATATGTACCTCATCGATTATATATACCTTGTATTTACCAACCTGCGGTGGTATGCGTACCTGTTCGTTGAGTGAGCGTATATCTTCAACAGAATTGTTGCTGGCCGCATCGAGCTCATATATGGAATATGAACGCTGGCTGTTGAAAGAGCGGCACGATTCGCATTGGTTGCAAGGTTCCCCCTCGCTTGTCGGGTTCTGGCAGTTGATGGTCTTGGCGAAAATTCTTGCGCAGGTTGTCTTGCCCACTCCGCGGGGACCGCAGAAAAGATATGCGTGTGCCAGCTTCCCGCTGTGGATGGCATTTTTCAGTGTCGTAGTCAAGGACTTCTGTGCAACTACCGATTCAAAGGTGTCGGGACGATATTTCCTTGCCGAAACGATGTAGTTCTCCATACTATATATAATAGGTAAATGAATCTTATTTAAATAACTCTGCTTTTAGCAGCATACAGTTGCAAAGATAATGTAAACCGTTTGCTGAACAAAACTGCAGGCTTCTTTTTTTCTCTTCAGAATCATTGTAATGGCAAATAATATAGTGAGTGTACTTTTGCATATTCTTATCTTTTTTTTATAACTTTGTCCTCAGTTAGCATTCTCTTCTATGAAACTGTTTAAAAGAATATTTTCACTATTTACCGGCTTGTTCGCTTTGGTGCGTGGTCACAAATATATTTTTGTGACTATGGTATTCTGTTTTATACTGCTTTTTGTAGATGATAATAACCTAATCAAGTTCTTTGGCAACCAGAATCGCATATCTGCTCTCGAAGAGGAAATAGCAGAAATGCGCAAGGATTCTGTAAGGCTCATAAGGCAACAGGCTCAGTTCGGGAAAGATGGCAACATAGAAGAAATAGAGAGAATGGGCCGTGAGAAGGGTATGCACAAGGAGAACGAAGATGTATTTATAATTGAACAATGAAAAGGTTTCTTTCCATATTATACTATATAGGTGCCTGTGCCTTGCTTCTTGGTGCAGCCTTGAGAGCGTTTCTTCTACAGCACTATTGCTATCTCTATGCGTTCGGTGCAGTACTGTTTGCCGTTACGCAATTTATTCTCCGTCCACGCTATAACAAACTGGTTCTTCGCCGTCTTGTTATGCAGCAACAGCTTGCCGGGTTATTCTTTCTTGCTGCTGCGGTGCTTATGTTCACCCACTACCATAACGAATGGCTTGTTTTTCTGTTCTGTGGTGCTTTAATGGAACTTTATACTTCTTTCCGAATATCGGCGGAATTGAAAAGAGGAGACGATTGATAAAATAAAACGAGGCTTTAAGGCCTCGTTTTATTTTATCTAAGTCTTATGACGTCTCCAACTTTCAGTGTCGTGTAGCTCTCGTATTGCGGGTTCATCCTGTATATATACTCAAGCCTGATGCCATACTTCTGCGAAATGCTATAAAGGCTTTCCCCTTCTACCACCGTGTGGAACTCGAAATCCCTTGTTGCCCGTTTGTTCTTCTTTTCGAGATAAATAATGTCGCCCTCCTTAATTACATAATCTTTGTAGAGGTCGTTGTATTTCCGGAGTTTTCTTTTAGATACACCGGTCTCTCTTGCCAAAGACTCAAATGTGTCGCCGCTTTTTGCAATAATATACATAAGCCCGTTTGCGCTCAGAATCTCGCGGCATCCGGCCGGGGTGTCACCTCTTCTAAGGTTTACCATACTGTACGTGTCGTACTGCTGCAGGTTGTATCGTTCAATTATAGATATAAGTTTATTGGCGTAATCGGGGTCTGTTGCATAGCCGGCCCTCTTGAGCCCTCTTGCCCATCCGCGGTAGTCGGTTATGTCGAGTTCAAAAAGAGAACTGTATCTCCTGTTTACCAAGAGGAATTGCGAATGGTCTTCGTACGACTCCAAATCGCTGTCGTATGCCCTGAATTCGCACCATTCTCCATCGTCGAATGCCCTGACTGTCCTGCCCGTCCACCCTCTGCTGGCTTTTACTCCAAAATGGTTGTTGCCCTCTTCTACAAGGCTGCTTCTTCCGGCTCCCCCTTCGAGTATGGCCTGTGCAAGCGTGATGCTGGCAGGAATTTTGTGCTTTGTCATATGCTCTACAGCAACGGGGTAGTAAGTGAGAATATATCGTTCTGTGTTGTTTCTTGCCTGTGAAATGTCGGTTGGCATATTTACAGTCTGCGTCTGTCGCTTTACAGAACAGCTTGTCAACAAAAAGGCTGCTGTCAAAAGTATAAGATATATGTTTTTCATACTATAAAACTTAAACTTTACAAATTAAACAAATAAATTGTTTTTACGCAAGATTTTATCTATTTTCGCATTGAAAAAATGCTCTTGCAACTGTTTTATATACATTGTTTTGTTGAACACATTAAATAGAGAATGTTATGAAAGAGATGATTTTGCAAACAAAGGTAAAGGTTTGCCGGTACGGCGAATTGTCGGCTCAGGACCGCGAAGTAGTCGATGCTGCCCGTGGCGCTACATCGAATAGCTATGCGATATATTCAAATTTTAATGTAGGCGCTGCCGTACGCCTTTCCGGTGGAACAATTGTAAGTGGCAGCAATCAGGAAAATGCAGCCTATCCATCGGGGTTGTGTGCAGAACGCACCACGCTTTTCTGGGCTAATTCGCAGTACCCCTCAAAGGCTGTAGAGGTGCTTGCCATAGCTGCGCGTACAGAGCAGGGCGAGCTCGATATCCCAATCCCGCCTTGCGGAGCCTGCCGTCAGGTAATTCTGGAAACCGAAAAACGTTATGACACGCCAATACGCATAATTCTCTATGGTGCCAAAGAGTGCTATGTTATTGAGGAGGGTATAAAGGCGCTTCTGCCACTCTCGTTCGATTCTGCTTTCCTTAACTGTTAAGCCATTGTATATGCCGTTATGAAGAATATAATGTTTGTGTGTCACGGTAACATCTGCCGTTCTCCAATGGCCGAATTCATAATGAAGTCTCTTGCCGGTCCTCTCCTTGCAACCGATGATTTTCATATAGAATCATCGGCGACAAGCCGCGAAGAGATAGGCAATGGCATATATCCTCCTGCAGCTCATATACTATCGCTCCATAATGTAGAGTGCAAGGGGCACGTTGCTCGCCAAATAACCAAGAGCGACTACGACAAATCCGATATGGTAATTGTTATGGAAGACTATAACATTGCTAACCTGCGCCGGGCAATAGGTCCCTGCGCGGAGGGCAAGGTGTGGAAATTGCTCGACTTTGTGGGCGACAATCCCCAACAGTGCTCGGGCGGAGATATATCGGACCCGTGGTATCACGGCAACTTCGAAAAGACATATAACGAAATATTAACCGGCTGTAAGGCTCTTATGCGCTATCTTGGATATTGATATGGCTGTGGCGGAAGCAAACAAAGAGTTCGACGAAAGGGTTATTATGGGAATAGACCCCGGTACCAATATTATGGGCTATGCCTTCATTGGAGTAAACGGGAACCGCGCCCGTCTTATAGCTATGGGTGTCATTGATCTGCGCAAGTGCAATGACACCTATATGAAGCTGGGTGAAATATTCAATCGTGTGCAGGGGCTTATAGCATCATTTCTGCCCGATGAACTAGCCATTGAGGCTCCTTTCTTTGGCAAGAATGTTCAGAGTATGTTAAAGCTCGGCCGTGCTCAAGGTGTTGCCATTGCTGCAGCAATAAGCCGTCAGGTGCCTATTCACGAATATGCTCCGTTAAAGATAAAGATGGCTATAACAGGTAACGGCGGGGCGTCAAAAGAGCAGGTTGCCGATATGTTGAAACGTATGTTGAATATATCCTCTACCGATATGCCGCTGTTTATGGATGCTACCGATGCGCTTGGTGCGGCATTCTGTCACTTTATACAGCGTGGCAGCCCCGTGAAAGAGAAAAAATATAGTTCTTGGGCCGATTTTGTCAACAAGAATCCCGGAAAAGTAAAGTAGTCTTTAATTTTACTATAGTGATGAATGCTATATGTTGTTACTCATATAGCTGGTATGTGGTACGCAGAACTTGGAATTCGGTGCGACGGTTCAGCTGGTGGCAAATCTCCTGTTGCTCTTCATCTTCCAGTGCGGTTATGAACTCTTCGGTCAGTACATCGCCCTCGCTTAGGAATGCGTAGGTCTCGGTCATCTTCTTTGTTACAACCTTTGGTCTTTCCTCTCCATAGCCGACAGCTGTGAGCCTTTCTATCTCTATGCCTTTGGCGACAAGATACTCTACAACCGACTCGGCACGAGCCTGTGAAAGCCTTGTGTTGTAACTGTCGCTGCCGCGGAAGTCGCAGTGCGAACTGAGCTCTATTGTTACATTCGGGTTCAGTTCGAGCAGTCTTGCAAGCTCATCGAGCGAAGTTGCCGATTCAGCGGTCAAGGTTGCCCTGTCAAATTCATAGAAAATATTGTCAATAAGTACAGGACGTGTAATTGAAGGCAGTGCAAAGTCGCGCTGATACCTATGTTCTCCTTCAATTATCTCTGTTTCAAGTTCCTGCATTGTATTGAGATACCCTTTGCAGGTACCGAGCAGGACATATTTTACTCCCGGGGTGACGCGCACGCTGAACGAACCGTCGTTCATTACTCCGAAACTGGTGTTTGTACCATCGTCTCCAATCATATAGATAACCCCTTCGGGCAACTCATAACCATCTTTCTCATATATCCAGCCATAGAGTGTATGCACCGTTTCGGGTAGCATAAAGGAGTATATATGGTCCCAGCCACGTGCATCTCCTCTGTTCGATGTAAAAAAGCCTCTGTATAGCCCGGGAGCAAATGTCATTCCAAAATCGTCGCCGTTGGAGTTTACCGGCGCCCCCATATTGCTTATATTCCACAGCGAATCACTTTCCTGCACGGCGCAGAAAATGTCAAGCCCGCCCATTCCCGGGTATCCGTCGGAAGAGAAGAATAGTTCACCTTGCGGCCCGAAGGTAGGGAACTGCTCGTCACCTTCGGTGTTTATGCCCGGTCCCAAATTCTCGACAATGCCTTCCAAAGCCCTGCTCGCACCAATATAGAATCTCCACAGGTCGAGTCCTCCGCTACCTCCGGCCATATTCGATGTGAAGTAGAGCCAATTGCCGTCGGGCGATACTGCCGGGTGTGCATACACCGACAATGTGTCGCTCGATATGAGAACCTGTTCGGGCTTGCTCCACGATGCATCGCTTCTATTGCTTTTGTAAATGGCTGCGAATCTGGGGTAGTGGTCATCGGTTACGCAGCGTGTAAAATACATAACCTTGCCGTCGGGGGTGAAACAGCAGGCACCCTCTTCAAATTCCGAATTTATCTCGCTTTCAATCTTTTCGGTCTGCTGCCAGCGTCCCTTCTCGTCGCGCTTGGTAATGAACATATCGGCACACTTTTGCCCGGTAATGCCGCTCAGGTCCTCTCCTGTGGCCTCTTTGCGTGTGCTTGTCGTTATAATCATTGTGGTGTCTTCGCCAACATACATAGGGCACATATCGCTGCGTTGTCCGTTGAGCTCTCTCGACTTCTTTACAATGTAACGGTTCGGGTTGTTTTTCCAGTCGGCCGATTGCATAGCCGACCGGTGTCCTATCTGCGCCATACGGCTCTCGGGTGCCAGCGCCAGAAAAGCCTCATAGTTCAACTGTGCGGCACGGTAGTCGCCCTTCTCCAGCTGTGCGTCGGCAAGGTAGAGAATGGCCATTGAGTCGGGGTATCCGTAGCGGACAGCATTCTGGTATGCTCCCACGGCGCGTACAGCATTGTTGCATTTGCGGTAGCACTCACCGAGCTTCCACGCGACAACTGCGCGTAATTCACGGTTCTTTGGCGGAATTTTACGGTAGGCCTTCTTGTACTCTCTGGCCGCTTCGTAATACTCCATAACAGCAGCATATTGGTCACCTTTCTTGATGCCCCTTTCGCTGCTGCACGACACGGCCAGTGCCAGTACAAGCAGTAACGATATGTAGAATATGCTGTTTCTCAATACCAAAATCTATTGCTCCGGTTCTATTATAACTGAAAAAAACATTTTTTATTATATTGCTTTTTCAATTCCGGCCCTATTTTGTGCTGTTATTCTTTATGAAATCTATAATTTCGTCAATGTAGCCGAAAGCCATTCCAACAACAGTGTCGGCAGCTCCATAATAGACAGCAACCCTTTTTTCGTCATTCAGTGCGGCGCAAGGGAATACCACGTTAGGAACATCGCCGGCAAGCTCGTAGGCGGCGGCAGGTGCCAGAAGGTATGGCTTCGTGCGGTATAGCACCTTCTCGGGGTTCTCCTTGTCGAGCAGCGCTGCTCCCATAGAGTAGCGGAACCCGTTGCAGGTGGTTATGACACCGTGGTAGAACAGTAACCACCCTTCGTCTGTTAGAATGGGCACGGAGCCGGCTCCAATCTTTGTGCACTGCCAAGCACTCTCGGGGAACGGTGTTACCTTCATAACGCAGCGGTGTTCTCCCCAATATTTCATATCGGGGCTGTAGCTTATGTAAATATCTCCGAAAGGTGTATGCCCGTTGTCGCTAGGGCGGCTGAGCATTGCATACTTGCCATTAATCTTCTGCGGGAACAGCACGCCGTTGCGGTTGAACGGCAGAAAAGCATTCTCGCATTGGAAAAATTCCTTGAAGTCGAATGTATATCCTATACCTATTGTAGGACCGTGGTAGCCATTGCACCAAGTAATCCAGTAACGGTCTTCAATCCAAGTCACACGCGGGTCGTATTTATATTCCGACTCTATCATCTCTGTATTGCCGGCCTTGAACACAATGGGTTCGTGTTCAATATCCCAATTTATGCCGTCTTTGCTGAATCCGGCAAAGATATTCATCTGTACCGCCTTGTTGTCGCAACGGAATACACCTGCATAACCGTTGCCGAATGGTACAACAGCGCTGTTGAATATGCTGTTCGATGTAGGTATTGCGTATCTGTCTATTACGGGGTTCTTGGAGTATCTCCACATAATGTCCTTGCAACCTTCGGGCCGCTCTTCCCACGGCAGTGTAGTCTTTTCGTTCATTGTATTTTATGTTATAAGATTAATCTGTAAAACCGGATGTAAAGATAGTAAACTGTATAAAAAATATCGGCATTCGCCGATATTTTTTTATTGCAACTTTCTGTTTCCTGTATCTATTTCTTTGTGGTGCTTTTCCACTTTCTCTCCTCTATCCTCTGCATCCATTCATACCAGTTGGGAACGTAGAGGGTGGCAATTACGGTATTTACAAGCATACCGAAAACTACAGCTGCACCTAGTGAGAGCCTTGCACCTGCTCCCGCTCCACCGGCAAAAAGCAGTGGCATCACTCCAATTACAAAAGCAAGTGAGGTCATAAGTATAGGGCGCAATCTGACGTGTCCGGCAGCCGCAGCACTCTCCCTTATATCGTTGCCTTCACTCCGGAAATCGCGCGCAAACTCCACTATGAGAATACCGTTCTTTGCACTCAATGCTATAAGCAGCACAATACCAATCTCGGTATATATGCTCACGGGGATGTCGGCAATCCAGCAACCGATGATAGCTCCCAACAAGGCTATAGGCACACCGGTTATGGCTGCAATGGGGCTTGTCCAGCTCTCATATTGTGCGGCAAGCACAAGAAATGCCACAAGCAGTGCAAGACCAAGAATCACGGCTGTATTCTTGCCCGCACTCTCCTCTTGGTAGGCAACGCCGGTCCACTCATACCCGAACTCCTCGCCAAGCTGTGAGGTGAAGAGCTGTGCAACCTCCTCCATTACTTGACTCGAACTGTATCCTTCGGCAGTATTGGCAGTGATGGTGGCGCTGTTATACATATTATACCTAACAAGCTGGTCGCTGCCAAGAACCTCTTCTGTCGTGACAAAACTGCTGAACGGTACCATTTCGCCCTTGTCATTGGCAAGGCTCAGCCTCATTACACTATCAATAAGTTTCTGGTTCTGCTCGCCGGCAGCCATCTTAACCTGCCATATACGGCCTAAAAGAACAAAGTCGTTTACGTAGAGAGCTCCCATATAGTAGCTGAGCGTGGAAAGTACAGCGCCAACGTCGAGCCCCATTGCAATGGCCTTCTCGCGGTCTATGTTAAGGAAGTATTGCGGAACATCGGCCTCGTATGCGCTGTTCATAGCCGCAATGGCTCCCTCTTTTTCATAATTTCCCACCAGTGCATCAACAGCCTTCTGCATTTCGCCCATTCCCAGCGCCTTGCGGTCTTCGAGCTGCATCTGCAGTCCTCCTACATTGCCGATACCCGGAATTGCCGGTGGAACAAAAGCAAAGCATTGGGCCTCTTCAATGTTAACGTACGCATCGCGGTTGAAGCGTTCTACAATAGCTGCAGCCGATTCTCCTTTCTCTTTTCTCTCGCTCCAGTCTTTCAGCACCACAAATACGCTGGCAGCATTACTTTGCCTGCCGCTGTTCATTATACTGAATCCGCTTATACTTATGTTTGTCTTCACTTCGGGGTAAGAAGAGATAATCTTTTCTACACGTTCGGCGACAGCCTCGGTGCGTGCCAGTGAACTTGCCGGAGGAAGTTGTACGCTTATTATGAAATATCCGTCATCTTCGTCGGGGATGAATGTGGTGGGCCAGTTGCTGAACATATACAGTGCCAGCAGTACCATAGCTGCAAAGGTTGTTATGGCAAGCCAACCGCGTCTTAACAGCAGTCCCACCGTGCGGTCATAAATTCTTTGCAGAGCGTCGTATCCTCTGTTGAACCATTTGAAAAACCTGTTGCCCTTGTTGTCTCTTGTAGGGCGCAACAGTATAGCGCTTAGTGCCGGTGTCAATGTAAGGGAGTTGAAACCGCTGAGCAGAGTTGCTGTGGCAATTGTAAGAGCGAACTGCTTGTAGAGTTCTCCCGATATTCCGCCAATCATAGTTGTTGGGATGAATACCGCCATCATAACAAGCACAACACCTACAATAGGGCCGGTTATCTCCTCCATCGCCTTTTCTGTAGCCTCCTTCGGGCCAAGTTTTCCCTCGTCGATTATTCTTGTGGCATTCTCTACCACTACAATG
>JAEIGA010006436.1_pt1 | contig 17878 bp, 11 predicted proteins | sample 9270691 | NCBI WGS metagenome assembly JAEIGA01 (sample SAMN17057246, study PRJNA624740) | gut metagenome | biome: biome; isolation source: fecal sample | host: Bos grunniens | place: China: Xizang | collected 2019
GTTATTGTAGCATATGTTTTAAATTTCATAACAATGATGTTTTTTTATTAGATATATTAATTTTTTAGATAATACTGGCAATCTCTTAAAACTTACTAAACAATTGCACTTCTGAAAAATATTATGATAAACTCATCTTTTTATAAAAATATGTCTGATAATATAGTATTTAATGTTTTATTGTTTTGTTCTAATCATTTGAATAGAGATTTATGATAGTGGAAGGTGATTGAATTTTTGGATGGGGATTTGTCTGTTGTTTCTGCAGTAGGCTGTGACTCAAAATTGGGGAATCAGTATTTGATAATAATGCCCGCAAGTGATTTTGCATCATTAATTGCAAGCAGAAAAATCAGTAACTTATATTAACATATTATTAAAATCATGCAAAAATTAAAATTATAATTTCAATCTATTTCTAAATTTTTCGGTTGATACTTCTCAGAATTAATATTACTCCTATTTTATTATGATTATTCAGGTTTTCAGCATAAATTCAAGTTTTTTACAATTTTCAGAAAACTTTATTAATTAATATTATTATATGTATATATGTATTTCTGAATTTTTTAAACACTACAAAAGGGTCATCATGTTAAATAAATCAAATAATATAATCGAAAAGGAATTTAAAAATTTACGTAAGGAGCTTTTGGATTTAACATTAAGAAATCAACTTCTTAATTTCAAAGCAAGAGCTAAAACCCTCACCATAGTAAATCAGTCTCCTACAAATCTTTTCCAGACATTGGTCCTGCAGGAAAACAAAATGTATTTTGTAGCCAATAAAAAAGACAAAAAAGAGGACAAGTCTTCAGTCTGGGACCATATCCCATTTGACTTTTCAAAATTCTCTGAAGGAGATAAGAAGTTAGCTACCGAGTTGACCCCTAAGGAACTTCAAAAAAGATTGTATTACATCAATAACCAGGCAAAGACAATGCTTCAGGAGCAGGGTTACAACATCCTTTATCTGGCAATAGGATTTTTGGAGTGGAAAGACAAATCCAAGCCAAGACAGAAAAACAACGCTCCGTTAGTCTTGATTCCGGTTTCAATGGAAAGGAAAAAGGTTGGCGAATCATTCAACCTGGAATGGACTGGAGAAGACATTCAGACTAACATTTCACTTAAGGCCAAATTATTGGAAGCGGGCATTGAGCTTCCCGATTTTGAGTTTAAAAGGTATGGTGAAGTAATCGACCATTACATTGCAAGCGTCCGTCGTGCGGTATCCAGAATGGACGGATGGGAAGTAAATCATAATGTGGCTTTAGGTTTCTTCAGCTTTACAAAATTCGTAATGTATAACGATTTAAACCCTGATGCATGGGCGGAAAATGTTGACCTGACAAAAAACGAATTGATACAGGCCATTTTCAACCCCGCCAAAAACGACCAGGAAGCATTCAGGGAAGAGGACATCGATTCACGTTTGGAATACCAGAACATGTATCAGGTTCTCGATGCGGATTCATCACAGATTGCTGCCATTCAGGATGTCAAGGCAGGACGTAATTTAGTTGTGGAAGGTCCTCCGGGAACAGGTAAATCCCAGACAATTGTAAACTTGATAGCAGAGCTTTTGGCTGAAGGTAAGTCAGTCCTGTTTGTTTCTGAAAAGATGGCTGCATTGGATGTGGTAAAGGACAGATTGACAGCTGTCGGTTTGGGTAAATTTGTTCTGGAGCTTCATTCTCACAAGACAAGAAGGAAAAAGTTCTTAAAGGATCTGCAGAAGGCAACCAATGTAAGGGCACAGGAGCCTTTAAACATTGACCAGACCATCCGTAAACTTGAGACATTGCGCCGTCAGCTTGATGACTATTCCCAGATAATTCACAAGCCTGTGTTTGCCGTAAACCTCTCAGCATTCCAATTGTACGGTATGAAGGAATCTGCTGATGATCATTTTGCAACAAAAGGCACAATAATGCCGTTGGTCCGGTTTGAAAATCCGGAATCCATTTCCCTAAAAGATTTGGATGACATGAAAATAGCTTTAGAAAACCTTGCAGAGCTCTATCAGACCATCTCAAAGGAAAATCCATGGAGCAAATGCGCTCCTAAAAGTCTGCTGCCTGCCGATTTAAGGGAAATTGAAATGCTTATTAATGATACATTATTTGCATTGGACAATTTCCTGGTTGAGCGTGGAAGGGTTTATGATATTTATGGAATCAAACAACCCAATACTTTAAATGAGTTTCAGAATTCTCTTTCAGCATTTGAAATCATAAAATCCCAGAATGCTGAACTGATTGACGGAAGCATTATCAAGTCCGGCGCATGGAATACCAACAATGACGATGCATTCAGATTGATATACGAGCTTGAAAAGTATCAGAAATATGCCGGAGCTTTAACCAAATTCAACCAAAGCATTTTCCAGGCAGACATTGACAGGCTGATATATGAGTTAAGAAACATTTCCAATAAGAAATTCAGATTCTTCAACAACAAACAGCACATTGAGCTTGTCGAAAGGTATTATGCAGTTCCTGTTCCTGGAAGTGTTGATGAAATCATAAGGGATTTGCAGGAAGCAAAAGCCGTAATCAAATTAAGGAAAAATATCGAAGCCAATGAGGCGTTAGGTAAAAAATACTATGGCGGCTATTGGCACCTGAATGCAAATGTCAATGATTTGAAAGCCATTGCAAAATGGATGAGCGAATTTACAGCACTCGTTCGTGAAGGAACATTTTCAGAAAATACAATTGACCTGATGAGCAAGGACCTGTTTGACATCAAGCCGGAAAGGGACCTTGCCGAATACATAGATTCAGGAGAAGAGTTTGTAAGGGTTCTGACAAGGCTTAAGGATAAGCTGAATCCGAGAAGCAAATTAATTTTCAAAAGGGAAACCGGTGATGTTCCATTTGAAGCATGGCAGGAGCAACTGTACAACTGGAGAGGACAGCTTTCAAGCCTTCACTTATGGTCACAGTATCTCAATACAAAAAATGCGCTTAAGACTTCCAATGCCAAAATGTTTGTTGATTCAATTGAGAAAAGAAACATCAAAAAAGAGGATATCGAGGCATTGGTTGAAGGAAACTTCGCAGATTCACTTTTAAATATATTATTCGTTGAAAATCATGAATTGGCTACATTTGTAGGTGAGCTTCATGAAAATAGAATCAGGGAATTCAAAGATCTTGACAAAAAGATTCTTGTGCTGAACAGAAAAAGAATCTTCCAGAAGCTGAACAGCAACATTCCTAAGATTTTCGGAGGAACAGAAAACCCGCAGGCGAAAATACTTGCCGGTGAATTCACAAGAAAAAGCGGACACATGCCGGTGAGAAAACTCCTGGAAAAGGCCGGCGGAATGATAAAGCAGATCAAGCCTTGCTTCATGATGAGCCCATTGTCAATTGCACAGTATTTGGATCCGACAAATGAAGAACTTCAATTTGATGTAGTAATTTTTGACGAAGCAAGTCAGGTAAAACCTGAAGATGCACTTGGAGCATTCATGAGAGGAAAAACTGCAGTGGTCATGGGAGATACCCAACAACTGCCTCCTACTTCATTTTTCGACCAGATGTCAGATGCAGATAGCGATGAAGAGGAAGCCACATCCCTCGATATGGAAAGTATCCTGCATTTATGTAAACTTTCATTCCCTGTAAAAATGCTTAAATGGCACTACCGTAGCCGCCACGAATCATTGATTACAGTTTCAAACAGGGAATTTTACGATGATGACTTATTAGTTTACCCTTCACCTTCACACAATGACCCTGAACTCGGTTTGAAATTCCATTATAACCCAAATACTGCATATCATAGGGGTTCATCATCTGCAAATCCGCTGGAAGCACAAGACGTTGCAGAAGAGATATTCAACCACTTTGAAAAGTATGGCGATACAAAGAGTCTGGGTGTCGGAACATTTTCCGTTGCTCAAAAAAATGCGATATTGGAAGCATTGGAAGTAAAACGTAAGGAAAGACCTGAATTCGAACCGTTATTCTCAGAAAATAAAGAGGAGAGGTTCTTTGTTAAAAACCTTGAGACAATACAAGGGGATGAAAGGGATGTCATACTAATCAGTGTTGGATACGGTTATGATGAAGACAGAAAAATGTCACTCAACTTCGGTCCGCTAAACCAGGACGGTGGGGAAAGGAGACTGAACGTATTGATCACACGTGCAAGGGAAAAATGTGTGGTATTCTCCAACTTTAAAGCTTATGATATGAAATTGACAGCCAATCCGCCTTATGGTGTAAAATCCCTGAGGGAGTTCCTGGAATATGCTGAAAACTTAACATTGGGAACTCAGCAAGGTGGAGAATACACCAACGAGCCGTTTGAAGATGCAATCGCAAGTTACTTGGAAGAGAACGGCTATACTGTTGACAGACAAATAGGTTGTGCCGGATTTAGAGTGGACTTGGCCATTGTTGATGATGAAAACCCTGGAAAATATATTTTGGGAATCACAACCGACGGAAAAATGTATTCGTCAAGTAAGGTAGCTCGTGACAGGGATAGATTGCGCGAACAGGTACTCAAAGGTCTAGGTTGGAAACTTTACCATTTATGGTCAACAGATTGGTATAGAAACAGGGATCTGGGACGTAAAAAACTTTTGGAATTTGTTGAAAAATCAATTCGCCAAACACGTGCAGAAGAAAAACGTAAATCTGAAAAAGAAAAGGAACTGGCTGAAAAAAGAAGATTGGAAGCTGAAAAGAAAGCTGAAGAATTGAGAATTGCACGTGAAAGGGAAGAAGCTGAAAGAAAAATGAAGGAAGAGCAGTCTGGCGATGAAGTAAACATTGAAGACATTGGACCGTCAGATTTCGTTGAAGTTGAAAAAGCCGGTGAAGATGTATTGGAAAAACCGATTGATGTTTCTGAAATTGACCCTTCAGAATTCTTTGAAGAAGAATTCGGTCAAAAAACAATTAATGAAGATAGTCCTATTAAAGAAAGTCCTTCTGAGTTTGTCAATGTTGATGTGGAAGAGGATAAGGTCGTTGTTGAGGATAGTCCTTCAGAATTCGTTGAAGTAGAGGATGATGAGGTTGTTGTTGAGGATAGTCCTTCAGAATTCGTTGAAGTAGAGGATGATGAGGTTGTTGTTGAGGATAGTCCTTCAGAATTCGTTGATGTTGAACCTGCAACTGATGAAGTGGAAATTGAGAGGGACACTTCTGAATCTGTAGAAAGCAATGACTATGAAGATGAAGGATTTGTAAAAACAGAAAGTGACTCAACTGATAGTGAAGAGCAAGCAACTTCTGAAACCGAGGAAGAATATAATTACAGTGATTCTGAAGTTTGGGAATCTGATGAGGGTGTTTCTCCTGAAGACAATGCTGAAGTATGGGAAAATGAAAAGGATTATGCTGATGAAAGCAAAGGTTCATTTTCAAAAGTCATCTCTGATAAAGTTAAATCATTCTTAAGAGATGATGAGGAATATGAAGAAAAATTAGAGAAAACATCCTTGTTTTCAGGACTTAAATTCACTAATGATTTGGGGGAAAACTCAGATTTGGAAGAGGACATTGCCCAAACAATTGATGATATTGGTTTTGATGAAGTAAATGCAGCCGAACCGATTGTAAATGAAGACATTGAAATTGATGATTCAGAATCTGAAGATGTCAATTCACAATCTAAAGTGAAGTTCACAAGCAAGATGGATTTGGATTCTGATGATTTTGTTGAAGAAACTCCTGAAAATATGGAGTCAGATGATGATTATATTGTTGTAGAGCATGATGAAGTAGCTGAAGAAACTCCTAAAAGGCCTTCATCTAAGAAAAAATCACCGGAACCAAAAATTGAGGATGATAAAGTTGATTTGGGTTCTGATGATGATTACATTTACGTTGATCACAGTCATGACGATGAGCGTGTATTGGATGATGAAATTGATTACACTTCTGATGAAAAGGTTAACTTTGTTCAAGAGGATGAGGTTGATTTAGGCTCTGATGAAAAAATTGACTTTGTAGAAGATGATAAAGTTGATTTGGGTTCTGATGAGGATTACATTTATGTTGACCATAATCATGATGATGAGCATGTTATGGAAGATGAAGAAGTTAAAGAACCTGAATCCGAAGTCGATTCAGCAGAAGAGAATGAGGAAATGGAAATCGATGAAAAACCACAAGCTCACAGACATAAACCTAATAGAACAGGTTTTGTCAAATCATTTATTTCAGATGTTGTCACAGGTGAACCTCATCTTGAAAAAGAAGAGGTTGAAACTGTTAGGGGAGAAGTGATTGAAGAAGATGAAGTTCCACTTCACAAACCTGCTCCAAAAGACGATTTAGTTGTGGAAGCTGAAATTGTCAGCGATGATGAAGACTTGAATATTTTCACTGACAGTTTAGGTGATGAAGATGATTCCCTTGAAAGGCCATCCCCTAAAATGGATTACACTGAAAGCGATGAGTTAAACATTTTCACTGATGAATTGCCTGATTTGCATAATGACAATAATCGCAATAAACCTAATGAAGTCGTATCAAAAGCAATGGAAAGTTTCCTTGATGGTCTGTTTGACGATGAGGACTTGCAAAAAGAAGTTTCTCCTGATAAGGAGATAGAACCTGAAGTTTCTGAGAGGGTGGTTTATCCTGATAGGGATGTTGAGCCTGATGTTTCTGAGAGGGTGGTTTATCTTGATAAGGAGATAGAACCTGAAGTTTCTGAGAGGGTGGTTTATCCTGATAGGGATGTTGAGCCTGATGTTTCTGAGAGGGTGGTTTATCCGGAAAGGGAGATAGACCCAGCAACACCTCCTAAAGAGGATGTGCCTATTAGAGATGTTAAATTCAAATCTGAAGTTAAAATAGATTATCCTGAAGATGATTTCACTGCTGAAGCTGAAACAATTCCTAAGGTGGATGAAATCATTGAAGAGGTTCCAACTGCACCTAAAGAGGAAATCGGTGATGGTGTTACATATTATCAGGGAGCTAATGATGTTACAAGCAAATTAAGAAAGAATAATTTCTACTATGAGGAAGAAAAGCCTAAATCCGTTAAGGATTCACTTAGGGGAATCAAGAAGGATATGCAGTACATCAATAAATCATTAAAAGAAATTGAAAATCCGACTAAAATTGATTATGTATCCGTTGTTGATAGGACTGAAGAGTATGACCCTATGGATTATCTGAACAGACCAAGTGATGATGATTCAGATAAGATACTTCAAAAGGAACAGGAATTAACCTTTGCAGAAAAAGAAGAGCAAAGAATTGAAAAGGAAATGTCAAAAGATGAGGAAGTCATTGTTCCTGTTCATGAGCAGTTCAGAAATGAAAATTATAAGGATCAGGCTTTGGAAGATATTATTTCAAGCGCTGACGAGGATTATAAGGAAATTGAAAGAGAAAGATATAAAAAAGACAATAAGCTTAAGGCATTTGACGATCAGGTTCTTCCGTCTAGAGGTAAAATGGAAGACAGAATTGTAAATTATGTTCAAATTGATGATATAGGTTTGCATTCCTCTGACGAGTTGTACAAGCAGCCTATTGATAAAGTGGCAAAGTCAATTAATGATATTGTTGATATTGAAGGTCCTATTCATGTCAAGGAAGTGACAAACAGAATCAAGGATTCCTGCAATATCAAAAGGGCAGGCTCCAATTTGAAAAAACGTGTCAATGCTGCAATTAGTGAAGCTGAAAGTTCCGGTGATATTATCAGAATCGGAGACTTTTTATATGATGCTTCAAACAACAATATTGTAATCAGGAAAAGAGAAAAGCCGAATATTGATTTGATTTCAGATGAGGAGATAGCAAAAAATATAGAAACAGTATTGCTCTACAAGCAAAATGTTACAACAGGCCAGATTGCAAAGGAAACCTCACGCAATTTCGGTTTCAAATCAACTTCCAAAAAGACTGCAACAAGAATCAATAGTGTTTTAGATTTGATGATAGCAAACAACAAAGTAAAAATAGAAAATGATATTGTTGAACTCAAATAGGTTTTTTCATGTCAACTAAAGTCAAATCCCCAGACAATCTGCCAAACAAGCCCGGCGTTTATATAATGCGTGATGACACAGACACCATAATATACATAGGTAAGGCGAAAAGCCTTGTCAAAAGGGTCAAATCTTATTTTAGGGAAAAGCTGGACAGGCCAAAGACTCAGATACTGATGAGTCATTTTGACAGTTTGGAGTATATTGTCACCAATTCCGAAAAGGAAGCGCTGATTTTGGAAGCCACATTAATCAAGAAGCATCGTCCAAGATATAATGTTCAGCTCAAGGACGATAAGAGATATCCTTACGTTAAAATCACCGATGAGGATTTTCCAAGACTGGTCATTACAAGAAATGTTACCAAGAATGGAGTTTATTTCGGGCCGTTTACTGATGTGGGGTCTGTAAAACAGACTGTTAAGTTTTTAAAATCATTGTTCAAAATAAGAACATGCAGAAATATGAATGGGCCTTGCCTGAATTCCCAGATTGATTTATGCTATGCTCCATGTGACGGCAGGATTACAAAAGAGGAGTATTCGGAAATAATCAATAAAATCGATTTGTTTTTCCAGGGCAAATATTCAACCATTGTCAAAAATCTAAAAGCGGAAATGATTGAAGCCGCCGAAAAGGAGGAGTTTGAAAAGGCGGCAGTTATTAGAGACCAGATCTCATCCATTGAAGAGATTATGGAAAAGCAATTTGTTGATTTGGTTGATGATGACCTGGACCAGGATGTAATAGCCATTTCACCAAGCAAGGATGAGGTCATAGTCATCATAATGCCGATAAGAAACGGAAAGATTGTGGGTCGCGATGACTTTTTGATGAGCGGAGCCCAGTATGATTCCTCATCTGAGATAATGTTTGCATTTATCCAGCAGTATTACGGTTATAACAGACATATTCCTAAGCAGATTCTTTTGGATGAGGATATTGATGATAAGGAACTTCTTGAAGATTGGCTGAGTGACTTAAGGGGAAACAAGGTAAGGATTAAAGTTCCGCAGAAGGGAGTCAAATTAAGGCTTGTAAAGATGGCCAAGAAGAATGCCGATATCATCAAGCATCAGAAGAAAAAGATGGAGAATTCCCTGATTGAACTTAAGAAATACCTTAAGCTTGAAAAGTTGCCTCGCGTAATTGAAGGATATGATATCAGTAACATTTCAGGAGAATTTGCAGTCGGTTCAAAAGTATCGTTTAAGGATGCAAAACCGGACAAGAAAAAGTATAAGCATTTCAGGATGGAAACTCCGGGACCTAATGATTTTGCAATGATGGAGGAGCTTTTGACCCGAAGGCTGAAAATGATTGAATCAGACCCGGAACCGGACCTGATTGTAATAGATGGTGGTAAGGGTCAGTTGGGAATGGCCTGCGGAGTATTGGAAAAATTGGATTTGACTCATATTCCAATTATAGGGCTTGCCAAGGAGTTTGAAGAAATATATCTTCCAAACACTAAACGTCCAATCATTATTCCTAAAAATAACAAAGCTCTTCATCTGCTTCAGCAAGTGCGTGATGAATCGCATCGTTTTGCAATAACTTATCATAGAAAACTACGGAGCAAGAATATACAGGCTTCATCTCTTGATGATATCGTTGGAATCGGCAAAAAAAGAAAAATTAATTTATTAAAGGCATTTGGAAGCATTGAAAACATAAAAAAGGCATCAATTGAAGATTTGGAAAAAATAGACGGCATGAATCAAAAAGCCGCTGAAAATGTCTATAATTATTATCACTAATCTTTTATCATTTTTTTTTAAAAACAGCTAATTTTACATTAACTTTAAATAGAATAATTTTTATAATGTTTTTATAACAAAATGGAGTTAGGTAAATATTTATGGTAAAATGTCCTCGGTGTGGCTATGATAATGCATATGATGCTGTATATTGTGACAATTGTGCATATCTTTTAGCCGATACAGGTGGAAGGAAAGTTAATAATACAAGAAGATCCAGTCGTTGGAATATAGGTGCTATTAGAAAGGTTATTATTGTATTGGGATTTATCATTATAGCGTTGCTTGTTTTTTCTTTTATTTACAATCTTACTCAACCGACTCATGACGAATCTTTAAACGTTATCGGTGATGATGGAAGCATTAGTAAAGATTCTTCATATCCTTATAGGGCGGTTATCAAGTATGATGGTGATTGGTATGCTGAAATGGGTGATCCTAATTACATTGTTACTAAATCCGGGCAAGGCAACCAATCATTTGGACTGGACTGTGCTTCTTGGGATAAAGTTTTTATCGATGCTCAAAAGCAGGATTATGGTGAAGGCGAGCTTACCATTCAACTTTTAAGAAATGGTGAAGTTGTAGCCGAGCAGTCAACTACAAATGTTACTGGTCATCTTGTAATCAATTATAATTATTAAAAATGTTTATAATTGATTTATCCTTTTTTCGAGCAGTTCAATCAGTTCATCAGTTTTGTAGAGTCTGATTTCCTGTTCTTCTTTTCCTTTGAAGATTTGAATGAATTTGATGAGGTCATTGCATAACTGGTCATATTGAATGTTGAGTGTATTGAAGTTAGACATAAGTCCGATTAGTTTTTCCTGGTCCAGTTTTTCGTTATCTTTTAATATTCTTTCAATGTTTACGAAATGAGTTTCAATCATAATTTTTTCCTGTTCTAAACTGTCAGCATATTCTTGAATTTTATTTTCATTTGCCATTTAAATCACATTCTTTTAATAAGTTAATATAAAATATAAATACTTTCATTAATATAAATTTGTATTAATATTAATGGGGCATAAATAATGATAAAAGTTGAAAATGTAAGTAAAGATTATGAATTAGCTGACGGAACATCCGTTAGTGCACTTAAAAATGTCAGTTTTGAAGTCGAAGAAGGAGAAATATTGGGAATCATGGGAAAAAGCGGTTCCGGTAAAACTACTCTTTTAAGGGCACTCAGAGGTGTTGAACACATTGATGAAGGAAGTATCACTGTAGGTGATGTTAAGGTAACTTCCGAATCTTCTCAATTTTATTACAATAATCTCAAAAAGGAAACTGCAATCCACCTTCAAAGGTCTTTCGGATTATGGCCGGATACCGTGCGTGAAAACGTTTTAAGAAAATTGTATGCCCGCAGTTATTATGATGAAGGTGATGCCAATTTAGAACTTGCGGAAAGCGAATTCGGTCACGAAGCGGATGAGCTTTTGGAGCTTGTTTCATTGACTCATAAGTCAGACCATTACGCTTCCGTTTTAAGCGGAGGTGAAAAGCAAAGGCTTATCATGGCAAGGCAACTTGCTAAACGCCCTAAGGCTTTACTTCTTGACGAGCCTGCAACTATGGCATGCCCTAAAACCAAACAGGAAATATTAGATGCAGTTAAAAAAATCAATAAGGAATTGAATATTACTGTAATTGTTGTGTCCCACTTGCCTGATGTGCAAAAATACTTGGCTGATAGGGTAATTTTACTTGAAGATGGTGAAATTGCTGATGAAGGCACTCCTGAAAGAATCTGTGATGAGTTCATGGAAGATATGGATGAAATCGTAGATATCAAAAACATATCCACAGATGAGGATGTCATGGAGGCAAAGGACATCTACAAAAGGTTCTACTTATTGACAGGCGGTGAAGTGCTTCAAATTGAGGACATTAATTTCATGGTTCAACGAGAAAATATCCTAAGCATCATCGGTCCAAGCGGTGCGGGAAAAACCGTACTTTTAAGAATGCTTGGAGGATTGGATGACCCCGACAGGGGAGAGGTGCTATACAAATTGGATGATGGTGAATGGGCCGACATTGACATTCCCGGCATGAACCGTATGAAAATCAGATCCAAATTAGGATTCATGCATCAGGAATTTGCATTAAACCATTATGCTACCGTTTTAGACCAATTAGCAGTTCGTTTAGGTTATAAAAACGATAATATTGTTAAAGAAGCTCAGAAAAGAGCTAGGAATGTTGGAATTAGTGAAGAGTTATTGGATTCATTTTATCTGCTCACAGATTTGCCTGAAACTGAGGCCAGGGATCGTTTAATGCAAGTTGGACTTGATGCTGATATTTTAGATGACCTGTTTCCAAAATTCCCTGAAACTGCAACAAAAGAGGCAGTGGCCGATATCTTTGAAAGCCTTGATTTGGACATGAACATATTGTACAGGAAATCCTACGAGTTGTCCGGTGGACAGAAGGTTCGTGTAATGCTCGCATTGATATTGATTTCAAGACCGAAATTCCTCCTTTTGGATGAACCGTTTGGAGATTTGGATCCTGTCACTTTAAGGGATGTTACAAATGCATTAAAAACAATCTCAAAGGATTACGGAATTACTATTGTAATGATTTCACACAATACAGATTTCATTAAGGAATTGTCCAACAGGGCAATATTCATGGATGATGGTAAAATTATTGATGACAGTGAAAATATTGATGAAATCGTTGATAATTTCATTGATTTCTGTCATGCCGATTACCTTAAGGGTGATTGATGATGTTTGATGTCATTGCAGTTCCCGTCGACGGATCAGACTATGGATTTGAAGCCGCAGACATTGCTATTGAGATAGCTCAAAAGTTTAACTCAAAAATTGCCGCAGTGCACGTTTTGGAAGAATTTTCATTTAGCAGTTACGATTCCGAAGAAGATTCCGGAGATGCGATTTTAGCCAAAATAACTAAAAAGGCGAATGATGTGGGAATTGAAGTCACTGAACATTTGCTTACTGCAGACCCATTAAGGGACATGAAATTCATTGTAGACCAGACCCGTGCTGATTTGGTTGTCATTCATGCACATGGAGCCAATAATAATAGATTCGTATCATTCGATGAAAATAATGTGTCTGATGCTCAAATAGGTTCCGTTTCAGAAAGGCTTTTGAGAAATTCTGAAGTGCCAGTATTATTGGTAAAATAATGCTTTAAAATTTATTTTTTCTTTTTTTATTCATTTATTTGACTATTTTTTACTAAACATATTAATATAATAAAAGAGATACTATTTATAACATAAATTGTTATTTATAGGAGATATTTTATGATTGTAAAAGATTGGTGCTCATTTTGTGGTGAGTGCGCTGGAGTTTGTCCAAGAAATTTGATACAAGTAAGAGAGTATTCATTGGTATTTAATGAAGACGATTGTAAAGATTGTGACACATGTATTATGGCATGTCCGATAGATGCATTAGAAAAAGAGGAATGATAATATGATTGAAACTGATGTAATAGTAGTTGGTTCAGGACCAGCAGGTTCTAGTGCAGCTAAACATGCTGCATTAGGTGGCGCAAGAGTAATCTTAATGGATAAGAAATCTGAAATCGGTTCACCAAAAAGATGTGCTGAAGGTGTTTCAATTCAAGGGCTTGAAAAATTAGGCATCGAACCTTCACCTCGTTGGGTTACCCAGGAAATCCAAGGCGTAAGAATCCAGACTCCTGATGGAACCGATGTTTGGTTAACAAGTGAAGAGGTCAAACTGCCTGAAGCAGGATACATTTTGGAAAGAAAGGTATTTGATAAGCATATGGCAATGGATGCTGCAAGAGCAGGTGCTGAAATCAAAATCAAAACCTTGGTTACAGGTATTGAAAAAATAGAAAACGGATATATTGTTTACACCGAATGCATGGGAGAGAAAATAGATTACAAATGTAAAATATTGATTGCTGCAGACGGTCCTGAAGGTCACGTTGCAAGATGGGCAGGATTAAGACCGGCCGCAAAACCTAAAGAAATGGAATCCGGTGTGCAATATGAAATGTGTAACGTTGAATTTGAAAGGCCTGGAGTAATTGAATTCTACTTAGGTTCATGTGCTCCTGGAGGATATGTATGGATTTTCCCTAAAGGGGACGACATCGCAAATGTCGGTTTGGCCATATTGCCTCACAAAGCTGAAAAGACCGCTAAGGAATATCTGGATGATTTCATTGCAAAATGTCCATACACCAAAAATGCTCAGGCTGTTGAGTTGAATGTAGGTGGAGACCCTGTCGGCGGAATGACCAAAAAACTTTATGATGATAATATTTTAGTCTGCGGAGATGCTGCAGGTCAAGTAAACCCATTGACCGGTGGAGGAATCATCAGCGGTATGACCGGTGGAATGTGCGCAGGTCAGGTGGCCGCTCAAGCTATCAAAGAGGATTGCTCTAAAAAATTCTTAAAGCAATATGACGAAATGGCTCATGCAGAGCTTGACCATGAAATCAAAAGGTATAAGAAAGTTCAAGAATACTTGCTTACCTTATCCGATGAGGAATTGGACAGCATTGCTCATGCATTCCAAGGCGAAAGCTTTGATAAAATATCCACTACCGAAATAGTTAAAAAATTAGTTAAAGTATCTCCAAAAGCTTTACTTAAATTAGGTAAATTCGTATAAAGGTGTTTAAATGATTCTTATTACTGGTGGAGCGGGTTATGTTGGCTCCCATACAAATAAGCTCCTGAACAATGAAGGTTATGAAACTGTAGTTGTTGACAACCTGTGCAAAGGTTATGAGTCATTTGTAAAATGGGGAAATTTTGAAAACTGCGACCTCGCAAGCAAAAGCCTTAGGGAAGTTTTCGAAAAATATGACATAGATGCCGTCATTCATTTTGCCGCCTTTTCATCAGTTGAAGAATCTATTAAAATGCCTCAAATGTATTTGAAGAATAATTACAGGAACACCTTGAATCTCTTGCAGATCATGAGAGAGTTTGGTGTTGACAAATTTATTCTTTCATCAACTGCCGCCGTTTATGGAAATCCTGAAAAAATTCCAATAACTGAAGACCAAGATTTAAAGCCAATCAATCCTTATGGACACTCCAAATTCATCACCGAAAAGGCTTTGGAAAGAGAAGCCGAAAAGGGTGATTTCAAGTATGTATCTTTAAGATATTTCAACGCGGCAGGTTGTGATTTTGATTGTGAGATTGGGGAACTGCATGACCCTGAAACTCACCTGATTCCATTGATATTGGATGCTGCTATCGGAAAACGCGACAGCATTTCAATATTTGGAAACGACTATGATACTCCTGACGGAACCTGCATCCGTGATTATATTCATGTCAATGACCTGGCAGATGCACATATCAAGGCATATGAATATCTTTGCGATGGCAACGAATCAAATGTCTTCAACTTGGGAAATGGCAGGGGATATTCCGTTCTTGAAGTCATCGACAAATGCAAGAAAATTACAAACACTGATTTTGACGTGGAGATGGCTGAACGCAGGGAAGGAGATCCAGCTATTTTGATAGCAGATTCATCCAAAATCAAAAATACGTTAGGTTGGAATCCCAAATATGATTTGGACCAGATTATTGAGTCTGCATGGAAATGGCATGAAAAAATCAATGTAATTTAGGTAATATTCATGGAAAACGAAGCTCATGAATCAAAAATTGATGTTCGCATAATCGTATCGAATCTGGATATTGCACAGTTCGTTTCAAAGGCTGTAAATGATATCCAACTTGAAAATGACTATAATATAATTGTTTCATCCATCATCCCAACCGTCGAATTGGATATGGTTAAAAAAGTGGCCAGTGGTGCCGATATTCTTTTGATAGGTGGATATGGTCATGATGAAACATTCAATATTCTTTTTAATGAATTGAAAACTGATTTTAATCATATCGGCTTATTTGATTACAATAACCTTATTGTTGAAGACGGGTCCATAGATTTCAAGCTTGCAGAAAAGGAAATCCTGAACTCAATAATAAAATCAACATTATCTTATTCTCTGAACTTAATTAATATCCATTCATTGGAAAATAAACTTGTAAAGGTAACTCATAACTATAACAATCTGCTCGATGACTATAATCAGCTCATTAAGGAAAATGAAGTGTTGTCCCAGGAAAACAATGAATTGATTGAAGACATTAAAAACATTAAATCCGATTTTGAATCCTTCAGGTCACGCTATGAGAATATCTATTCCAGGGATATTCTTGAAATATTTAGGCTTGATGAATTATGGCTGGAAACATTCAGGCAGGATTTGACTGATGAAGAAAGGGTTGTAATCGCTACAAACAAGTTCAAACCGGACAATATAGTTGTAGGGCAAGGTTTCATTGCATCAGAATCCAAAGAAAAGGCAATCGAATGGTTAAAAATTATCAAAACAGCATTAATCTTTGTCGATGATAATTCTGATGATTTGAAAAAAGAATTGGCCCCTAAAGGGGAAAATGACATTCCAGAAGTTAAGGAAGACTATGATGTCAGCGACGCTTTTGAGAATTTTTGGGATTAGTTTTGTAAAACAAATATTATTTTATACTAGTTAAAAGAAAGTTATAATTATACTATTTTATAGGAGTTAGCAAATGCAAGGAGAAATGGAAGATAAGTGTGGTATTATCGGATATCATTCAAATGATGAGTCTAAAAATATTGCATCCTTTGTTTATTATTGTTTATATGCTTTACAGCATAGAGGTCAGGAATCTGCAGGAATAGCTACTTTCAATCCGGAAAAAGGATTGAATTATTATTGCGGAATGGGTCTGATAACTGATGTTTTTAAGGACTATGAAATCCAGAATTTATTGGGAAACATGGCTGTTGGGCATGTAAGATATTCAACCACCGGCCAGTCAAAGCTTGAGAATTCCCAACCTTTCGTAACTGATTTTGATGACGGATTTATAGCTATGGCCCATAATGGGGACATCGTAAATTCAGATGAATTGAGAGCGGAACTAATCAAGGAAGGTTATGACTTCAAATCAGACACTGATTCTGAAGTTATTTGCTATATGCTTAAAAAAGAGCATCATGATAATGAAAAGGATATCATAGAATCTATCGAATGTGTTTCTAAAAGATTAGTCGGATCTTATGCATTGACTATTTTGGTGAATGGTGATTTGTATGGTGTAAGGGACCCTATGGGAATAAAACCTCTTGCCATTGCCGATAGGGATGGAGATTATATTTTAGCATCCGAAACAGTTGCATTTGATGTTGTAAATGCCAAATACATTAGAGACATCAAGCCTGGTGAAGTCGTATACTTTGAAAATAATGAAATTAACTCCTATATGTTAGAAAGTGCAGGCGATTGCAAGCTTTCACACTGTATGTTCGAATATGTTTACTTTGCAAGGCCTGACAGTACAATTGACGGCGTCAATGTTTATCAGACTAGAATGAACATCGGTAAACAGCTGCACAAGTTATATCCTATTGATGCTGATGTTGTAATTCCAGTACCTGATTCATCAATTCCGGCGGCTATCGGATATTCAAGAGCTTCCGGCATTCCTTATGGTGAAGGTTTAATCAAGAACAGGTATGTTGGAAGGACATTTATCATGCCAACCCAGGAGGAAAGGGAATTGGCAGTCAGGCTTAAGTTAAATCCTATAAAGGAAGCCATCAAAGGCAAAAAAATTATTTTAATTGATGACAGTATTGTAAGGGGTACCACTTCCAAGCAATTGCTTGACCTTGTAAAGGAAGCGGAACCGGCTGAAATTCATTTCCTTGTAGGTTGTCCTCCTGTTATCTCACCTTGTTATTACGGTGTTGCAATGGCAACCAAAAAAGAGCTCATAGCAGCAAATTACACTACTGAAGAGATTAGGGAACAGCTGAACATTGATTCTCTAGGTTATATTACATTGCCGGCATTGGTCGAAGCTATTGGAATGCCGAAAGAGAACTTATGTTTAGGCTGTATTAATGAGGAATATCCTACCGAAATTCCTGAAGGTCTTGAAGCCGAGACTTATTATAAACCTTAGATTTTTATGGTTGAACTATTAGCTCCTGCGGGAAATTTCATTTCCCTTCGTGCAGTTTTGGAAAATGGCGCTGATGCAGTTTATTTTGGCCTTGATGATTATAACATGAGGGCCAATGCA
>JAEIGA010006437.1_pt1 | contig 17877 bp, 12 predicted proteins | sample 9270691 | NCBI WGS metagenome assembly JAEIGA01 (sample SAMN17057246, study PRJNA624740) | gut metagenome | biome: biome; isolation source: fecal sample | host: Bos grunniens | place: China: Xizang | collected 2019
GTTTGTGGGCGTTACCAACGGACGAATCAATACAAATGAGATGCTCGACAGCGTTTATTCGGCTCTTGGCTTCCAGCATATAGGAATTTCAGATTATAATACGATAAACTATTATGATTCGGCGAATCCTAGTTTCGTTCCGGCTTACGAACATGGTTATGGAATTTTCAAGATACATCAGCTTTGCATAGATGCTGATAAGGTGTGTCCGGTGGATTATCCTATGCTTCAAAATTTAAGTATGAAACAGCATACATTGAACCGACTTTCTAAGCATGCTCGCCTTGTGATTCCTGCGCATCCTTCTTTCGTGAAAAATGGTTATCTCGTTGAAGATATGAAATATCTGAGCAATTACAAACTGATGGAGGTGCTTAATGGATTTAGAATTTCCACAGATCATTGGGATACTGCTCTATCAAACGGACATCTCGTATATCTTATCGGCAATGATGACTCTCATGATGTTTCTGATGTTTCTGATGTCGCGAAACGTTTCACGATGATTAATGCCCCTGAAAACGAGGCTGAACTTTTGCTTCAAGCATTGGAAAACGGTAATGCAGTAGGCGTGGATTTTCAGTTGAGGAAAGACGAGACGCTCGAAAAGAAGATACAACGCCTTAAAAAAGATTTGCCTTATATCAGGCAGGTGGAACTGCACGGAGATACCTTATTAATATCAGCTTCCAAGAAAATTGGAACGATAAAGTTTATCGGACAAGACGGCAAAGAACTCGATGTCCAGAAACGAAAAGACGTGGCGAAGTATGCCGTGCAACCGGAAGACACTTATGTGAGATGTGTTCTTATGTTCAGTTGCGGAACAACGTTGTACCTAAATCCGATAACACGACATGAAAGCGAAGATATAGTCAAACAAAGACTCGATAAAGTCAATTATCCAAAGACAATAATACTTTGGACGGTTTACGCCGTGATTTTAGGTTTTATAGTTTTTATAGGGTTGAGAGGTCTTAAAGGTCGTAGAGGGTGAGTCGGATAAAAACTTGATGTGTTGTAGTCGTGTTGACTTGTAGTCTTTTTTTATATATTTGTAATTCTTAAAATTTTAAAACGATGATAAAAGAAAATCTAGATATAGTTAGAGCAACTGTTCCATCTAACATCACTCTTATTGCTGTTTCAAAGACAAAACCGGTGTCTGATTTACAAGAAGCCTACGATGCAGGCCAGCGTATCTTTGGTGAAAACAAAGCTCTTGAAATGCGTGATAAACATCAGGTGCTTCCTGCTGATATTCAATGGCATTTTATTGGTCATCTTCAGACTAACAAAATTAAATATATAGCCCCTTTTGTGACTTTAATTCATGCCATCGACAGTTTGTCGCTACTCGAAGCCGTCAATAAGGAAGCAGCTAAAAACAATCGTGTCATTGATTGCCTTCTTCAGTTTCATATCGCTCAGGAAGAGACAAAGTTCGGCCTCGATATGGAGGAAGCAAAAGCGATACTGGAATCTGAAAGCTATAAAAACTTAAATAATATCAACATCTGTGGCGTTATGGGAATGGCTACTTTCACCGAAAACGCTGCTCAGATCCGAAACGAATTCAAAAACCTCAAGAATATTTTTGATACTTTAAAAGAGAACTACTTCAAAGGAAACGATTCTTTTAAGGAAATATCAATGGGTATGTCCGACGATTATCCTATCGCTATCGAAGAAGGCGCTACAATGGTGAGAGTCGGAAGCAAAATCTTCGGTGCAAGAAATTATAATATATAAATGGCGAAAGTCTAATGTTGAAAGACAAAACATGATTTGCCTTTCAACATTAGACTTTAGTCTTTAGTCAATGAAAAAATGAAAAAACTATTCTTTACATTATTGAAAATGATGGTTTTCTTATTGGTGCTTTTTGCGACAATGAGAATCATTTTCGTTATAAAATATTGGTCACTCGTGACATTGGGTGAGATTCCGTTTGCGGAGATATTGAAGGGATTCTGGTCGGCTTTGCCTCTCGACATTGCAACAGCATCGTTCATGTTGGCGCTGCCTGCCATTTATATGTTCGTGTCATATGCTGTCGATAGAGAGACGCTTTTCGCTCCTCTTAGATGGTATTTTTATCTTATGGTGGCAGTGTATAATCTTGCGGCCTTCGGCGATATCGGTATCTATGGCGAGTGGAGGACCAAATTGTCATACAGAGCGTTGATGTATCTGCAGAATCCTTCTGAAGTGATAAACACAGCAGAGACGGAGCATACATTGCTGCTCATAGTTTTATGGTCTGTATTCACAGTTTTGTTTTGTTGGCTTTATACCAAATTTGTAGAGCCAAGACCTGAGGCAAGAAATGAGGAAGAGCCTAGGCCAAATATATATGTTCTTTCTGGAAGTTTTGTTGCTGTAGTCGGAATGCTTTTCCTTGGCATGCGCGGCGGCTTGAACGAGATTCCAATCACATCAAGTAAGGTCTATTACAGCAGTCATAAATTCGCTAACGAGATGTGTGTCAATCCTGCGTATTATCTCGTTGAGAATATATTGAATTCAAAGAAAGTAGAGACACGTGCTCATTTCCATTATATGGATATGGAAAGCGCAAAGCGTCGCACGGAGAAATTACACGATTTTCATTGCGACTCGACCTATAATATTTTAAAGATAGAGAAGCCTAATATCGTTGTTGTCCTGCTTGAAAGTTGGTCTGCCGATTTGATTGAGTCGTTAGGCGGAGAACCGGGAATAACTCCAAACTTCAGAAAACTTGAAAAAGAAGGATTGCTGTTCACGAACATTTATGCCAGCGCCAATCGCTCGCAGCATGCTATGTCGTCGCTTTTCGGCGGACTTCCAGGAATGCCGGTGACGACAATCACAAACCATCCTGACAAATATTACGCAGTTCCGTCTTTGGTGAGGAAGATGGACTCTGTCGGTTATCATACGAGTTTTTATTTTGGAGGTGAGTTGAATTATGGAAATATCTTGTCATATTTGAGATATAATGAGTTTGATGAAATTATCGAAGGCAAAGATATTGACGAAGGCTTTTTCAAAGGTAAATTGGGTTATCACGACGCTGATGTGATGCCTTGGTATGTAGAGCAGCTCTCCAAATATGAGCAGCCGTTCTTTAGCACATTGTTTACCCAAAGTACTCATTCGCCTTATGATTATCCTAAAATATTTGAAGAGATAGAATGGCCTGTGATTGAAAAACAATATGTTAACTCCGGATATTATACTGATATCGCCATAGGTTTGTTTATGGAAAAAGCTAAAGAACAGAGTTGGTATGATAGCACACTGTTTATATTCGTTGCAGATCATAGTCATGCTACATATAAGAATCACAGAATGGAATCCTTCGACCATCATAGAATTCCTATGTTGATATATGGTGAACCTTTGCAAGATTCATTGAGAGGGACAACATTTGACAAGATATGCGGCAACACCGATTTGCCAGCTACAATACTCGCACAGCTCGGGCTGAATCACGATGAGTTTATATGGAGCAAAAATGTCTTTGGAAAATGCTATAAGCCGTTTGCCTTCTTTGAATTGAATAACGGTTTGGGATGGAAAACTCCAGAAGGGGAGTTCGTGTATTCGAACACTGGAACATACATAAAAAACACATTGCCAGAAGATGTCAGAGATAGTGTTGTAAAAGATGGAAAAGCTTATATGCAATACCATTTCGACTTGTTCAATTCCTATTGATTTATTAAGACGAAAGTCTTTGAGTTTATAAAAAAAATAATTATCTTTGCGCACAAAATAAATATAATATGTTTGAAGGATTAAGTGAGAAACTAGAACGTTCGTTCAAAATTTTAAAAGGTCAAGGTCATATTACTGAAATTAACGTCGCAGAAACTTTGAAAGAAGTCCGTAAGGCTCTTTTGGATGCTGACGTTAGTTACAAGATTGCAAAAGATGTAACCAACACTATAAAGGAAAAAGCATTAGGACAGGCAATATTAACATCTGTCTCACCAAGTCAGCTTATGGTCAAGATCGTCCATGACGAATTGGCTGAGTTGATGGGTGGTGATCATACAGAAATCAATATTAAAGCTAATCCTGCCATCGTTTTGATGTCGGGTCTCCAAGGTTCTGGTAAGACAACTTTCTCAGCGAAGTTGGCTAACTTCTTGAAGAGCAAGAGAGGTAAACAAGTGTTGCTCGTAGCTTGCGACGTTTATCGTCCAGCTGCTATCGACCAATTGAAAGTCTTGGGCGAGCAAATAGGAGTAGAGGTTTACTCTGAAGTTGAAAGCAAAGATCCTGTCAAGATTGCTGAAAATGCAGTCCAATATGCAAAAGATCATAACAAGAATGTCGTAATCATAGATACCGCTGGTCGTCTTGCTATCGACGAACAAATGATGAACGAGATTGCAGCTGTCAAGGCTAAAATCAATCCTCATGAAACATTATTCGTCGTTGACTCAATGACAGGTCAGGATGCTGTTAATACAGCTAAAGCATTCAACGATCGCCTCGATTTCGATGGTGTTGTTCTTACAAAATTAGATGGCGACACACGTGGTGGTGCTGCTCTTACAATTCGTTCTGTCGTCGATAAACCAATCAAGTTTGTTGGTCTCGGCGAAAAAATGGACGCTCTCGACATTTTCTATCCAAAACGTATGGCTGACCGTATCCTCGGTATGGGTGACATCGTTACTCTCGTAGAAAAGGCTCAAGAACAGTTCGATGCAGAAGAAGCTGCTAGACTCAAGAAAAAACTCGCTAAGAACGAATTTAATTTCAACGACTTCTTAAAACAAATTCAACAGATCAAACGTATGGGTAACATCAAGGATCTTGCTGCGATGATACCTGGTATGAATAAGATAAGCGATGAGGATATAGACGAAGATGCATTCAAGAGCATCGAAGCTATCATCGGCTCAATGACACCTGCAGAACGCGAAAACCCAAAAATCTTGAACGGCAGCCGTCGTAAGAGAATCGCTTTGGGTAGCGGCACCGATATCGTTGAAGTCAACAGATTGATAAAACAATTTGAAGAAACATCAAAGATGATGAGAATGATGACAACAGGCGGCGCTAAGAAAATGATGCAGATGATGTCACAAATGAGAAACAGAAGATAAACATATAATCTATAATTATTATGGCTGATAATAAAATCATCGATGGCAAACTTATTGCCGAAACAATGAAAAAAGAAATTGCCGCAGAAGTAGCTAATATGCTCGATAGTGGCAAAGACGCACCTCATCTCGCTGCTGTTCTCGTGGGCGAAGATGGAGCAAGTCTGACTTATGTTGCTTCAAAAGAAAAAGCTTGCCGCAGTGTTGGAATGGTCTCATCTGTTTACAGATTGAGCGCAAAATCAACAGAAGAAGATGTGCTTAAGACAATCGACTTCTTGAATAATGACCCTGAAATCGATGGCTTTATCGTGCAGTTGCCATTGCCAGCTCATATCAACGAAACAAAAGTTATTCAATCAATAAATCCTAACAAGGACGTTGACGGTTTTACATTATATAATATAGGTCTCATGCAACTCGGTGAACCTTGCTATCTTCCAGCAACTCCATTCGGAATCATGGAATTGCTCAAACGTAGCAATGTTGAGATAGCAGGCAAACATATCGTAGTAATGGGCCGCTCTAATATCGTTGGTACTCCTGTCAGCGTAATGTTGTCAAGAAAAGGCATCGACGCAACTGTGACAATCTGCCATAGCAAGACACAAAACCTTAAAGAGTTAACTCGTCAGGCTGATATCCTTATAGTCGCAATAGGCCAGGCTGAATATGTTAAAGCAGATATGGTTAAAGAAGGTGCTGTCGTTATTGACGTTGGTATTCACCGCATCAAAGACGATTCTGAAAAAGGTTATCATATCGTCGGTGATGTCGATTATAAAGAAGTTTATAAAGTCGCTTCTAAAATCACTCCAGTGCCAGGCGGCGTAGGTCCTATGACAATAGTTTCATTGCTCTATAATACTTTGATGGCAGCAAAAAACAATAAGAAATAAATTCAGAATTTAATAAAAATTAATAATGAAGATTTTACAAGTTAAAGTCTTCATTGTTTTTATATATATGTTTTCAAAAATTAACAAAATATTGAAACCTTTTGTCTTGGCGATGTTTTTTATGATGTTGTCGGAAGTTTCATTTTCGCAGTCTCATAAATCTGCTTCTAAAAGAGCCGTCAAGAATTTCGAGAAAGCACGTCATGAATTTCTTGATGATAATCGTAAATCTTTGAGGTATGTTGAAAAAGCATTGCAATACGATGAGAATTATCTTGACGCTCATTTGTTGAAGGCTGAACTGTATCAGAATATGCGCTATGATTCTTTGGCGTTAATATCATATGAACGTATTTTTGAGATAGATTCTATGGCTTATCCTAAAATCGCAATCTCTTTGTCAAAGCTGTACATGAAATATTTTTGTTATGATAAATCTGTTTCTTTGCTTGACTGGTTTTTGTCGTTGCCTAATCAGAAGGAATCGGTAAGAAAGATTGCGGAACATGAGTTGTCATTGGCTAAATTTAGAAAGGAACTCGTGGAAAATCCTGTTGATTATAATCCTAAGAATATCGGCAATGTCGTCAATTCTTCTGATGATGAATATGTAAATCAATATTATCCTGCTGAAGAAAAAATTGTCATTACTAATTTTCATAGATTTGAATGTCTGGTATCTGAAAATGTCTATGTAAGTTATATGATAGATTCATTTTGGACGATGCCCAAACCTTTGCTGGAAAATGTCGATGCTAAAGATATTGGTGCTGCTAATATTTCTGCAGATGGCAACGAAATATATTTTTCTAGTTCTGCATTTGACGACGCTTATGGTAGCTGCGACATTTATTGTGTGAAATTCACTGATGGTAAATGGAGCGCTCCTCATAACATAAATTCAATTAACACACCTGAATGGGAGTCACAACCTTGTATAAGCGCTGACGGCAAGGAACTTTATTTCGTAAGGGGAAGCAAGAAACACGGCGCTACGGATCTGTTCGTTTCTTATAGAGATAATGATGGCAATTGGTCGAAAGCTGAACGTCTCAGTTCTATGATAAACACTGTAGGTAATGAGAGATCTCCTTTCATTCATCACGATGGGAAGACATTGTATTTTTCTTCCGACAATCATTTGGGAATGGGAGGCTATGATTTGTTTGTGTCGCGCCGTGATGCAAAAGGCGTTTGGTCGGAGCCTCTCAATTTGGGTTATCCTCTCAACTCATCGTACGATGAGATGAACTTGGTCGTATCAAATGATGCAGTGAAAGCGTTCATTTCTTCTCAAAGATTGCATGGCTGCGGGGGATTTGACATTTACGAATTTGAACTGGATGACAAGTTCAGACCTGAAGCCGTAGAGATAGAGACAATGTCTGAAGAAGATTACTATATCGCTGCTATGGAAAAAGGCAGAGATGTGACTTTAAGAAACATATATTTTGAATTTGACAGCGCAGAGCTTACTGCTGAATCAGAGGATGGAATAAATGAGATTTATGATTTCTTGCTTGAATATCCCGATGTTAAAGTAGAAATTGTCGGCCATACCGATGATATGGGAGAAGAAAGCTATAATCAGATTTTGTCCGAAAGAAGGGCAGAGAGCGTGGCGAGAGCCTTGGTTGATAGAGGAGTTTCTGCTGAGCGTATAAAAACAAAAGGCTGCGGATCAACGCAACCTTTGTTTCCTAATAACTTTGATGATGAACTAAGAGACCTTAATAGGCGAGTCTCTATGGGGTTTAGTCAATGACTATTCTTTGTACATTTTGTCGATGAGGTCTTTGTATTTGCCTATAATGATGCTTCTCTTGACTTTCAAAGTAGGTGTTAAAAGACCATTTGTAACACTCCATTCGTCAGAGATAAGTTCGTAGCGTTTGATCTTTTCTGTATCGCCGAAGTTTTCATTGATTTTCTTGACTTCAACAGCAAAACGTGCTTTGACGTCTTTGTTGTTTATCATTTCTTGTGGAGTTGTGAATTGGATTTCATGTTTTTGGCACCATGTCTTCAAGAATGTGAAGTCAGGGATGATGATAGCGCCAGCGTATTTTTGGTTTTCACCGACAACTATGATATTTTCAATGAAACCTGATTCAGTGAATTTGCCTTCGATGACGTCAGGGTTGATGTATTTTCCTAAAGAAGTCTTGAATAAGTTCTTGAGTCTTCCTGTGATTCTTACTTGACCGTACTCGTTGATTTCTCCGAGGTCGCCAGTGTGCATCCAGCCTTCTTCGTCAATTACTTCTTTTGTGAGTTCTGGTTGGTTGTAGTAACCCATCATGACGTTATGACCACGGCAGATGATTTCTTTGTTGTCAGCAATCTTGACTTCAACGCCTGGTAATGCGAAACCTACAGTTCCGATTTCACGGCCGTGAGGCAATCTGCAAGAAACAGCGATAACAGGTGAACATTCTGTCATGCCGTAGCCTTCAAAGATAGGCATTTTGATTGCTGAGAAGAAGGCAGCGATATTTGGTTGAATACTTGCTGCACCAGATACGACGATGTCGAAGTTTTCAGCGCCGAGGTTTTGACGTATTTTCTTGTAAACTAATGCGTCAGCGATTTTGAGTTTTTGGTTGTATAACCATGTTCTGTTGCATGGGTCGATTTTATATCTTTCAGCTAAGTTCAAAGCCCACATGAAGATAACTTTCTTGATACCTTTGTTGCTTCTTCCACTTTGTTTAACTTTTGAATAGATCTTTTCGAGGAGACGTGGAACGGCGCTCATCATTGTTGGTTGAACGTCTTTCAAGTCAGAAGCGATTGTTGCAAGACTTTCAGCGTAATATACTGACATTCCGAGGTATTGGTATAAGAATACCAACATTCTTTCGTAAGCGTGGCATATTGGTAAGAAACTGAAAGCTTTCTTTGACCATGGTGATGGTATTTGCTTTAAGTTTTCTAATTGACTTAAGATGTTGTAGTGAGAAAGCATTACGCCTTTAGGGTTACCTGTTGTACCTGATGTGTAGATGATTGTTGCGCAATCTTTTTCGCTTACGCTTTCTTCGCGAGCTTTTAACTCTTCAGGATTTTGATTTTCTTTACCCAATTCGACTAATTGATCGAATGTAGGGTGGTCGCATTTTGTTGAGAGGGCATAAATCGCTTCGAGATTTGGAGTGTCAGCTTTAACGTCTTCTATTTTTTGCAATACTGTACTGCCTTCCAAAACGATAAGTTTAACGCTGCAGTCGTTGATGATATAGCGATAGTCTTCTTTGCTGATTGTTGGATAAATTGGAACAGAAACGCCGCCAACTTGCATGATGGCCATATCGAGCATGTTCCATTCAGGACGGTTGCTGCAGATGATACCAACTTTATCGTCTTTCTTGATGCCTAACTTGATGAAGGCATAACTTAAGTTGTTTGTTATTTCAACATATTCTTGAATGCTGTATTTTCTCCAGCTACCATTTTCTTTTCTTGCTAATGCAACATCTTGATCAGCGTATTTTTCTGTGTACTGTTTTAAGATGTCAAAAAGTCTTTTAACTTCCATGATCGTTGTCTTTTTTAAACTTTTGCAAATTAAATAAAAATATATACTAATTTGTTATAAAAAATATAAATACGGGGTAAAAAGATTTTGAAAATACTTATTTGGGCTGAAAAATCGAAATATGGTTTGAAAAAATGATTGGTTTTTGGCTCTATGGGATAAAAATATCTGTTTTAGGGGTGAAAAAATAGGTGTTTTTAAAGTGTAAAGACACTTTTTATGTTATTTGTTAATATTTAATGACTTTTTCTGAAAATGTGAGGCTGTTATTTCCTTCTGTTATATTGACGATATATATGCCTTTTGAACTGTTTATTTCTATACTCCCGCTGTTTGTGATGTCTTTTTCGTTAAGCAAAATTCCATTGATATTGTAAACTTTGACATTGATAGAATGGCAACTTTTGCTTTCTATTATTATGTTGTTGTCGTTAGGATTATTGATGATTCTATAATTTTTGTCTTTTATGGTTACTATACTGTCATCATCATTTCCATCATCATTTCCATCATCGTTTCCATCGTCATTTCCATCATCGTTTCCATCGTCATTTCCATCATCGTTTCCGTCATCGTTTCCATCGTCGTTTCCATCGTCATTTCCATCATCGTTTCCATCATCGTTTCCATCGTCATTTCCATCATCGTTTCCGTCATCGTTTCCATCGTCGTTTCCGTCATCGTTGATAGTTATATTCCATTTTTCCAAATTGTTGAACACTACATCGTTTGCGATAGTTTGGAAAAACATCGCTTTTTCATCGTCTATATCTTCACTGTGATATGTTCCAACTGGACTTTCTTTCCAGAAAACAGAATAAAATACGCATGCTGCTAAATAACTGCCGTCGTAGTTAGGGTGACTGTCATCAGAACTGTGCAAAACCAATTCTGGAATAGAGTCGAATGCAGCTTTCCATGCATCTCCTACTGGTGCTGCGTAAGAGTCGGTAGCATAGGCGTTTTCGCGATACGCTATGCTCATAGTATCCTGCATATGATTGAAATCTACAAAGTCTGCACTGCAATACAAACCTTCACCGTAATTCTCACATTGTTGACCTCCAAAACGGCGCCCCCATGTCATATATCCAACAACAGTTGCTTCAGGATTGTAAAGCATGATGCTGTCGTAAAGACTTTGATAGGCAGGACGCATTGCGTTGTGACGATAATAATCTATGGATGGTAGCTGACTTTGTTCTTGTAATACCACATAATCCCAATTGCCTTTACGGATAAAAGATAACGAATTTTGATTTGCTACATGTTGGAATAATGTGTGTCCTCCCGGAGTTACGGATTCGTATTTGATTGATTTGCTTGTACCTTCTGTCATTTCGCTGATAATTTCAGGAAGGTTGTTGACAAATACATAACTATTGCCAAGGAAAAGTACGTTGATTTCGTCTTTTTGAGAGAATGAAGTTTTGAAAAATAATAAAATAAATGTGAGAACTAATGTTAATTTTGTTTTCATTTTAATGGGTTTGTAATGCAATGAGGCGTACATTGTACGCCTCATAATTTATTATTATTTGTTTGTTAATTACTTAGCAAGGAATGGATAACCATAGTCGGTTGCAGGAACGAAGGTTTCTTTTATTGAACGAGGATTTGTCCAACGGATGAGGTTCCATAATCCGCCAGCTTTGTCGTTTGTTCCGGATGCTCTTGAACCGCCAAAAGGTTGGCAGCCAACAACGGCGCCTGTAGGCTTGTCGTTGATGTAGAAGTTTCCTGCTGCATATTTGAGTTTCTCGTCTGCAATCTTTTGTGCTTTTAAGTCGTATGCGAATACAGCTCCTGTTAATGCGTAAGGTGAGGTGCTGTCGCAAAGCTCGAGTGTTTCTTCGTAATCTTTGTCGTCATAAACATAGATTGTGATGATTGGTCCGAAGATTTCCTGTGCCATTGATTCATACTTAGGATTTGTAGTGAGTATGACTGTTGGTTCGACGAAGTAACCAACTGATTTGTCGCAGTTGCCTCCGAAGATGACTTCAGCTTCGTTAGATGCTTTTGCTCTGTCGATATATCCTTTGCAGTTGTCGAATGAAGCTTCATCGATGACGGCATTAACGAAATTAGTGAAGTCTGTTACGTCGCCCATCTTGATTGTGCTTAGCATTTCGCCGACATGTTGTTTTACTTCGTTCCATAATGATGCAGGAATATAAGCGCGTGATGCTGCTGAACATTTTTGTCCTTGGAATTCGAATGCACCGCGAACAATTGCTGTCGCTACTTCGCGAGGGTTGGCTGAACTGTGAGCAAATATGAAGTCTTTTCCGCCAGTTTCACCGACTAATCTTGGGTATGATCTGTAGTTGTTGATGTTGGCACCGACGCCTTTCCATAATCCTTGGAATGTCGCTGTTGATCCGGTGAAGTGGATGCCGGCGAGGTTAGGGTTGCTGAGCGCAACATTGCCTATGAGCGAACCCTTGCCTGGCAAGAAGTTGATGACGCCAGCAGGAAGTCCGGCTTCCATGAATATCTGCATGAGATGATAGTTAGACAATAATGCTGTTGTTGATGGTTTCCAGATTGTTGTATTACCCATCAAAACGGGTGTCATGTTAAGGTTTGATGCAATAGATGTGAAGTTGAACGGAGTGACAGCCATGATGAATCCTTCCAATGGACGATATTCAACTCTGTTCAGTTGGTCTGGTGTTGATGATGGCTGTTCTGAATATAAATTGCCAGCGTAATAATTATTGAAACGGAAGAAGTCTATGGTTTCACATGCAGAGTCTATTTCTGCTTGGAATGCGTTCTTGCTTTGGCCTAACATACAAGAAGCGTTGACTCTTGCGCGATATTTTGTTGCGATGAGTTGCCCGATGCGAGCTAATATTGATGCGCGTTCAACCCAAGGAGTGTTTTCCCATTCTTTCTTTGCATCCAAAGCGGCTTGAATTGCCATGTTGACTTCTTTTTCGCCTACTTTATGATATTTCGCAACTACGTGTTTATGGTTGTGTGGCATCACGACTTCGCCCATGTCGCCGGTACGAATTTCTTTTCCGCCAATAATAATAGGTATTTCTATAACTTCACTTGATTGTTTTTCAAGTTCTTTTTCCAAAGCTAATCTTTCTGGACTGCCTGGTCTGTATTCTTTTACAGCTTCGTTGGCAGGCTTTGCAAATTGAAATAGTGCATTGTTCATGGTATTATTGTTTAAGTTGTTTGAGTCTATTTTAATTATCGGTACAAATATAATTATTCTGAATTTAAAATAAAAGTCAAAAATAATTTTTAGTCGTTTGTCTTTAGTCTTTTAATGACACTTAAGACGTGAGTGTGTCGGTTTGTTTCTTTATTGAAAATACCAGTCTGGTCAAAGGTGTCGATACGAACCTTTCCGGAAGCATGTATGATTTTGTCGTTGGAAAGCAGTATTCCGACATGAGTTATACGTCTGTTTTCGTTTTCAAAGAATGCGAGGTCGCCAGATCTTGCCTCTGAAATGAAGTTGACAGTTACGCCGTGATTTACTTGTTGTGATGCGTCTCTAGGAAGTTTGAAACCTGCTACTTTAGCGCAGAGCTGCACGAATGCTGAACAGTCGATGCCCATGACGCTCTTGCCGCCCCAACGGTATGGAGTGTCTAGTAATTTTATTGCAGACTCGACCATAATCCTTGAATCGAATTTCTTTCTGAGCAATATGGTATTATCTCTCTCTTCAAAAATCTTGCTTCCGAAACTCAGCACCTTGTTATTATAGTATGTAATAGGGGAGGTGATGATGTATTTGTCTTTCTTTAGACATTCGTTGTATTCCTTCTCGTCTATTTCAAGATGTTGCAGTTTTCTGACCCAACCTTCGTATGAGTCGAACAGGCAACGTACCATTACCCATTCGTCGTTTTCGTCTATAATTTCATAAATGTCGTTGAATAATAATTCGGAGACAAGTTCGCTCTCGTGAGACGCTTCCTTTCTCATTGGTACCACCGATAATTTGCAAATTCCGTATCGCATCTTTTATTTATTTCGTTTGTTATGATTGCTAAATTATAAAAAATAATCGTATATTAGCAGATGTTTTAAATAAAAACATATTTTTTTAAATTGAATATATAAAATATTGAATATGAGTAAAATATCATCGTTTCTTCAAAAGATAAGTCATTCGTATCAAGTAATATTTAGAGTATTGGTTTTTCTTGCTGCAATATTTGTTGTGGTGTGGCAGATGCCAAGAACTGTGAAGTTTAAATATGAGTATCAAAAGATGAGACCTTGGCAATATGAGTCTCTTTATGCTCCGTTCAACTTCCCGATTTATAAAACTGCTGAACAATTGAAAAACGAAGAGGAACTCATGCTTAAGGATTTCTATCCAATCTTCGTGTTTGATGCTACTGAAACAAATAGCAATAGAACCAAAATGCTTGAAGAGTTCGATTCTAAATATAATGAAAATGAAGAACTTAAAAATACAAACAGATTAACTCTTGAAAAGTTGTACGACACTATTGAAAATGTTGGTGTTATAGCTAATGTATCTTCATTGCAAGACTTGAAACCGGAAACTATGATTGACGTGGTTCGCGACAGAGTCGTTAAAACCAAGCAGCTACGTGACTTCTATACAATGAAAACAGCAACAGAATTCATAACTGATTATTTGTCAAAAGTCGATTCTAGCATTGACAAGATTTTGATTAATAGATTGTTGCTTACATATCTGCATCAGAATGTCATTTATTCTGAAGATCTGACCAAGCAGTCGGAAGAACAGGCTTTGGCTTCACTCTCTGTAACTTTCGGAATGGTACAGAAAGACGAGCTTATTATAACAGAAGGCGAATTGATTACTGATGAAAAGTACAATATCCTCAATTCATTAAAGACTGAATATTCAATGATGGATGAAGGTAACTTCATTAACAGAAACCTTAACCTTTATGGCCAGATTATTCTTGTGGCTTTGGTGTTCCTTTCATTATTTTACGCAATGAAAATCCTTCGTCCTGAATTGCTTAAGGAATCGCGTTCTCTTAATATGATATTGGTGATGATGTTGATGATGATTGTGCCTTCGTTTTTGGTAATCAAATATTATCCTGATATGATATATATGATGCCGCTGCCAATATTAGCAATGTTGATGGTGACATTCTTCGATACTAGAATGGCTATTTACACACAGACTCTTACCTTGATAATTATAAGTCTTGCTGTGCCTAACTCATTTAGTTTCTTCGTTATACAATTCTTCGTTTCTTTAGTTGCGATATTTGTACTATCAAGAAGCACATCACGTTCAAGGTATTTTGTGACATATGCATCTGTTTTAATCTCATACCTTGTATTAAAGATGGGTGCTTCCTTGATTTTTGAGGGCGGGCTAGATAATTTCACTTGGAATGATGTCGGTATCTTTGCTATGAATGCATTGTTTACAATGTTGACATTGCCTCTTTCTTATCTCTTTGAAAGAGTGTTTGGCTTTGTTACAAATATGACACTGCTTGAGTTGAGTAATACAAATAGTCCTTTGTTAAGAAAATTCGCTTCAGAGGCTCCTGGAACATTCCAACATGTTATGCAGGTTGCTGATCTTTGTGAGGAGGCGTTGTTCGCTATTGGAGGCAATATGCTTCTTGCTCGTACTGGTGCTATGTACCATGATGTTGGTAAATTGAAGAATCCTTTGTATTTTACTGAAAACCAAAGTGGAAAATATAATCTCCATGAAGATTTGTCATATTACGAAAGTTCTCAGATAATTATAAATCACGTTATTGACGGAATTGAGATATGCAGAAAATACCATGTTCCGGAACAAATCATCGATTTCGTTAGAACACACCATGGAACAAGAAGAACTGAATATTTCTATCAGATGGAGTTGAAGGAAAATCCTGGAGAAGAAATCAATGAAGCCGACTTCCGTTATCATGGCCCTATTCCTTTCTCAAAAGAGACAGCCGTCCTTATGATGGCCGACTCTGTTGAAGCTGCATCAAGAAGTCTTAAGGATAAGACTGAGGAATCAATCAGTAAGCTTGTTGACGGAATCATCGATGCTCAGACAAAAGACGATCAGTTTATTAATACAGATTTAACTTTCCGTGACATTACAACAATCAAGAAAGTGTTCAAGAAAAAACTGATGAATATCTATCACGTGAGAATCGCTTATCCAGTTTAATGATTCATTATGAATTATAAAAACGCAATGGAATTAGGTCCTTCGTTGAAGAGTAAATCTATGATTGATAGGTTTGAAACAAAACCATGTCGGTCGGAGAAGACCTGGTAATATTCAGGCATTTCAATTTTGTTGACTTCGTTTTTAGACAAAGCGATTCTGTAATCTTTTTCGTCGCTTATCTTTTCAAAGTCAGAAGTGTATAAAATATCTTTTTTCGCCTTTAATAGTTTGATGATAGCTTTCATGCTGAACTCGTTCAATTCTATTAAAGTGTTGAATTTCTGTTTGTAAATCTTTTCGAAATAAGGGAAATAATAATCGAAATATGCCGATTTTCTGTATGCAGATTCCAGACAGCGAAGATGAACCTGTTGCCACGATTCCTTATAGCTAATCTCGATGTCTTTTGTGAGAGTGTGATTTCCGTTTGTCTTGATGACAGGAACGGTCAATGTTTGCACTCCGTTAGCGGTCAAGACGTTGCATCTTGTGCGACATGACTGTTTCTGATATGTTTCGAACAATTCGATAGAGGCGTTCTCTGTTTTGAGAAACAGAGACATATATTCGATAGAAGGAAGATATGCTGTCGGAAAAATCTGTGACATTAATTAATAAGGTATTTGTTTATTATACTGATATATTCTTCTTTAGAAAGTCCGCCTACTTGTGACAAAGGCTGTCCGTCTTTAGGGAAGAAGAAGACTGTTGGAATGCTTTGTATCTTGAATACAGTTGCGAGTTTGCGTTCGTTGTCGACATTGACTTTATAGACTATGAGTCTTCCCTCGTATTGCTGAGCTATCTCTTCCATTATAGGAGCGACTCTTTTGCATGGTCCGCACCAGTCGGCATAGAAGTCGATGATGCAAGGAACTTTTCCTTGATAAGCAACAGAGTCGGGATATGACTCGATGTCCCATACTTTTTTTATGAATGTCTTATAGTCTAAAGTCTTTACGAGAGTGTTTTCTTCTACCACTACTGTCTCTTCTTGAGGTGCTTCTGTTTTCTTGCTGTCTTTGTTTGAGTTGCCGCAAGAAATGAGCATAAGGACTGATAATATTGCAATGAATGATTTTCTCATCTTATCTTGATTTTGAACTGATTTAAATTTTTGTAAAGATACGATTTTTTTTAATTAAAATATGGTTTTGTTTTGTTTGTAAATGTAAATAATAAAATGTATCTTTGCACCACAAATAAAGAGTTTCAAATTAAAATTTAATAACAATGGAAAAGAAAGATTTATTGAAAGATGTTATTAAACACATCGACATAAAAAGTTACAATTCAACAGAATTAGTTGATGCAATGCGTAATATGTCATTCACATCACGCGACACTGCACGTGCAGCTGACATTTTGATGATGATGTGCAAAGAAAAAGAATGTACAAACATTTTGACATTAGCTGGTTCAACATCAGCAGCAGGTTGTATGCAAGTTTATGTTGACATGGTACGTAACAAGATGATCGACGTTGTTGTTGCAACAGGCGCTTCTATCATCGATATGGACTTGTTTGAAGCTCTTGGTTTTAAACACTACATTGGTGAAAAAGAAAACGTTATCGCTGACACAACATTACGCGACCTCTATATCGACCGTATCTATGATACATACATCGATGAAGAAGAACTTCAAGCTTGCGACCACACAACATTCGAAATCGCTAATATGCTCGAAGCACGTCCTTACTCATCACGTGAATTCATCTATGAAATCGGTAAATGGTTACACGATGGTCACGCAGTTAAGAAAGACAGCTTGATCCAAACATGTTACGAATGCGGCGTGCCTATCTTCGTTCCAGCATTCAGCGACTCATCAGCAGGTTTCGGTATTGGTAAACACCAATGGGAAAGAATGCAAAAAGGTGAAAAATATTTATCAATCGACTCAGTTAAAGACTTCGTTGAATTGACACAAATCAAGATGCAAGCTCCAGAAACAGGTTTGTTCATGGTAGGTGGCGGCGCTCCTAAAAACTTCGCACAAGATACAGTAGTTTGCGCTGAAATCCTCGGTTACGAAACACCAATGCACAAATACGCTATCCAAATCACAGTTGCTGACGTTCGCGACGGTGCTTGCTCATCATCAACATTACTCGAAGCTGGTTCATGGGGCAAGGTAAGTCACCAACTCCAA
>JAEIGA010006438.1_pt1 | contig 17875 bp, 14 predicted proteins | sample 9270691 | NCBI WGS metagenome assembly JAEIGA01 (sample SAMN17057246, study PRJNA624740) | gut metagenome | biome: biome; isolation source: fecal sample | host: Bos grunniens | place: China: Xizang | collected 2019
CACCTTATTTTGTTATTATTCAAGATTCCTCGAATAATTTCATAATAATTCTTTCTCGCACAATTGAAGTGCTGACGCAATCACCGCATCCATATCATAATATTTATATTCCCCTAAACGTCCGCCAAAGATAATATCTTTTTCATTTTCAGCTAATCTTTGATATTGTTTATATAGTTCTTCGTTTCTTTCATCATTCACCGGATAATATGGTTCATCCCCCAGTTTCCACTCGCTACTGTATTCACGGCTAATCACTGTTTTCGGTTGTGTCCCGAACTCAAACCACTTGTGTTCTATGATTCTTGTCCACGGAGTTTCCCTATCCGTATAATTAACAGCTGCATTACCTTGAAAATTAGGAATATCTAAAACTTCCGTCTCAAACCGAACACTGCGATATTCCAAAGCTCCTAACTGATAATTAAAATACTCATCAATCGGGCCGGTATAGATAACCTTGTCTGCCAAAGCATCTAATTCGTCCTTTTGTTTTAGATAATCAACATTTAAACGGACCTCGATTCCTTCCAACAGATTAGATACTAACTTGGTATAGCCCCCCATCGGAATCCCCTGATACAATGCATTAAAATAATTGTTGTCAAACGTCAATCTTACAGGTAAACGTTTGATGATAAATGCCGGTAAATCTTTGCAGTCACGCCCCCACTGTTTTTCCGTATAACCTTTCACCAACTTTTCAAAGATGTCTCGCCCTACTAAAGAAATTGCCTGTTCTTCCAAATTCTTTGGATTATCAATACCAGCTTCTTTCTTCTGTTCCTCAATCTTCGCAGCAGCTTCCTCCGGCGTCACAACACCCCACATCTTATTAAAGGTATACATGTTAAACGGCAAGGAATATAATTCTCCCTTATAATTTGCAACAGGACTGTTCGTAAATCGATTAAAGTCTGCAAATTGTGTGATGTAATCCCAAACCTCTTTATTATTCGTATGGAAAATATGTGCACCATACTTGTGCACATTAATTCCTTCTATCTCTTCCGTGTAAACATTACCTGCAATATGAGGACGTTTTTCCACAACTAATACTTTCTTGCCGGCAGCTTTTGCTTGTTGGGCAAACACTGCACCAAATAGGCCTGAGCCAACGATTAGATAATCATATTTTTTCATGGTATTTCCTCCGTTTCTAAACATAAAATCAAGTCGGAGCAAGTAAACTTACTCCGACTATTATATACCTTCTAACGTTATTTGCCAATCTTTTTGTTTGTTTTTTGCTCTTTCAAGAAATTACTTGCATCCTTCAAAAAACTTACCACAATTAATACTATTACAATTCCTATTGGAAAAGCAGCAATAATACTCACCGATTGTAAATTAGCCATAGAGCTCTCAGAAAACACAAGTGCAATTGGTAATATAATCAGCAAAATACACCACATCAACTGAATCATTTTATGAGGCATCTCATTTTCATCAAGTTTATGATAACTATAGCAAGAACCTATCAACGCAATGGAATCAAATGAGGTTGCATAAAATGCCACCATTGTCAGCAAAACAAGAACCAGCACAAATGGTGCGCATGGTATGTTTTTTATCATTGCAATAATTGTTCCATATAAATCTCCCGACTCCAAATATGGTGTGATAAAATCCACTTTGCCAGACACCTGTAATCCCATGGAATAGTTCCCCAAAACAATGAAACTCACAATCGTAGAACCAACACCAAAACCGTATCCACCTAAAATGGTTTGGCGAACGGTACGGCCTCTGGATATCGTTCCGATAAAGAACGGTGCTGCAACACACCAAACCATCCAATAAGCCCAATAGAAAATGGTCCAATTTTGCGGGAATGACGTTGTGCGTTCCGGGTCGGTAAATGTTGACAATTCGAAGAAGTTCTGAACCATTTTACCAAGTGATGTTACACCTGTCTCAATAATATAACGTGCTTCCCCTCCGAAAATCAATACATAAGCTAGTAACCCGAAAAACATGTAAATACATGATTTCGCCAAAATACTAATACCCTTAAATCCGTGTAACAATGAATATGTATACACGATACAAGTTGCAATCAAAATAACAATTGTAATAATCGTTTGACTAATCTGTATATGGAATAATTCAGTAATAATATTTGCCATCAATGGTGTCGCCAAACTAAAGGTTGTAGCTGTTCCGGCAAGCAGTGCAAAGACTGCCAATAAATCAATTAGACGTCCCCAGATACCATCTGTATGTTTCCCTAATATCGGACGGCAAGCCTCTGAATACTTCTGTCTTTCTCTTTTTCTAACATGTAACATAAATCCAAATGCTACTGCAAGCATTAAATAGAACCCCCAAGGAATCAGACTCCAGTGAAAAATCGGAAAAACTCCTGCCCACTCCTGAATACTGCCAAGTTCTGCAATATGTGGGTCTGTAGCATATAAAATCCACTCAGAAAATGAATAGAACAAAATATCAGCAGCAAGCCCCGCCGTAAACATCATAGAACCCCATGCAAAAAATGAATGTTTCGGCTTTTCATCCTGTCCACCAAGCACAATATCGCCATACTTTGAACAAGCTACATATATCGTAAGCAAAAAGATTCCCAGTCCTATAATCAAATAATAAACGCCTAATGTGTCGCCTAACAAATATCGAATTTGACCAATCACTGTATTAGATTGTTCCGGCACAAAATAGAATAATAGCCCTAGTCCTACTACAATAACCAATGGTACAATTGTAATCATCCAATCAATCTTCTTATTTTCACTCATTCTTCTTTCCTCCTTGCTATTGCAAATATTCTTTATACTTGGCATCCATTTCCGCCAGTTCGCTCAAATTGTCAACTTCGATAATGTCGCCTTTTTGCATTTCACGAATTCCCATGCAATATTCATCCGGATAACAGAACATTGCAACATCATCCCAATAAATCTGGCGATTCTCTTTTTCTTCAAACTCTATTTCAAGATGGCGTTTTAGTTTTTTTCCATCCTCTTTCGTCCACCTTGAAATGCTATATAATTGCCACCCATTACTTCCACCGGTACGACTGCACTTTGTTACAACACCATTCTCTACAGTCATAACCCACTCGTCTGTCTCTTCATCCGTCCAAACCGCATTATAACCGGATCGTTGAAACTCCGGAGACAAAATTTTACTATTGTAGATAATTTGATCACCATCCAATATGATAGCATTCTCAATATAATCCCTTGCTACATAGAGAGAAGAAATATTGTTACAAACATCATAATAAGGATTCTCAATTAATTTTAAGTCTTTATATTGTTCTTCCAAGCAACGAAACTGATCTTTTAGATACCCTACCACAACATATATTTCCCAAATTCCATTCTCATGTAATCCTTGAATAATTGTGTCTATCATTCGGACACCATTCACTTCAATTAATGGTTTAGGTGTTGCAAGCGTAACCGGTTGCATTCGTTTACCAATACCAGCCGCCATAATAATTGCTCGTTCTACTCTATTCATCATTGCCTTTCCTCTTCTTTCTTCCATTCTTCCTGTACCAATTTATAATAATCTTTCGCATAGCGATACTGTCTCAAAGAATATTCATCAAATTCTACGCCGAGATTTCTTTTATACTCGCACCAATTGCTCCACAGCAAACCACATACGGCAATATAACAATATATTTTAATACGAATTTCTCTTGTGCAACCTTCCACAAAATAATAATCTATCAACTGTTCTACCTGTTCCCTGTCATACATTGCGTATATACAAAACATCGCAATATCCACATGAGGGTCCTGCATTCCGGCATATTCCCAATCAATCAGACGAATATCTTCTTCTCCATTGCTTGTTTTTACGAATAAGAAATTATCCGGCACTGCATCTATGTGTGTTAATACTTTTTTAGAATTGTACATTTCAATGTAATTTCGCAAAGAAAATACTCTTTGTTTCGTTTCCTTGTAATCCTTGAATACTGAAGGCTCCCCTTCCCACAAAGACTCATAAAAATCAATCTGTTTAAAGATATCGAATTCGTGTTCCACTTTTAGTCCTTTTTCATGGAAACTTCTCAACACACGCATACTTTTCTGTAAATCCGCTTCGTCAAATGGGTCACAGGTTCTTGCGTTTTCCATGTATTCTGTAATCTTATATCCATTTTGAGGATTAATATATATGATATTGTCACATATATCTTCTTTTGCAATTTGCATATATACCTCTGCCTCTTCCGTACGATTAATCAACTGCTCTGTGCCTTCTCCCGGAATACGCATGATATACTTTTTATCCATGCACTTAAACAAGAAAGAACGGTTTGTCATTCCCTTTTTCAGTACCGTAATATCTTTAATCTCACCTGTATCTACCTTGAGAGCATCACAAATGATTGATATTGCATCTGTTTGTAATTTGCTCGAATTACTATCCAACTCGCGAAGCTGCTCATAAGTATTAATCTCAACAACATCTGAATTCGGCATAACCTTAGCCATGACAATCATTCGATCGCGATTATATAATGCAGTTTCCCAAAAAGCGCCATCATGTCTGGAATCTGAACATAATTGCAATACATTGTCTCTAACAATTGTTGCTTCTTGCTCCGCCAGATAAGAAATGCCAATCATCGCATTTCCACCTTTCTCATTGGACACGGAAACTAATTCATTTTTACGATTCACTCTCACCGCACTGTCATCATCAACTTTGTCTGTTACCATGTACCACGAATAGAACTCACTGGGACTAAACGGATTTTTTGCACACCAAATATCGCATGGAATCACATAACTATTAGATAAATATTTTAGTACCCGTTTAATAGAATGTAAGTTATTCTTAGTAGCATAATCGGAATTTACAACTAAATTTACTCCATATTTGTCTATCAAATACTCATACTGTTCTTTCATGAAACCAACAACAATATAAATATTGGTTACTTCTACTTCGTGCAACTGTAAAATGATTCTTTCGATTAATGTTTCTCCTTTGACTTCAAGAAGACCTTTCGGCGTTTCCATATTGATCGGAACCATTCGCATGCCAAAACCTGCAGCTAAAATAATGGCATTCTTAGGTCTATTATTTTCAAACTGACAAATAGCTTTTTCTGTTGGTTTCATTTGCTCATCCAGATAACCGTCTGCAATTAGTGATTTTATACTTTTATTTACAGCGCCGAGCGAATAACCACTTTGTTCGGATAATGCTCTCTGGTTTATATATGATTCTTGTACAAGAATGTTCAAAACATCCTTTTGTTGCTTGTTCATGTACATTCTCCTTCTTTATTTTTGTGAACAATTTTATTTTATTGCAAAATAAAAACTTTGTCAACATAAATATAACAGACATAGACCGAACCAGTCTTTGCCTGTTATATTTCGAAGCACATTTCACTTGTTTTGTAAATAAGAAAAATAATCACTCTTTAAAACATATTCCGACATTTTTATTTTCTTTGAAATTTCTATGTTTCTATTCTTTATTTTGTCAGTTATTTCCCCATCGTAATTTATTGAGTAATAAACCTCTCCATCATACCAGTTGTTTCCAGCAAATATTACATAGTGCTCCTCATCAGAAAAAATATCCACACCCGTGTAATATTGATAATCGACATCCAATCCAAATAAATTTGCAATTGTTGGTGCGATATCCATTGTTGATGATACTGTATCAACTACGTTAGCTTCTGTTCCTGCATGATATATAAAAAACGGGGTGTTACATAAGAAATCAGAATTTTCGACTCCTTTTATGTCCATCACTAATTCGTTATTGGTCATATATTTCCCCCAATGATCTGTGAAAAATATCAAAACAGTATCATCTAGCATTTGCTCTGCTTCTAATCTTTTCATTAATTCCCCAATAAATGCGTCCGTTTCCATTACATGTGCAATAGCATAAGTATACTCTTCCATATCAGCATCTGATACATTGATTAGCTCTTTTTTTACCAACTCTCTCGCGACATCAATATGGTTGTTTGATATATCTTTCATCTCTTCTGTATATGGACCATGTCCTGAATATGTGATAACAAATGAAAAGAACGGTTCGGTAGCTGTCATCTTTTCGTATGCATTTATCATCTGACTATCAAGCATGTAATTTCCCATATTCATATCTTCCCAATTATGATATTTGTTGTATCCAAAATTAACATGTATAGGACCTCTGTTATAAATATTAGGATTAGAACTGTGGAAAGAGTTCGATGTATACCTCGCATCATTAAAGCTATTGGCAAGCGAAATAGGGAAGCTATTGTTCTTATACACTTTAATATCGACTCCTTGAGATGGAGGAATCAAACTTGTATTAGCAATAAATTCCGTGTTAAATGTACCGGCTGAAATATACAATGGGGAGTAATGATTTACAAAGTTTATGCTATTCTGTTGCACTTGATACAAATTTGGCATATATTTTTCTGTCAGCATCCATGTATCAATAGACTCGAGCATAATAAAAAACACATTTTTCCCTTCGAAAATTCCCGTCATTTCATTAGGCTCGTGAACGTTTTCTGAACATTCTTCGTAGTATTTATCCAACTCTTTATACATTTCTCCATTACTCAACCTATTTTCTAACCCCGTGGTTAACATAAAACTTCGATATAAATATTGGTAAATTCCTGTCATTGACATGGCATAGTTTTTATTTGATAAATTCTGATATATGTCCGCTTCATTTTCATTCTGACCTGCTGTATCCCATGCTAATTGGGTATTCAAACCAGACATGATTTTATTATGCTGCGCAACGATTCCGACTACACCTAAAGCAAGAAAAGTAATTCCTATAAGAACTTGTTTTAATTCATACTTTTTCTTTTTCAAATTAAACGCCAATAAGAAACCAGTTATAACGCATATACCAACTGTAAGTAATAGCAATTTTCGAACTTTTATGTATGAAAAAGAGAAAAACGCCAGTCCATCTCCTGTATACAACAAGTCAGAAAAGGCAAAAAAATTCCCAAAGAGGTTATACATTACCGCATGCACTATACAAATAAATGCAAAAAAAGTAACCAATACTACAATACCTATCCGTTTCATAGCAGTTGGAAGCAATGTCAATATTCCACAAAACAATAGCGACCAAAAAACGGAAAACAACCATGACAGTACAGTAACCTCTCCGCAATACAATGTACAAAACATATAATTCAAGAATATAAAGATTACAAAACAAATAAAAATTGTAATTTTATTAATCTTATCTAATAGTTTTTTTACCATTTATCTTAACTCCTCCAACATGCTCTCCCAAATCTGCATAATATTGTCTTCTGTAAAAATTTGTGCCTTATCAAGAGCTTTTTTACACATATCTACACGTAAATCATGGTTGCCAATCAAGATATCAATGCATTCCGCAAATTGCGAGACATCTCCATCTTTGGCCAAAAAACCGTCGAGGTTATGTCCTATAATCGCCCTAGGTCCTACACGTACATCAAACGCTACCACTGGCAGACCTTTTGACATTGCTTCAATTAACACAAAAGGAAATGCCTCCGAATAGGAAGTCATCGCATATACAGACGCTTTCTGCATCTCACTTAACACTTTATCATGTTCCATCGCACCAGTCATATCAACACTTCTGCTCAAGTCTAATTGTTCCACTTTGGCTTTTAGAACTTTATCTAATTCGCCTCCACCAATAATCTTTAATTGCCAATCCGGATACTTTCCGGATATGATTTTCCAGATATCAAGCAGTCTTTCCAATCCTTTCACAGGATGTAGTCGTCCAACAAATAGAACTGTTTTCTCTTTTCGGTCTAATTCAACATCGGTTATAACTTCTTCAAGAAAATTTGGTATCACCACACATTTAGTATGTGTATTATGCCCTCGCATCATTTCCTCTACTTCATCTTTTAACCCTTGGGTCAATAATACAAATCTATCTATATGTTTGTAGTTTTTCTTAAAATCTCTCACATACACCCTTTTAAATTCATGGTCATGATGCAATTGGGCAATTTTGCAAACACCTTTTTTCCCATACTTTGACAGTAAGACAGAATGTTCATTTCTTGTGGAAATAATTATCCCATCTTCTATACTACTTATAGCATTCCGCATGTTCTTGTTTTTCAAATATAAAACCTTTAGAGAATAGAGTCCCTCTTTGAGCAATTTGTAAACATTGCGCTCCTTCTTTGCTTGCAAGAACTCTGTTCTATTCGGTGCCACATTTGTCAAATATTGAACTTCAACATTAGGTTCCAACCTATAAGCAACTTCTCCCAAATTGTATACACTTAAAATTGTCACTACATAACCCCGTTTTGCTAATGCATTGCTTAATAATGAAATTGCCATTTCAATTCCACCATGTTGCATGTGAAGTGCTGTAATATATACTCTTTTTTTCATAATTTCACCATTATCTATCTATATGTTCTTTCACTAGTCGAATCATCTGCTGCGTATTACTAATATATTGTTTTGTTTCAAAATCTCCAACCTTCTGTAGAGTCTTGTCTAACTCTCCCACATCATACGCCGCCAAAACATAGCCTGCTTCTGAAAAATTCTCAATAATTTGAAGTTGATGATCATTTACATGTTCCCCATATTTTTGCAATCTTGGAACAGCTATGACTTTTTTACCGTTTTTTAGACCCGAAATAATTGTGCCCACACCACCATGGGTAATTAGCAAGTTACATGTCTCCATCAGCTCATTAAATTTATCCATGGCAATCAAATCAAATATTTTTAAATAATCTGATTCATACTTCGTATACCCTGCCTGTACTACAACTTCTTCCTTTATCACACCTTGAATAACTAATTCTTCGATTTTTTTAATCAAACGTACAAAACTTTTATCATTTGTCCCCAAAGTTACTAATATCAATATATCCAACCTCCATATATCGCCTTCGGATACAATTCTAACATTGATTCCCACTGCACAATAAAAACATCTGCAATTGGATAAACCAAATTTCCTGCTTTTGTTCTCGTTTTGCTATTTGCAAAAGTCTCAATAAAAATCACTTTTCTCCGAAGTATTTTTGCTATATAACACATTGGAACAGCCGTGTGAGTTCCTGTTGTCACAACAACCTGTGGTCTAATCATTATCATCAATAGTAATGATTTAACTATATTAAATCCAAATTTAAACAAGTATGTTATTAAATGAGATTTTGTCCCATATACCAAAAAATGTACCCTGTTAGTAAACTTATTCCTTATCTCAATTGTTGATTTTGTTTTCTCAGTAACCAAATAAGAATCATATTCTTTGAATAATGGTTCTAACTGTAACAGTTCTGACAAATGTCCTCCTGTACTAGATATAAACATCACTTTCTTCATGTTAGACCTCTTTCATTACATACACTAAAACACATCATATCCTTCATGTTTTATTTCATACGGGAAATCGTATAAGAACTCTTTTAACTCATCCTTAATTATCGCACATTCATTTCTATATTTCTCATTTTTCAAAAATAGCTGTGTATTATAGATCGAACGTTCCGGATTAAATGCTTCCTTTTTTCTAACATGTCTCGTTTGATCCCATCCCAAACGTTCAAAAATTTCATTTATTGTCTCATCATATCGATATATTAAGTCTTCAAAACGAATTCTGCACACTTGGGTGTTGTTAACAGTTTTCTCCATTTCTCTCATGGACTTATAATATTCACAAAACTTATATACATCTGTCGGATATGGTACAACCCCATCTTGCTTTGACCAATAGTACTTATTACTTATAAAAACATCACGAGGGTCACGCTCTACTACAAAAACAAATACATCCTCTTTAAAATATTTCTCAAACCGAAACAAATTAAAAGGGAGCACCAATTGATCTAATACCAAAGATCCTCGACTAAAGCCCATCATGTCCAAAATATTATAAATATATTTTTGAGTAATATCATAAAACTCCTCTGGCGAAACAAATGACACCCACATAGGCGCATATGATAACACCTTTTTGCCTTGGCATCTTCCTCTCGAGATAATTCTAAGAAATCTTCTGTATATTAGCCTAGGTATCATCTTAATTGTAACATTTTCTTGGTAATACCAGTAATAATCATTTTTATATTGAATCAGTTGCTTTATATAATTTAATGTTTCCTTCCAAAAATCTACTCCAACCTTTTCATTATAATGCCCTACCCACCAGTATTTTTTATCATATAACTGCTTCATTGTATTTGCAAAAGAATGTAGTGCTTCGTCACTTCGCACCGCATTATTTCCTATCAACAGTTTGTCTTCTAAGTCAAACACACCATTGGGACAATGTAAAAACACATATTCAAATGTTCCTTTGCTAACATCAACATTTTCAATTTCACTCATTAAATCTGTTATTGCTGATGAGCCAGATCCCATGTATCCAGTTGGTATTATTACTTTTTTTTCGTTTCTCATTTTCTCCTCCGACGTACTATTGTATTTTACTTTTTATTGTTAGGCATAATGCCGAAAGCCAATATAGCCGATACTTATTAAAGAGCAAAATCAGTTTTCTGTTCTTGTCCATAGATTTGATATAAGAATTCTTGTATAGGTTTGGAATAGTCTCAAGATATTTCTGTAAATTATGGAGTACTTCCTTCTTTTTATTACCCCCATAAAGGGCTACTCTTGAAATACCTGCCACAGCAACATGCTCAATTATTAAATACTCCAACACTTCCTTAAATTGTTCATAAACTCCCTGTTTGTGAAAATATGATATTAGATCATCAAACGCTTCGATTATCTCTATATTCTTTTCAACTTTAGAATTATTCATAATAGATCCATTTCTTTGTACATAATAAAAAAGTGTATTGTCAATATATGTTATGCTCTTGGCTTTCAAGAAAAGTTTTGGTGTCATACGCATATCTTCATACCATTCTCGGCTAACAAAGACCAACTCATTAAACAGAGCTTTTTTATACAATTTTCCCCATGCCGAAACCCGATTAAATAATATAGTCGGTTCTTCATACACATTTGTAACTTCTTTTTTATATTTGTTTTTATAATATGAAATGATAGTTCCGTCTTCGATCACATCGCAACTATTGCAAACAACAATATCACTTTTATTTTGTTTTGCTTTATTGAACATTGCCTCTATGCATTCCGGCGCTATATAATCATCACTATCTAGAAAGCATACGTATTCCCCACTCGCTTTTTCCAATCCATAATTTCTAGCACCGCCAAGACCTCTATTCTCAATAGAGTAACATTGAAAATTTTTATTTCTTTCAACATATTTTCTCACAATTTCATAAGATTCATCTGTACTTCCATCATTTATAATTATAACTTCCAACTCTTTACACGTCTGCTGCTCAACAGACTTCAAGCATTTGTCTATATAATTTTCAACATTATATACCGGGATAATCAAACTCACTTTCATTGTTTTACATTCCTTTTTTACTTCATTTTAAGTTTTGCACACATCTTCTTGATATAATTAAACACTTTGTTATATATAATTAGAAAAATCTCATTTCGTGTCAACCACATAATTGTAATATAAACACATCCTCCGCTAATTAATTCGATTAAAATTTTCAAAAAGAGTGTTAATTCTATTTTGCTTATCATGCGTACAACGAAAAACATAACAAGTGATGCAAGAACAACAAACATATTATCCTTTACAATACGCCGAACATCAAACATGCTTTTCAAGTCCCAAGATGAAATTATGAAAACTATAATTTCGGCCACAATTGATGACACACACGCCCCCATAATTCCTATATTAGGTATCAATATAATATTGATTATCACATTTGCAACCGCTCCTGCAGTAGTTGCTATTGCATAAATATTCTCTTTCCCCATCGGCATAAGCATTTGAACACCCAATATACTATTTAATGACATGGTCAAAATCAGTATACTCAAAATCTGTAATACCGGAATAACAGCAACATACTCTTTTCCAAGGAAAAAGGGAATAAAATCGTCCGCAACACCAACAATCCCAAACATTGCAGGAAGAGCCAAAAACATATTAAAATTAATAGACTTATGCACATAATGAATAATACCTTCTTTGTCGTTAGTTGCAGTCATATTAGCTACTCGAGCCATCATAACATAACCAACTGACTGAAGAATCGCCGTCACCATACGAACTAGTCGCTGCGCCTGATCATAAATACTGACATTATCTGTATGCGTCATCCAGCCAAGCATACTTCTGTCTAGAAGTGCATAAACATAATTCATAGCTTGCGGGATAAAAAGCATTAAACAAGACTTAATATGTGAGAGGGGATGGAAATTTCCCCATTTTATATTAATATACTGTGGCAGATAATATATCATAAGTAAATTACCCAACAGTATACTGACAACAATAAAAAGTATATATTTAGGTAAATCACTTGGCTGTCTTACAAACAAGAATAATGATATTACAAAAACAAACTTCACTAGCAAATTACGAATAGTTACACGCTTGAAGTCCTCTACACCCTGATAAAACCATGATATATCAAGGCCATTGGCTACAATATTGATTATGTGAATACGATATACATAGGCATATTCCGAACCTATACACAATGCAGGGATATAAATCCCTAATGATGCAACCATCAATATAATTTTTAAAAATATTATTTCGATAGTTGTATGCGACAACTTCTCCTTATCGTCTCGCACATACGCGACTTTACGTATACCATACAAGGAAGTACCCAGCGCCCCAAATATAATAAAATAGGTCACAATACTTTCCGTAAAAGAGTGTATCCCATTAGCACGAAGCCCCAACACCCTTGCAGTATAAGGTGTTGTCACAATAGGTAAAACTGTCACAATCACCTGATACAACATATTATAAAACACATTTTCCGCCAACGTTTTCTTTTCCATGTCTTACACTTCCACTTAAATTGTTTCTAACAAACTTTCTATCGTGTCAATTTGTCTTTTTAATGAATAATTCTCAATATGCTTCATACAAGCCTTTCCCATTTCAGCATTAACTTCTTCGTTAAGCACAATATTTACTATAGCTTCCTCACATTCTTTCATATCGTAAACAATGCGACCGCATTTCCCCTCATTGCTTAGTTCCTTAACGCCTCCGACCTCACTACTAATAAACGGTCTTCCTAACACCATACCTTCCGTAAATACGGTTGGAAAACCCTCAGCAGCCGACAGCATACACACCGCTCTACTCTGTTTAATAATAGGATAGGGATTCTTTATATAACCCAATAGAAAAACTTGTTGCTGCATTCCCCAGAGCTCTATTTTTTGCTGTATTTCATCCGCTTGTTCTCCCTCTCCTAAATAATACAAATTAATTGGTTTACCCTTTGAAATCAGACCTCTCATGACCTCTAATAATTTCAAAGGTTTTTTAGCTTCCTCTAAACGTCCTAGAAAAACAATTGAATGTTCTTTTAATACAATATCGGTATCTTCTTGGGCCATTTTTAAAATTCGTTCTACATTCACACCATTATATATCATCTGAATTTTATGTGCATATTTCGGAAACACATCTCGAATCGAGTTATTTGTGTTTTCTGAAATAGCTACAATTATATCCGCTCTTTTAAAGCTTCTTTCTTGTAACTTTCTTTTAAGCAAATTATGCTGTAAATCATAAATATCACCATGATTCCATTGAATAACCTTTGCACCGTTGTTACCCATTACCAAGAATGACGGGATTTGGTAGTTGAAAGATATTTCAATATCATATCTTTCCTTAATATATTTTTTCCTTAATAAAGAAGGGAAAAAATGTACCAGGAAATACTTAGCAGCCTTCTCTAGACGTCCGGCAGTATTCATGTCTACAATACTAGGTAATAACTTTACATTGTTTTTTACAGGCTCAGTCGCAACGCTGTATTCCGCATACGGCAAAATAGTAACTTCGTATTTGTTGTAATTTAAATTATTACAAATATCACTAAGTACTCTTTCTGCTCCACCACCATTTGTATACGTATATGCAACAATTAATATCTTTTTCATTTTCTCTTACACCTACTTAACGAATCCGTGCGATAATAAACAAGCAAAAGGACTACCATTAAATAAATCGAAACATTTGGTCTTCTAAATAAATATCCTGAATATACTGCTAATCCCAATTGTAGCACTAAAGTGATTAGTACTACAAAATTGAACAGATTTATATGTTCTTTAAAAGATTTTAGAAGGTTTTTAGCCAATCGCAACACAAAATAAGCAATAAAACAAATATAAAGACTAACTCCAATATATCCATAGTAATACAAAATTGCTGGCGGATCATTTTCTAAATCAAAATTTTGATCATCATATTCTATATTTCCGTACTCATAGCCAACCAATTTCGTTAAAAAGTCACTCTCTTCCCATACCAATTTGCCAAAGAGACGTTTCTTCAATCGAACATCTGCAAGCCCATAAGCTGTTAAATTATCACCATATATTTCTATGACTTTTTGACGCCCAAAACGTCTTATCATTTCTTTATCAATATATTGAATCAATACATCTTCATCATCAGTAGCTAACAAAAGTTCTTCTTCAAGTTGTATTTGTTCTTCCTCTCTAGCAGTTTCATTGCTATTATCCATAATCATTCTAGGAGAATAATTATACAGTGATACTGTAATTCCTGCCATAAGTAACAACATTGCTACATTATATAAAGGAAATTTAGTACTCTTTTTTATAAAATATTCAAATACCAGAAAACAACAAAATCCTAGACAAACTAAAACAATACTCCAATAAGTTGCTTTTGTTCCATTCTTAACATACATAAAAATCACAGCCAACATAGGAACGGGAAACAATTTTTTAAAACGTTCCATAATAAAATAAACACCGAACGCAATCAAACTTGCCATAATAATACTTTGCGCATTAGGAATCAAGTACCATCCAGTCCATCCTTGTTGATAAGCGATATATGTATAGTTTCCACTTTTCAAAATATAGGACACAAAGAAAGTTAATACTATAATGATAAAGTTGATCTTTAAACCATTCACAAGCTGTCGAATGGTTTCATCCTTTTTATACATATATTTGAAACAAAAAAACAACACAGGCATATGAATTACTAAAAGCATATATTTCACGTCTGCAAATAGATTGATATAACCCACTCTAAAACCATTCAAAATATGCAAAAATGCTGCTCCGCCTATAACACACAAGGCAGTTAATAATTTCTTTTTTTCTTTTATTACTATCAATGTATATAACGGTATTAAAATTGTATATATAAGCCTGATATAACCAGCAACAGAAGTGGAACCTCCACCTTGAAAATATGCCAAATGATCCAATATAGGCTGAGAAACAAGAACTAAAAAAAGCAAATTGTCTCTAATATATTTAATTATTCTATCCCTACATTTCATTTAATATATCCCCTTCTATTTCTCTCTCGACTGAATTTCGCTAATCTGTTTTTCATCAAATCCTTCAGTACTTTCTTTCATAAAGATAATTTTAATTGTCATTAAAATTAATTTTATGTCCAAAAGAATGGAATAATTTTGCACATACATTAAATCCAACTTCAACTTATCATAAGCTGTCGTATTATATTTTCCAAAGATCTGAGCGTATCCGGTAAGTCCACCTTTCACTTTCAGTCTGTATGCAAATTCCGGAATATCCTTTGTGTATTTCTCCACGTGCTCAATACGTTCCGGCCTTGGTCCTACAAGGCTCATATTTCCAGATAAGATATCAAATATCTGTGGAAGTTCGTCCAGTCTTGTGGCACGAATAATATTTCCAACTGGAGTAATTCGTGGATCCTTTTCCGAAGCTGGCACAGACAAGCCTTCCTTCTCAGCATCCACAATCATACTTCTGAACTTGTGAATCTCAAATACTTTTCCATTCAGAGTACATCTCTTCTGTTTAAAGAATACCGGGCCTCCATCATATGCTTTAATTGCTATTGCAATAATTAACATAAATGGTGATGTCACAACAATAACAACTAATGACACAAGAATGTCTATCAAACGTTTTATTAACTTTTCTTCAAAACTCAATCCATTATTTCTGAGTAATAATAATGGTGAATCAAACAAATGAATGTTCTCAGAACTACGAAGTAATACATCTGAAATTTTAGGTGTTACGTATAACCGAACATCCTTTTCGTAACAATATTTCACAATCTTGTTACGAAGTTCTGAGTGGACGTCATATATCATTATCGCTTCACTTTGGTCTATAATACCAACTATTTCATTCCACTCTTTATCAACACTCACCACATCTTTAATAAGATATCTGTCTTTCCTTGCCTTTACCTTACGCAGCATATCTGAAGGATCATATTCCTGATATAATACAGTAATCTTATGTGGCGGAAACATTTTCTTAAACAGCTTGTCCATACAGAAAGAATATACAGCAATAACAACACCCTGTATCAACGTCATCTCTATCATAGGAAGTATACTTACAAACTTTGCAGACAGAAGTACTGTTTCCAAATATATTAATACATTTGCACAGATCAAAGATAATTCCTGCGAGAAAATAATATTGGAATTCTTCAGGTATCCATAACTCATACCACCATAAATATAGATAAACATAATAAAAAAGAAGATATAAAACGCTCCTACCAGCCAATATCCTTTATAGTGGAACGGAAGTACAATACCCTCGTTATAATTCTCCTTCCAAAAAAAGATAAAAACAACAGTTGTTATTGCCACTACAAACATAGTTGTAAAAAAACGCATCATCTTCTTGTATTGTTCAAATTTCTTTTTATCCATAGTAAACACCTTTTTAAATTTATAGTTTATTTCACTATTATATTATAACAAACGTACACTCTTTTTACAACGTGTAATCACATTTAATCGACAAATTAATGCATAAAATTTTCTTAATATTCATATGATTTTTCAGCAAAAAGGGCAAGACATTTTCTGCCTTGCCCAAATATTCCCTATTCAACTGTCGTTCTTCCTGCATATGTATATGCAATATACGTTTTTCCACGATTGATTTCCAATTCTTTTCCCTTCTCATCATAGAATGTCAGGTAAGAACTTTCGCCACTTTGCGACCAACGGATTCTCTGGACTGCACCATTGGAAATGTAGTAGCCTTTTGAACTGCTCGAACCTTGCCAATTGATATTCTTATGTCCAACTTTATCACGTACCGAAATACTTGTTTCCAGAACAAATACATTGGTAAAGGACAATTGTTCTCCTGTTTTACCATCTATATGTTTATGTCCATTCATGGATTTTAAGTAAGTATTTGTATCCGCATTATATGTAAATTTCGAGTTGCATGCTCCAAAGCGAATTGCTACTGTATTACATGCTCCACCTGTAGGGGTCACCAGTGTACCATAGTTGGCAAATTGGAAAGCGGTTCCTTTTTTTGTATCCTTTAAATTAACTCTCTCGCCCTTACTGTCTACTACGGAAGCAAACTTTGTTCCTTTAAAATATCCAGTATGTTCCAAAGAGTATCCTGCACTTCTTCTTGCACTGTCTCTGCCAAATAATCCGCCATCATTCGATAAACCATCATACTTATCCGGTTGTATTGATTTTAAATAACTGACAATAGACTGATCACTTCCCCAATGTATGTAAAAAGCATCAAATCCCTTTGCTATCGCAGGATAATAATATCGACAGCTTCGAATTGCACAGATATCCGGTACTTTTGTATAGTCTGCGTACATGGCCATCAGTCTTGTTAAATCACCTTCCACCGGAAGCTCAAAAATGACATCTGCCTGTGAAATGCCATACTGCGGAAGTGCATCTTCAACATTATTGACCATAACAGCCACCGGTCTTTTTCCAATTGCTTTTTCTGATAAATTCGCCCAACCGGTA
>JAEIGA010006439.1_pt1 | contig 17875 bp, 14 predicted proteins | sample 9270691 | NCBI WGS metagenome assembly JAEIGA01 (sample SAMN17057246, study PRJNA624740) | gut metagenome | biome: biome; isolation source: fecal sample | host: Bos grunniens | place: China: Xizang | collected 2019
ATACGGATGGGGATATGTGCAGAAGCAGTTGGAGCATGGAGTGACTATTTACGGCTTAAATTCTACGGAAATTGTGCAGGTGATACCTTGCCTCAATGACACTGCGATTTATCGTCTTGTGAGCTGTAAGGAGACACTTCTGATGGATTGTGTGGTCGATAGAAATTTGCAGAATGATGACTCTAAAAGCAGAAAAAACTATCGTAATAGGGTGGTGATGAAGAGCGCATGCAAGGATATTCCTCAGTCGATGATTAAGGAGCGTCGTCGCTTGGTTGGTAGGCAGATTAGCGTTATCGATGTCGCTGATTAAGCGAATTATCTACTACTATAGTAGGAATAGTAATTATAGTATCTATAGTAGAGATACTATTTATAGCGGAGATAGTGACTGTAATAGATGAAGTATTACTGTATTGCTGTCCGGTGAATTTTTTAGAGATAACTAATTTTAGAAAAGAACTAATATTGTTGTATTATATATGAAGAAGGTAAACGTTATCATAGAGAGGGCGTCTGACGGCACTTATAGCGCGTATATGGACGAATATAGTTTGGATTATGGTTTAATCGGTACAGGGTGCTCAGTCGATGAATGTATTGAAGATATTAAACTTGCGTATGCTGAAATGCAGCAGCTCTTTGAGGAGCAGAATAGGTATTTTGAAGAGGTCGAAATGGTCTTTTCTTATGACTCATCTATGACGGATTGTCTTTAGTAAATGTTTAATGTGGCGTTAGGGGCAAGGGATAGATGCTATAGATTAATATGGGGTAGATACAATAGGTGGGGTAGATACAATAGATGGGATTGATGCAATAGATGGGATAGATGCAATAGATGAAAGAGGATGATCGGATGAGAACTGCTTGGGGCTATAGATGACGAGAGATGACGACCTGTTGAGGATGGCCGGAGAGGGGTGAAGATGAGAAAAGGCAATCCGATGTGGACTGCCTTTGGTAGGGGATTATGACTTACGTGTCTAATTGACCTTAGGAAAATACTTACTCGTTTTCTGTCTGCGAATGCCTTATACGCCTAATTTATCGCTCGTTTTCTGTCTGCGAATGCCTTCTGCCTAATTGTCTGAATCCGGTGTTGATAACCTTTCTTTTAGGACCTATTGACAAATCTTTTTTATAGGACTAAATCAATTATTTGAAGGTGTCAATTTCCTTTGTCGGTCTATGTGAGGACAGGGGTTATTTGAGGGTGCCGACTCCCTTTGTCGGTCTATGAGTAGGGGTTATTTGAATGTGTCGGGGAGGTCGTTTTCGTAGAGGACTGTGTCGCCGCTTTGGAGGATGCGAGCAAGCAATGCTTGGGCTTCGTTGAAGCTGTCGACAGCGTGGATATTTTCTTCTGCGATTTGGCCTGTCTTGACGCCTTCGAGGAGGGCTTGACGGTTGTATTCACCGACGATGATTGCTACGTCGAGGTTGCGACCGATGTGCTCTCCAAGGGCTTTGTTGAGCTCGTATTGCTTGTCTCCGAGTTCGATCATGCCCGGTGTGACGATGATGCGTTTACCGGTGTTGAAGTGGCTGAGTACGTCGACAGCCATGCGTGAGCCTGCAGGGTTGGAGTTGAAAGCATCGTCGATGATGTTGACGCCACCGGCTGTGCGTTTGAGGTTGAGACGGTGTTCCACTTGCTCAATCTGTCCTACGGCGTATTGTATGCGGTCGGCAGGCACATCGAGCTTGATGGCGATGATGACTGCTGCGATGAGGTTGGAGATGTTGCATTCGCCGATGAGTTGTGTCTTGAGGTCGATGGAGAATGAGTTAGGGCCAACGATGCGGAAAGTGGTGCCGTAAGGGGTGTATTGAACGTCTACGGCTTTATAGTCGGCATTGTCGGGATTGCTTACGGCATAGCGAAGGGCATTGACGTTGCTTACTTTGCGGTTGGCACAGTATTCAAAGTCGTTGTTGATGACAGCGAGTCCATCGGCAGGGAGAGCGTCAGCAAGTTCGAATTTAGTGGCCTGAACGTTTTCGATGCTACGGAAAGACTCAAGGTGCATTGGTCCGACAGCGGTGATGATACCCATGTGAGGGTGTACGAGGTCGCATATTTCTTTGATGTCGCCCACTTGTTTAGCTCCCATTTCGCAGATGAAAACCTGGTTGTAGGGCTTCATCATCTCACGGATAGTGCGTATTACGCCCATCGGAGTGTTGTAGGAACCCGGAGTCATGAGCACATCGTAGGTCTCTGAGAGGATGCGATGGAGATAGTGTTTGGTGCTTGTTTTGCCAAAACTACCTGTGATGCCGACTATTTTGAGGTCGAGCATTGAGCGAAGGATAGATGCTGCTTCGTTGTAGAAACGGCGGTTGATAGCGTTTTCTACCGGGGTGAGGATTACGACTGTCAGCATGATGATGGCCCATGAGAGTCCCGACATGATTAGAAGCACAGCAAGTGGAATGAGAGGGTTGTCAACTCCGCCGCCGAAGATGATGGCAGCGATGTAGCCGAGAGTAGCCAATGTGCCGGCTGTGCCGTAGATGCGCCATACGCGTTTGGTGAATACGAGTGGCTTCTTGAATTTACGACGGAGCGTATATACGATTTTGACTGCAGCTACAATGGCAATAATGAGTGCAGCTATTTGGGAAGGCATTAGGGTCGACATCAGAAGCATAAGCAGAGCCATGTCGATGAATTCTGAAGCGTTCCACATGTTGCTGTTTTTGAGCCAACGCCAATAGCGGTCGATGCGGTAGCTGTTTTGCTGAAGCATGTGGATGTCATGCTTGAAGTTGATGATGAGGTAGAGACCACTTATGACAAGTGATATTGCGACGAGAATTGATATCATTTAAGTTCGTTTTTAAGAAATTCTTTGATGACAGCTTTGTAGCCGATAGGATTGTCGAGGAAGCTGTAGTGACCACATCCGGGGAAGCTAACGAGTCCGGCATCGGGGATGAGTTGCTCCATGGTTTTTGCGTCGGAGAGGGGAGTAGCAGTGTCGTTTTCACCCCAGATGAGCAGAGTAGGAGCTTTGATGAGGGGCATGACGTGCTTAAGGTCTTCGTTGACACAGCGACTGAGGATGGCACGCATCATCGGCGAAGCATTGTTGTAGTCGCTTGAGCCTGCTTTGCCACGATATCGGTCGAGCATTTTGCCACCCTTTTCTTTGCCAAAGAGTGTTAATAGGGTGTGTTTGACGGCTTTGAAGCTATAGACCTTGATGTAGTAGCGAGCAGAGCGACGAGGTTTTACGCCTGCTGCGTCTGTGAGGATCACCTTGTTGACCTTATTGCGTGAGGATAGGAGGATTGAGACACGACCACCGAAAGAGTGTCCGAGCAACACGGGATTGACGATGCCCAGTCGCTCGATGAATTTCTCGATAAGGCGTGTATAGTCTTCTACGCCCCACACTTCGTTAGGCTCGGAACTTTTGCCGAAGCCGGGGAGGTCGATGTTGAAGACATGCATGCGTTCGCCGACAATTTTCTCAATGCTGGCGAGGGTGGTGTGGTTGCAACCCCAACCATGCATCATGATAATCGGTGCACCATCTTGGGGACCAATCTCGTTGTAGTTGAGCTTGATGGAGTCGATAACTATCTCTTTTTGCATGACGGTTGTGGATAGATAGGATTAAATATCGGTCAAAGTGAATGGGTCGGCATCTTTCCATGCAGGGAATTTGGTGCGGAAAGCGTCGAGTTTCTCGTGGTCGAGCACAGCGTAGATGATGTCGGAGTCTTCTTGGCAGATGTTGATGGCTTTGCCCTTGAAGTCGATAGCTGCCGAGTCACCTGTGTAAAGGAAATTGTAGTTGTCGGTGCCTTTGCAGTTGACGCCACATACGTAGGCTTCGTTTTCGATGGCACGAGCTTTGAGGAGTTGATTCCAAGCATCTACGCGCACTTGAGGCCAGTTGGCGACAGCGATAAGGAGGTCATACTCGTTGTCTTTGTTGCGACACCAGACGGGGAAACGGATGTCGTAGCAGACTATCATAGCGATGTTCCAGCCGCGATATCTGACGAGCATTCTGTCGTGACCTCTTGAGAAAACGCGGTCTTCTTTAGCCATAGTGAAGAGGTGCTTTTTGTCGGCAAAAGTCTCTTCGCCGCTTGGTTCGATGAAGAAAGCACGATTGTACAACGAGCCACCGGTGTCGGCAATGAAGCTACCGGCGATAGCCATGCCGTATTTCGCTGCGAGTTCTTTGATAAGGTCGATGGTTTTGCCTGTGTTGCGTTCTGCGAGTAGGCGCACTTCTTCCTTGTCGCCGGTCACGAATCCTGTGGAGAACATTTCCGGGAGGATAAGTAGGTCGGTCTCAGGGTGCACGGTCGGCATGAGCTTGATGAGAGTATCGATGTTGGCTGCTTTGTCTTTCCAGATGATTTCTTGAGGAAACAAAGCGACTTTGAGTGGCTTGGTGGTCATTGTCGGAATAATGGTTTGGTGATAATGATATACTATAGTATAAAAAAGACAAAGAGGGCGACCAATCGAGGGGCCACACTCTTTGCCATGATGGTAATGTTAGTCAACTTGCTTGTTGATATCCTTGATTTCTTGAGGGATAGCAGCGTTGAACTTCTTGAGAGCTACGCCGAGAGCTTCGGTGAATTCCTTGTGAATCTTTGTGTAGACCATGCGGAAATATTTAGCTTTCTCGTTGTTGTACTCTTTTCTGTTGGCGAAAGCTTTAGCACTCTTGTCGAACTGTACGTTGCTTTGAGCCAATGCGATTTCGCCTGCTTTGAGCACGTCGATGATTGCTTCGTCGATAGCGTCAACGTCTGCACCCGGGATGTTGTAGTAAGCCATCATCATGTCTTGGCAGATGCCGTTTACGACTTCGCCTACATATTTTCTAAAGTCTCTTTTGTTTGCCATAATTATTACGTATTAATAGTTGTATGAAATTATCTGCTAATATAGTGCTTTTTCTTGAATTGAGCCTTATTTTAGCCCAAAAATCTTTGTTAACTGCGAAAAATTCTCTTAATCTCTGCGTTCTTTTCGTGAAGCGTCGATGCGTAGGAGGATGAAGAGCAAGATGGTGAACCCCCACAAAGCCGAGCCTCCATAGCTGAAGAATGGCAGCGGGATACCGATGACGGGACACAGCCCGATGACCATGCCGATGTTGATCGACAGGTGGAGTATCAGGTAGGAAGCGACGCAGTAGGCATAGACTCGTCCGAATGCTGTGCGTTGTCGTTCTGCCAGGTAGATGATGCGCAGGATTAGTGCCAGATAGATTATCAGCACTGTCACCGAGCCCACGAATCCGTGTTCTTCGCCGATGGTGCAGAAGATGAAGTCGGTGTGTTGTTCTGGCACATACTTCAGTGTGGTCTGTGTGCCGTTGAGGAATCCTTTGCCTGTCACGCCACCCGAGCCGATGGCAATCTTCGACTGGTTGACATTATAGCCGACGCTGCGAGTGTCTTCGATGGTGCCGAGAGTGACCTTGATACGGTTTTGCTGGTGGGGTTGGAGCACATTGTTGAAGACATAGTTGGTCGAAAACATGAACACCACCGACATGATGACGAAACCGATGGTGATGAGGTGCTTGTCGATGCGATGGCGAAACATCGATATAGAGGTGTAGACCAAGGCTGCTATCAGGGTGCTCAGGAAGTAGATGCGACCATTGATTTGGATGTCGAATAGGCTCAACACATAGATGATGCCTATGCTCACCAGATAGCCGATGAAGATGTTGCGTGCCACGATGAGGTCTTTGCAGAATAGTATGAGCATTCCGATAAAGACGAGGATAATGAGCACAAAGACGATGAATTCACCATTGGGTATGCCCATGATAAGTGGTGTCGAATACTTCACGGTTATGACAAAGTAGGCTATGGCGCAGACCATCGAAAAGAGCACCATGCCGCTCATTCCCTCGCGATAAAGCACGAAGATGAGCGAGATGTAGACCAACGCACTACCGGTCTCTTTCTGCATCAGAATCAAGATGATAGGCAGGAATATGATGATCAGGGCACGGAAGTAGTTGCTTGCTTTGTGGTTGAGTACAAAGTTGTAGGAACTGAATAGCTTGGCGAGGGCGAGGGCTGTGGCGAATTTGGCAAACTCAGCCGGCTGGAGACTGACGGGTCCGAATACGAGCCACGACCGCGAGCCTTTGATGTCGGGGGCTATGAAGATGGTGACGACCAGCAGCAGGAGCATGCCGATGTAGATGGGGTAGGCGTAACTTTCGTAGATGCGATAGTCGATGAGCAAGATGCCACAACCGATGATGAGCGACAGACCTATCCATGTGATCTGCTTGCCTGAGAACTCTTGGAAGCTGAATATGCTTGCGTTGTCGAAGTCGTAGGATGCAGCGTAGATGCTGATAGCACCCATGATGACCAATGCCATGTAGAGCACGATCGTCATCCAATCGATGGATTTAAACATCGACGTATTGGTTTTATTGTCGTTTCTAAGTTCCACTGTAGACAAAAGTTTTAGCATTAATCATTCGTTGTTCGAGGTCTTTGTGTTCGGCAGAGATTTCGCCTTTGAGGTACATTTCCATCATGAGCGTACCGATAGGCACACCATAGGTGGCACCGAACCCTGCGTTTTCGACATAGACGCAGATAGCGATTTTAGGGTCATTCATCGGAGCAAATCCCATGAATGCAGAGTGGTCCTTGCCGTGAGGGTTTTGAGCCGTACCGGTCTTGCCACACACGTTGAGTCCCGGAAGATTGGCAGTGCGACACGTACCCCCAGTGACGGCCATGCGCATACCTTCAGCCACGACATCGTAGTGCTTCTTGTCGATATGAGGCACGCGTCGGGTGGTGAACTCTTTAGGGAGCGTAGTGTCCTGGATGGCTTTGACGACGTGAGGGGTGTAGAAGTATCCACGGTTGGCAATCAAAGCACTGAGGTTGGCAATCTGAAGTGGAGTAGCGAGGATTTCGCCTTGTCCGATTGAAACGGAGATGATGGTGTTGCCGCTCCAGTTGGCACCGCGATAGGACTTGGAGTAGAACTCGGCGTTAGGGATAAATCCACGCGATTCGCTTGGGAGGTCGACGCCTGTCTTGTAGCCGTAGCCCATTTCGACGAGGTAGTCCTTCCACTTGTTGAGTTGGTCGGCAGGCTTTGTGCCACGCTTGTCGATCATGTTTTTAAATCCCCAGCAGAAATAGGCGTTGCACGAAGTCTCGAGTGCAGGTCGTACGGCGATGGGAGATGCGTGGCCGTGGCAGCCGACCTTGAGTCCGCGATTGACATATCCGCCGTAGCAAGGGAAAGCTGTGCCGGTGGTGACGATATTCTCTTGGAGGAAAATCAGAGCCTGAGTCGGCTTGAAAGTAGAGCCGGGAGGGTAGGCAGCTTGGAGAGCACGGTTGAATAGTGGGCGACGCTGACTGTCGTTGACCAGAGCACGATAGTTTTTGCCGCGTTGTTTGCCGACGAGCAGAGAAGGGTCGTAGGTCGGGCTTGAGACCATGGCAAGGATTTCGCCAGTCGCCGGCTCGATGGCTACGATCGCGCCTTTCTTGCCCTGCATCAGACGCTCGCCATACTCTTGGAGCTTGATGTCGATGGATAGTGTGAGGTTGCGACCGGCAGAAGGGGAGCGGTCGTGACGGCCTTCGTCAAACTTGCCCTTGATGCGTCCGCGCGAGTCCTTCATAAGGATTTCGACACCCTTTTCGCCGCGCAGGTAAGGCTCGTAGCTCTTTTCGACGCCGAGGTCGCCTGTGTAGTCGCCTGAACGATAATAGCTGTCGCGTTCGATGTCGGAGGCTGAGACTTCACGAATGTTGCCCAAGACATTGGCTGCAGCGTTGTGCTGATATTGGCGTATGGTGCGTTTCTGAATGAAGAAGCCGGGGAAGAGATAGAGTTTCTCTTGCAGACGGCCATAGTCTTCTTGCGAAAGGTGGGATATGAGTTTCTGAGAGGTGTAGGAGGAGTAGCCGGGATTCTTGCGAGGGTCTTTCATGTCGGCCCAATATGCACGGAGTTGCTCCACAGAGATGTTGAGAGTCCGACAGAAGGCTATGGTGTCGAAGTTCTCTACGTCGCGTGGAATCATCATCACATCGTAGGCAGGCTGGTTGAACACCACCAGCTCACCGTTGCGGTCGTACATCAATCCTCTTGCCGGATAAATTGTGCGTCGCAAGAAAGCGTTGCTATCGGCTATTTCTTTGAGGTTGTTGTCGGCTATTTGGAGGTTGAAGAGGCGGATTATGTAGATTATCACAATTAGGGTGATGAAACCGCCTATGATATATTTTCTTTTTTCGAGGCTATAGTCTTTTCTCACGATTGTCTGGCCATTAAACTATCTATACCTAACAATAAGAGGAACGTCAGCACCGAGCTGCTAACGATTTTGAGCAGCATCATGGGCAGGTGGCTGAACGAGAAGTATTCGATGAGGAAAATCAGAGTGCAATAGCACAATGTGGTGGTTAACAAGTATTTGCAGTAGGTGGCAAATCCGAGTGTAGAGATGCTTGGCACTATTTCGGCGTGGTGCTCGTCACGGCTGTTGTAGAGGGTGAAAATCTTGCGTCTTGCGATAGCAAAGATGGTGCAAGCCAACGCATTCATGCCCGGAGTGTCGGAGAAGATGTCGACGCAGAATCCCATCAGAAACGACAGCGTCAGCACCCAATTGGTCGATAGCGACATCGGCAATCGGATGATGAAGTAGATGAAGATGATGGGCACTGCTACGTTGAATAGCACGATGTGGTTGCATATCAACGCCTGCAGAAGCAGCATTGCGACAAAAAGGATTGCGTAGTATATCAGTTCGCGACTCATAGCAGATCAAGGGTAGTGGTCTTAGTTGTTGGCTGCATCGTAAAGTTGTAGCGAGTCGAGCTCTGCCTTGAAGTCGTCTTTGATGACGCGCACAGTGCTCAATCGAGGGAAGTCCGACATTAGTTTGACTTTGAGAGTGAAGAAGTTTTCATCGGTCGTTCTGACGCGAGAGATGACCGTGCCGACAGGGATTCCTTCAGGGAAAGTGGTTGAGAATCCGCTTGTTACGACCGTGTCGCCGACATGAAACTGCATGTGTTGCGCCATCTCTTCGATGTATGCGATGCCCGGATTGCCTTCGTACCATGATAGCGAGCCGATGTAGTCGGTGTTCTTAATCTTGACCGAGAAATGCTGGGTAGTGTTGAGCAGCGAGATGATGCGTGAAGAGTTGCTGCCGACCACGTTGACGATACCCACGACGCCGTTTTGGTCCACGACGCCCATGCCCGGCTTGATGCCGTCGTTGGCTCCCTTGTTGATAGTGAAGTAGTTGCGTGGGTGATGCACACTATTGTTGATGACCGAGGCTATCACATAGTCGAATCGGCTTGCGTGAGTCGAGCTCATAGAGGCAGAGTCGGCGTCGACCATTGTGACATAGTACTTCAGTTGGTTTTGGAGGTTAAGCACTTCGTTTTCGAGCGAAGCGTTGCGACGTTGGAGGTCGGCGTTAATCTCTTTAAGGTTGAAGTAGCCGGTGACGCTATTGGTCATACCATACACTGTGCTACTGACACCATTGGCTGATGTCAGATACACAGATTGCTGGTAGAAGTTTCGACCGTTGAACAGAAGTGTACAACTCAACAACACATAGAATATAAATATAAACCATGTGTTGTAGCGAATGATGAAATTGAGCAGGTTGCGCACTTCTTATCTAACGCTTATCGGATTAGGAATGAGAACTTGTTGATGTTTTTCAACGCCACGCCCGTACCGTTGGCTACTGCGTGCAATGGGTCTTCTGCGACATGGAACTTGATGCCGATCTTGTCGGTCAAGCGCTTGTCGAGACCACGGAGCAATGCACCGCCACCGGCGAGGTAGATGCCATTCTTGACGATGTCGGCATATAGTTCGGGTGGAGTCTGTGCCAATGCTGCAAGCACGGCGTTCTCAATCTTGGCAATCGACTTTTCGATGCAGTGAGAGATCTCTTGGTAGGATACAGGCACCTTCATCGGCAAAGCAGTCATCAAGTTAGGACCGTCGACCACGAAGTCTTCAGGAGGGTTTTCGAGTTCGGTCAAAGCCGAGCCGACGTTGATTTTGATGCGTTCAGCCATAGCGCTGCTGACGCGCACATTGTGGACGCGTTGCATATGCTCCTCGATGTCGGCAGTCAAGTCGTTGCCGGCGATACGGATGCTCTTGTTGGTCACGATGCCGCCGAGTGAGATGACAGCGATTTCGGTCGTGCCACCACCTATGTCGACAATCATGTTGCCCTGAGGAGCTTCTACATCGATACCGATACCCAAAGCAGCAGCCATAGGCTCATAGATCATGTAGACATCGCGTCCGCCTGCGTGCTCACTTGAGTCGCGTACGGCACGGATTTCCACTTCGGTCGAGCCTGATGGGATACACACCACCATACGCAATGTAGGGGAGAACCAACGACGCTTTGGCCAGACCATGTTGACCATGCCGCGAATCATAAGCTCTGCAGCGTTGAAGTCGGCAATCACACCGTCGCGCAAAGGACGCACAGTGTAGATGCCCGGAGGCTCTTTACCTTCCATCTGGCGTGCTTCGTTGCCCACGGCAATCACCTTGCCGGTCTTGCTTTCAATAGCGACCACCGATGGCTGGTCGACCACAATCTGGTCGTTGTGGATGATGATGGAATTGGCTGTACCCAAGTCCATCGCTATTTCTTGTGTGAAAGAGAAGAATCCCATTGTGAGTCTAAGATTATTAGAGGATTAGTGTTTGAAGTGACGGAAGCCTGTGATGACCATAGCGATGTCGTGCTCGTTGCAGTAGTCGATAGTGTCTTGGTCGCGTACAGAGCCGCCCGGTTGGATTACAGCGTCGATGCCTGCGTTGTGAGCGATTTCGATGCAGTCGGCAAATGGGAAGAATGCGTCAGATGCCATCACTGCGCCATTGAGGTCGAACTCAAACGAGTTGGCCTTAGTGATAGCTTGCTTCAAAGAGTCGACGCGAGATGTCTGACCGATGCCGCTTGCACAGAGTTGCTTGTTCTTAGCCAATACGATAGCGTTGCTCTTGCTGTGCTTCACAATCTTGTTGGCGAAGATGAGGTCTTCGGCTTGCTGTGTGGTGACAGCCTTATTGGTCGCTTGCTTGAAGTCGGCCATGCATTCCACCTTAGAGTCTGCCTCTTGAGCGAGAATGCCGTTGAGGGCTGTGCGATATTTGATGTTAGGGAGAGTCAAGTCCTTAGCGAGGAGGATGATACGATTTTTCTTGCTTTGGAGGATTTTGAGAGCCTCTTCGTCGTAAGCAGGAGCCATGATCACCTCGAAGAAAATCTTGTTGATTTTTTCAGCAGTCGCTACGTCGATACCACCATTAGCGATGAGCACGCCGCCGAATGCCGACACAGGGTCGCATGCCAATGCTGCGTCCCAAGCCTCTTCGATAGTAGGGCGAGAAGCGATGCCACAAGCGTTGTTGTGCTTGAGCACTGCAAATGTTGGCTCGTCGAAGTCGTTGATGAGGTTGACTGCAGCGTCGATGTCGAGAAGGTTGTTGTAAGAGATTTCCTTGCCGTGAAGCTTAGTGAACATAGCGTCGAAATCGCCATAGAAACCTGCTTGCTGGTGAGGATTTTCGCCATAACGGAGGTGCATAGCATTGTTGGCACCGATGCGAAGTGCTGATGGCTCGTCTTTGTCAAACCATGAGAAGATAGCGCTGTCGTAGGCTGATGAGACAGCAAATGCTTCCTTGGCAAACCAGCGACGCTCTGCCAATGTAGACTCTGCGCCACGGCTTTCGAGAATCTCGCGAAGTGGAGCATATTGAGCCTTAGAAGCGACGATAATCACGTCGTTGAAGTTCTTAGCCGCACCACGGATGAGTGAGATGCCACCTATGTCAATCTTTTCGATGATGTCTTCATCGCTTGCGCCACTTGCTACAGTAGCTTCAAACGGATAAAGGTCAACGATTACAAGGTCGATTTCAGGGATTTCATATTCAGCGATTTGTGCCTTGTCGCCTTCATGGTCGCGACGATTGAGGATACCACCAAACACCTTTGGGTGAAGCGTCTTAACGCGACCGCCAAGGATAGATGGGTAGCCTGTAAGGTTTTCTACTGCTTCGCATGGCACGCCGAGGCCTTCGATAAATGCCTGTGTACCACCTGTTGAAATTATCTTTACGCCATTGTCATTCAGCAACTTAATGATAGTGTCAAGACCATCTTTGTGAAATACTGAAACGAGAGCTGATTTAATCTTTTTTACGTCTTCCATTTTCTATTGAGTTTTAGAATGCAAAGTTAGTCAGAAAAATCTATATTTCAAATTAATAGAGCCGAATAAAACCTCTTTTCTACACCTTTTTTATCCGATTTTATCCGATAGAGGTGTTTGGGAAGGGTTTAGGGGATAACGGAGAATAGGCACTGAAAGCCCAAAAGGGCTACAAAGCATAGCTCTCCACACTCCCTAAATCCCCACCCTCACTAAAGTTCTACCTTCCCTAAGTTGCGAGGAGAGAAGTGGTGCTTAGGGAGAAAAGGTCTAAAGGTATTACTCCATTTAACGCCCATTTAACATTCCCCTCCTGCTGCTAATGCCTCATTAAACGCCATACATTACACATTAAGGACCCCTGTCCCGCTGTCCCATCGTTTCAGGAGCCAAACACAAGAGTCTATCTCAACAAATGAAACACTTGCAACAACCGAAACACCTTGGATCGTGAGACACTTGCATCTTCCTATCCACAACTAAAAGCGTTTAAGAATAGCCCTTAAGAGCCATCGGTCCTTTGGAGCTTTCTCTTTATAGAGCCTTGCATAGCCTCAAAAATAGGGAAGGTAGGGAATTTAGAGAAGATAGAGAATTTAATGAGCTTCATTAAACATTACACATTAAACCTTTACCGATGCCTTTTGGGCCTTCATGGCCTTTTAGCCATTAAACATTAAACCCCAAATCCCTTGCATATTTCAAAACTTTGTTGTATCTTTGCAAATATTTTCATTGACTGACGACTACTGACATCGGGGCATTATCGCAGCAAACGACTCTATCAACTTTGTCCCATCTGTTGCAACCGTTGCAATCATCGCTCTTGTCACCGTCAAGTCACCTCTGAAACAGCGGGACAGTGAGACAGCAAGACAAGACAGGCGACTCAGAGTCGACAGCACACACAGTCCGACCATCTGCGTTACTCTTCACTCTAAGAGAGGGAAGAGAGGGAGAGTGTATATCTACGCTTGCAAGCAATCATAGATATCTTTCTAAACTCATAGGCTCATCGCTCTGAGCCTTTTCTGCAATAGGTAGTCGCTTTGTCCCTAAAAGCCTTTCTGCTGAAAGCATCGTCTTCACGGGACAGCCGCTCCTGTAATGTTTATGGGAAATGCCTTCAGGACCTTATAGTCCTTCAGCCCCTTTCTCTCACCAAGCACCTCTCATCTCGCTAAACGCTCCTTTTTTCTCTCCTAAACGCCTCCCTTTCGCTTCGCAGTCGCATCGCCGCATGTCGCATTGTGGCTGACGCCATGCAACACGACAACGCTGCAACGACTCGCCCATCCTATGAATGTTTAATGTTTAGTGGGGCTCCTTAAATTCCCTGAGCTCCTTACTCTGCCTATTTTTTTAGCATATAAGGGGGAGGGGTGTTTAGAGGTTAGTAGGAGTTGCTGGTGATGTCGTAGGTGATGTTTTCGATGAGTAGGTCGACATTGGTGTTGTCGGGGTTGATGGCTTTAGCTTTGTTGGCAAAGGCTAATGCTTGGTTGAAATACATCTCTACAATCTGTTGTTTCTTGGCTTTGGCAGAGTCACTGTTGTCGGTCTTGTTGATGTCGTTGATTTTCATGCTGCCTACCATTGCTATCTTCTTTCCTGCTTCGATAAGGGTCTGGAAGTCGGTAGATAGCGTGCCGGCTTTGATGTAGTCGGCCACTGATGCGTCGTCGTCTCCGGCATAGTCGTAGACGAATGCGCGATGGCGGTATAGGCTGTCATTGTCGGGGTCGAGTGCTATCTCTTTGTCGAGGATTGTGATGGCTTGGGAGAATTGTTGTCGCTCGGTGAGTCCTTTTATATATAGGTGTAGGAATAGCGGCTCTTGGCAGCCGTAGGTGTCGTAGCCGTCTTTGGCTGTGAGAAACATTGCGTTTTCGGCTGACTCGATATTGAGTGTGTCGCTCTGTATGACGGCTTGATAGCAAGCTATCTCGTAGGCGAAGAGGTCTTTGGTGATGTAGCCGTGACGGCGAGCTTTGTGGAATGTCTGTGCTGCGATGAGGTGTTGTTGTCCCGACCAAGCAGAGATGGCAGCATTGTAGTAGGCGTTTCCGCGGATAGAGTCGGCGATTGACGAGAGGTTTTTGTCGTTGTGGTAGAGGTGTAGTCCGGGGATATCGCCTTGTGTGGAGAAGGCGTTGTAGGCTTCGGGGTAGCGTTTGTCGCACTGGGTGAAGACTGAAGCAGCCCATAGGAAATGACGGTTGAGGTAGATCTGCTTGAGTCTTTTCTGTATCTCTTTGGAGTATTTTGTCTTGATTTTGCCTTTAGGTGTGATGATTGTGTCCAGAGGCAGGGCAGTGGAGTAGTATCGATAGGCGTCGATGATGGCTTGCGACATGGCCGTCTTGTCGACGCGGGAGTCGGCAGGGTTGATGGTCAGTTTGTGGTATTCGGTTTCGAAGTATTCGATTTCGATGTTGGCGGCGACCACCCATGTGCGTGCATCGTCTTTGGTGGTGCTGTCTTGCATAGCTTGGCTGATGAGTTGACGTGCTTGCGCAGTCTTTCCGTCGATGCCGATGAGTTTTTCGGCTTCGTTTACGATTTTGGCTTGAGGGAATGCCGACAAGCATGCTGAGGCTGCTAAGATGAGGGTGGCGATTTTGTGATTCATAGTTGAGGTGGTTGGGTAGTGGGTTGGAAGATGGATACGGGAGAGATTGGTAAAAAAGCAATCGTACCCGATTAAGATACGATTGCCTTGTCTATTGGAGTCTGAGTTGATTTTATTGGAAATATGTTTCGAGGCTGTAGTTGATGTCGTCGATGATGCTGTTGACTTGACCGTTGGCATCAGGGAGAGCTTTAGCCTTGTTGGCGATTTCGAGAGCCTTTTGGAAGTAGTCTTTCTTCACAGCTTCCTTTTGAGCGGCAGCGTCAGCAGCGTCGTAGTTGATGGCGTTGAGCTGAACTTTGCCGAGGAGGTTGAGCTGACGGCAAGCGTCGAGGAGTGTGTTGTAGACGTTAGAGAGTTCGCCTGCTTTGCGGAAGCAATCAGCGGCTTCGGCATATTTTTCTTCTTTGTTCTTCAAGAGACCGAAGAGGAGGTAAACGTTGCCGTTAGCAGGGTCTTTTTGCAATGCTTCGGTGAGGATTCTGTTGGCAGTCTCGATGTCGTCGTTGTTGAAGTAACGGTTGACATAGTTGTTGAAGATGAAGATGTTGCTTGCGCCGTGGATTCTATAAGCTTCTTCAGCAGCAGCGTGGATAGTCTCTTCTTTGAGTTTTTCGTCGCCACCGAAGTCAAGGTTTTGGTAGCTTGCGATTTCGTATACGAAGTTGTCGACGTTTCTTGGGTCGGCAAGGCGAGACTTGCGGAATGCTTCAGCCGATTCAGCGTAAGCTTTGGCAGCGTAAGCGCAAAGACCTGCGTTGTAGTAGTCGTTGGCGCGTACGGTGTCGTGCACTGCTTGACCATCTTTGCCTGTGAGAGGGTTGCGAGGGAGGTCGCCGGCAATCATGAATGCTCTGTAGGCTTTAGGATATTGTTCGCCTGCTTGGTAGAGGAAGATGGCAGCGTTGGTGAAGCTGCTTTGCTTCACATGGTTGGTGAAAGAAGTCGCAATCTTCTTAGAGACTGCTGGCTTCACTTTGCCCTTAGCATCAGGAAGAGAGTCGAGTGGGAGGGCTTTGAGGTAGAAGTCGTAAGCAGTCACGAGGCTGTAGGCGTGTTCGGGAGCCATTTGACCTGTAGTGATGGCAGAAGTGATGTTTTTGTTGAAAGCATCTTCAGCTTGCTTACCTTCGTTGAAGAGCGACTTAGCATCGTTTTGTGCGCCGGCTGCGAATACTGTCGCAAGACCGAGTGCTAAAGCATAAATCTTTTTCATTTCTATATTGATTTAGAGTTAATTGTTGTCGTTATCGGTTATTGTTGAGTTTCTTCTGATGGAGTTTCTGTAGCGTCTGCTTGAGGCTCTTGGACTTGAGGTGTCGTCATAGGTTGGTCGCCTTCGGCAGTGTCTACGGATTCTTCTTCAGGGTCGGAGTCGACTTTGCAGACAGAGGCGATGGAGTCGCCACGCTTGTTGAGGTCGATGAGTTTGACGCCTTGAGTGTTGCGACCCATTACGCGGATGTCGGCTACTGACATGCGTAGGGTGATACCGCTCTTGTTGATGATGACGAGGTCGTTTTCGTCGGTGACATTCTTGATGGCTACGAGTGAGCCGGTCTTTTCGGTCACGGCGAGTGTCTTGATACCTTTACCGCCACGGTTGGTGATGCGATAGTCTTCGAGGGCAGAGCGTTTGCCGTAGCCCTTTTCTGACACTACCATCACGGTCTCGTTCTCCTTGCCGGTCATGGTGATCATGCCGATTACTTCGTCGTCGTTTTCGCCCAGAGTCATGGCTTTAACGCCGGTCGACATTCTACCCATTTCGCGCACGTTGCTTTCGTGGAAACGGATGGCGCGACCTTCCTTGTTGGCGATGATGACTTCAGAGTTGCCGTCGGTCAAGCGTACTTGGATGACTTGGTCGTCTTCGCGAATGATGATAGCGTTGACACCGTTTGAGCGTGGACGAGAGTAGGCTTTGAGCGATGTCTTCTTGATGATACCTTTCTTGGTACAGAAGATGAGGTTGTGGCTCGAAGTGAACTCTTCGTCATTGAGGTGCTTGACGCGGATGAATGCGTTGACGCAGTCGTCGGAGTCGATGTTGAGGAGGTTTTGGATAGCGCGTCCCTTAGAGTTCTTGTTGCCTTCAGGGATTTCGTAGACTTTCAACCAGTAGCAGCGACCCTTCTGAGTGAAGAATAGCATATAGTTGTGGTTGGAAGCAGGGTAGATGTGCTCGATGAAGTCGGTGTCGCGAGTGTCGCTACCCTTAGCGCCGACGCCACCACGGTTTTGAGCGCGGAATTCACTGAGTGGAGTGCGCTTGATGTAGCCGAGGTGAGAGATGGTGATGATCATCTCGTCGTCAGGATAGAAGTCTTCCTCGTTGAATTCGCCTGTGAATGGCTTGATGAGGGTGCGGCGTTCGTCGCCATATTTGTTGCGTATTTCTTCGAGCTCCTCTTTCATGACGTTGCGACATACGACGTCGTTGTTGAGGATTTCGTTGAGGTATTCGATGTGACGGATGAGTTCTTCGTATTCGCTGCGCAACTTGTCCATTTCCAAGCCTGTGAGCTGACGGAGGCGCATTTCGACGATGGCGCGAGTCTGAATTTCGTCAAGGTCGAAGCGTTGAGCGAGGCGTTCGCGAGCGACTTCGGTGTTGCTTGAAGAGCGAATGATGCTGATTACTTCGTCGATGTTGTCGCAAGCGACCATCAATCCCTTGAGGATGTGGGCGCGTTCTTCAGCCTTTTTGAGCTCGAAGCGTGTGCGACGGATGACTACTTCGTGACGGTGGTCGATGAATGCCGATAGTATCTCTTTGAGGTTGAGCGTACGAGGGCGGCCGTTGACGAGGGCGACGTTGTTGACGCTGAACGATGTCTGAAGTTGAGTCATCTTGAAGAGCTTGTTGAGCACCACGTTGGCGTTGGCATCACGCTTGATGTCGATGGTGATGTTCATCTTGCCGCGAGCCGAGAGGTCGGTGATGTCGGCGATGCCGTCGACCTTTTTCTC
>JAEIGA010006440.1_pt1 | contig 17873 bp, 13 predicted proteins | sample 9270691 | NCBI WGS metagenome assembly JAEIGA01 (sample SAMN17057246, study PRJNA624740) | gut metagenome | biome: biome; isolation source: fecal sample | host: Bos grunniens | place: China: Xizang | collected 2019
CCGTGCTCGTGGTGGTGCTCGTGACAGTGGCACTCTTCACCGTGCTCGTGGTGGTGCTCGTGACAGTGGCACTCTTCACCGTGCTCGTGGTGGTGCTCGTGACAATGGCACTCTTCACCGTGCTCGTGATGATGCTCGTGACAGTGGCACTCCTCGCCGCGCTCGTGATGATGTTCGTGGCAATGGCACTCTTCACCGTGCTCGTGATGATGTTCGTGGCAATGGCACTCTTCACCGTGCTCGTGGTGGTGCTCGTGACAGTGGCACTCCTCGCCGTGCTCGTGATGATGCTCGTGCGCGTGAGCCTTGTGTTCCTCTTCAAGTGCCTTTACAGCGTCTTCAAGAGTGTCGCGCTTCTCTATCGCGGCGAGAATATCAGCTCCCGTGAGGTTTTCCCAGGGAGTTGTAACTATAACTGCATCAGGATTTTTCTCACGCAGAAGGGTGATGCAATCAGAAATTTTATGCTCCGGAGCAGCTCCCGTATGCGAGAGAACTATTGCTGATGCCGCGCTTATCTGGTCGTTATAGAACTCACCGAAGTTCTTCATATACATTTTACATTTATTTACATCGGCAACTGCAGTGTAGGAATTTAATACCGCGTCCTTAAGATTTGCACTCTCAACAGCACGGATAACGTCCGACAGCTTGCCTACGCCCGACGGCTCAATAACTATACGCTCAGGAGAAAATTCCTCAGCAACCTTTGTAAGAGCCTTGGAGAAATCACCTACAAGCGAGCAGCAGATACAGCCCGAATTCATCTCGGTTATTTCAATTCCGGCATCAGCGAGGAATCCTCCGTCAATGCCTATCTCACCGAATTCGTTCTCGATAAGCACGATTTTCTCACCGGCATACGCTTCTTTTACGAGCTTCTTTATAAGAGTGGTCTTTCCCGCACCTAGAAATCCTGAAAAAATATCTATTTTAATCATACAAAAAACGCGCAGCGCAAGGCGCGCTGTCTCCTTAAAATATTTCACATTTAATTATAATATATTTTGTGAAAAAAGTCAATACACCCGAGTTCCTAATTTGTGGGAAATAATTTCAAAAAAAGGCTTGACAGGCGCTACTCTATGTGCTAAAATTATTATATAAAAACAGATAGAGGCGCACTGCACGAAGATTATCGCACAAAGAGAGCCGCCAAGGCGGTGCGAGAAAGGCGTGGGTGCCGAAGCGGATACTGTGGCAGGTATCTTGGCTGGCAGCTCGGAAAATATCCGTTCTGCTGTCGCAGAAATGCGGGGAGCTATCGAAAAATTCGGGGTATTTGGGATTTTTGCAACTGTAGTCCTTTTCCCGTCTATTTTTAGGTAGCCCTGCGGCTATCTTTTTTGTTTTAATAGCCAAAAGGGATTACAATTTTAAGGAGAGAAAAATGAAGAAGACAATTTTTGAGGGCGCGGCTACCGCCATCATTACACCTCTTACAAAGGACGGTATTGACTACGAAAAATTCGGTGAGCTTATCGAGTGGCAGATTGAGGCAGGCATTGACGCTATCGTTGCAGTAGGCACGACAGGCGAGGGCTCTACCCTTTCCGATGCCGAGCATAAGGAAGCTATTAGGTTTTGTGTCGAAAAGGTTGCCGGCAGAGTTCCCGTTATCGCCGGAACAGGCTCCAACGACACAGCATATGCTATTGACTTAACCAAATACGCCTGCGAGGTGGGTGCTGACGCTATGCTTCTTGTCACTCCCTACTACAACAAGGCAACTCAGAGGGGACTTTACGAATCCTTTGTAGCCGTGGCTGATATTTCAACCAAGCCCTGCATACTCTATAACGTACCCAGCCGTACCGGCTGCAACCTTTTGCCCGCTACTATGGCGCGCCTTGCTGAGCATCCGAATATCGTGGCTATCAAGGAGGCTTCGGGAAATCTTTCGCAGATTGCCGAGCTTATAAACCTTTGCGGTGACAAGGTCGATATTTACTCCGGAAACGACGACCAGATAGTTCCTATTATGTCGCTCGGCGGCAAGGGTGTTATCTCGGTGCTTTCAAATCTTATGCCTGCTGAAACGAGCAAAATATGCAAGGACTACCTTTCGGGTAACGTTAAGGCTGCACGAGATGAGCAGATTCGCCTTATCCCGCTTATTAACGCGTTATTCTGCGAGGTTAACCCTATTCCCGTAAAGGCGGCGATGGCGGCTATGGGATACTGCGAAAACTACCTTAGACTTCCTCTCACTACTATGGATGCGGCGAATGAAGAGAAGCTTCTTTCTCTTATGCGCGCTGAGGGACTTATTTAAATTTGAGAAAAGGATTTTCCTATGAGAATACTTATTAACGGAATTTTGGGCTATATGGGCCGAGAGGTCAAGCGCCTTTGTGACGATGGATACAGAGGTGCGCTTTACGGGTGCGGCGTTGACATCGGGGCAGATGGCGCAGACTCTACGGTTTTCTCCTCGTTTGACGCGATAGCTGACGCATCGGATATTGACTGTATAATTGACTTCTCGCATCACTCGGCTGTATCCGATATGCTTAAATTCGCTACCGAAAATTCCATACCAACCGTCGTGGCAACGACCGGACACACGGATGAAGAAAAGCTCATAATCGCAAAGGCGGCAGAAAAGATACCCGTCTTTTATTCGGGTAATATGTCGCTTGGTATCGCGCTCCTTATAGAGCTTGCGAAAATAACCGCTCTCGGTATGCCGGAGGCTGAGATTGAGATAATCGAAAGCCACCACAACAGAAAGCTAGACGCTCCGAGCGGCACTGCTCTTATGATTGCCGATGCAATACACGAGGTTAAGCCCTCGTCGTACAACAACGTCGGCAGAGGCGGACACGGAAAGCGCACACCCGATGAAATTGGTATACATTCGATAAGAATGGGCAATATAGTCGGTATTCACGAGGTTATAGTAGGTACGAAAAATCAAACCATAACCCTAAAGCACGAGGCTCACGACAGAGCGCTGTTTGCTGAGGGCGCTGTTGCGGCGGCGGCATTTATCACAGGCTGTGACAGCGGACTTTACGATATGTCAAGCCTTGTTGACAGCAGCTCCGCATCAGCTTCAAAGAACTAATAGAGCTTATATCATATTGTGCAAAAGCTGCTATTCTGCCCTGTTATTTGTGCAGAATTTTAAAAAATAATATTTATGCAGATGCGCCAAAAGCTTGTATGAATTTGCGCGCATTTTGCTTTATAAAGGATAGAATATGAAAATTGCAATTTACGGATACGGAAATCTCGGACGCGGTATAGAAGCCGCTATCAAGTACAACTCGGATATGGAGCTTTTCGGTATTTTCACCAGAAGAAATCCCGAAACGGTCAAGACCTTGACCGGCGCGCCCGTATTCTCCGCTGAGACAGTTGAAAACTACAAAGAGGAAATTGACGTTCTTATAATCTGCGGCGGCAGTGCTACTGACCTGCCCGAGATGACACCGCGTCTTGCAAAAAGCTTCAACGTTATAGACAGCTTTGACACACACGCAACAATTCCTGAGCATTTCCGCGCAGTAGATGAGGCGGCACGCGAGGAAGGCAAGGTTGCCCTGATTTCTGCAGGCTGGGACCCGGGACTCTTCTCTGTCGCAAGGCTTTACGCTTCTGCGGCTCTGCCCTCGGGCAAGGATTACACGTTCTGGGGCAAGGGTGTAAGCCAGGGACATTCCGATGCTATAAGACGTATTCCCGGAGTAGTTGACGCAAGACAGTATACGGTGCCTATAGCAGATGCTCTCGCAAAAGTCAGAGGCGGAGAGTGCCCCGAGCTTACTACTGCAGAAAAGCATAAACGTGAGTGCTACGTAGTTGCCGAGGACGGTGCTGACAAGGCGCTTATTGAAAAGACGATAAAGGAAATGCCGAACTACTTTGCCGACTACGAAACGTCGGTTGAGTTTGTAACGCTTGACGAGCTAAAGAAAAATCACTCGGGCATGCCCCACGGCGGTTCTGTTATAAGAAACGGTGTGACAGGTCTTTGTGGAGAGAACGTTCACACGGTTGAGTTCTCCCTGAAGCTTGACTCAAATCCCGAATTTACAGCAAGCGTTCTCGTTTGCTATGCCAGAGCCGTATCAAGACTTGCAAAGAGAGGCGAGGTCGGCGCAAGGACTGTATTTGACGTAGCGCCCGCAGACCTTTCAATGCTAAGCGGCGAGGAGCTTCGCGCTCATCTGCTCTGATTTTTATTACGAAATTTCAATTTTGTGGCGCTTGCGCGCTGAAGGATGTAAAAAGTGGCTACTGTTTTAAATAATACGAAAAATGAAATGATATGCGATAATATTGTAAGGGACGATGCGGGCGTTTTAACCTTTGCGGGTGTAAATCTTCCCTCTCTTGCCAAAAAATACGGCACACCTCTCTATCTTTACGATGAGGCTAAAATACGTGAAAAGTGCCGTATTTATATATCTGCGGCAAAGGAATACTTCGATGGCAGGGCGCACGTTATGTACGCGTCAAAGGCTGCCTCGTTCAAAAGGCTCTATGAGATTATGCGCGAGGAGGATATGTGTATAGACGTTGTGTCTGTCGGTGAGATTTACACGGCAAATCTTGCAAATTTCCCTCTTGAGCGTGCATATTTTCACTCCAACAACAAGACCGATTATGACATTAAGTACGCTATAGAGCGCGGTGTCGGATACTTTGTCGTAGACAACGTAGAGGAGCTTTACTCTATTGACAGAATTGCCGCAGATATGGGCAAGCGTCAGAATGTGCTGCTGAGAATCACCCCCGGTATTGACCCTCACACCTATGCGGCGGTTGCAACGGGCAAGGTTGATTCAAAGTTTGGCTCGGCTATCGAGACGGGACAGGCTATGGAGATTACTGCCGTTGCGCTCTCGCTTTCTGCCGTAAAGCTGTGCGGTTTTCACTGTCACGTAGGCTCACAGATATTTGATTCCGAGGTTTATATTGCCGCATCTCGCGTTATGCTTAATTTTGTTGCCGAGGTTAAGCGCACTCTTGGATTTGAAGCAGAGATGCTTGACATTGGCGGCGGTCTTGGCGTAAGATATATTGCAGAGCAGCCCGTACTTGATATTAAGTCAACTCTTTCTGAGGTAGCACGCTTTATGAAGTCGCACGCAGAGGAGCTTGGAATGAATCTTCCCGTGATTGGCTTTGAGCCGGGCAGAAGTATCGTTGCCGATGCAGGCCTTACACTCTACACCGTCGGTACGGTAAAGAGAATCCCCGGATATAAATCCTACGTTTCTGTTGACGGCGGTATGGCGGACAATCCGCGCTTTGCGCTCTACGGCTCGCCCTACACTGTTTTGCCGGTTGAAGCCGAGCTTCCAAATGACACCGAGATATGCTCGGTTGTCGGAAGATGCTGTGAAAGTGGAGATATTATTGCCGAGGGTATACCGATGCCAAAGGATATTCAGCGCGGTGATTTGCTTGCGTGTCTGACAACAGGCGCGTACCACTACTCTATGGCATCAAACTACAACAGGCTTACAAAGCCTCCCGTGGTTATGCTCCGTGACGGCGAGGACTACGTTGCGGTAAGGCGCGAGACGCCAGAGGACCTCACACGGCTTGACGTATAATTTTCCTTTTATTTTTTTCCGCCTCGGCTCTCAAGCCGAGGCGGGCATTAAGCTATTGACAAAAGACTAAAAACGTGTTATAATAAGCTCACGCTATATGCGTCGTCGACCTACTCCTGTGCGAGAATGCGGCAAAATACTAACACTCTTGTATGAAGCGTGACTGTTCTTCTTAACGCTATTGGTCGAGGGCTTACCCTTAAAGTTTAACACAGGTTGGTGCGTTTGTAAGTTTGACACCGTAACGCCTGAGCCAAAATTAGTCAAGATAGGGCACGTGACACGAAAGTGCATCACGACATGCAGCCTGTATGTAAATGTTAGTTCAAGACAGGTGACAAAATGTTTAAATGACGTGAACGGAACTTACATCCCCGAACCGTGAGGTTCGGGGGCTTTTTTTAATTTTAATAATATAAGGCGGAAATGTGTTACATTCCGCCTTTTTGCTTTCTTATTTTGGCAAAACCACTTTTTTAAAGATAAGTAATTGACAAAGAATTTAAAAAGTGGTATAATATGCTTGCAACACAAATTGTATAAAACACAGCTAGGGTAGGCATTTTTATCTATGGTAAAAATGCATACTCCCTTTTCTGCGTGCTCTAGCGGTGGTTAAGATTTGTGTTGCAACAATGGAGATGCGTTTTTCGTGCGCTTCTTCATTGGGGCGCACTTTTTATTTTGAAGGAGTACGATATGACAATCACCTTTTACAGCGACGCAGATTTTACTCCAAATGAAAGATATGAGAAGGCTATGCTTGATTTTTTAAATAGCATAGCGGTGGGCGAGCCGATTGTTTTTTTAGTTAATTATGAATTTCCGTTTGTGCATTTTGCCATAGAATGTATAAAAAAGTATAAACAAGCACGAAATGACGTAAAGACGTTTTTCATATCTCCTTATTCAGAGGGCTCATACGATAAGGAAACGACAGAACAGCTGCTGTGCGAATTCGACAAGGTGTTCTTTACGGAGAGAACGCCCTTCAAAAGCTGCATTCTGCTAGGTCAATGCAACTCACATATGATGCGCGATTCCGACTGCACCGTAGCTTATATTGAAAGCGAGGGTAGCACGGCTTATCTCTTTTGCCGCAATATATATGCTTACGGCAAGGATATTTATTTGCTGACGGAACACGGAGTGACAAAATATAATTTTAGGCGTGAATGATGACATTCACGCCTTGTTTTTATTGTAGTTTTGCCGTTGTTTTATGTTGCTTTGTTTTTAGTGCTTAGCTTTTTATTGCTTAGCTTTTTATTCTTTTCATCTTTTTATATTATTTACGGTGTACGCGCTATTTATGGTATACCGAGGGAATAACGAACTCATTGTATGCTTCGTCGGTGACACCGCGGTTCTCAATTATGCTTGAGTAAAGCTTTCCGCTTTGCTTTACGGTGCGCCTTTGCGTTTCGTAGTCGATATGGACTATGCCGAAGCGAGCCGCTTCTCCCTCGCGCCACTCGAAGTTATCTATAAAGCTCCAATGATAGTAGCGCTCGATGCGGTTGTCGGTTTCCGAAATAAGCTTCAGCTGGTCATAGACGAATCGCGCTCGGAACGCATCGCTGTTGTCGCAGGTGCCGTTCTCGGTTATGAACACGGGATATTCCCTGCCGTATTTGTCGGAAAGGCGGTTGGAAAGTGTGATAAGTCCCTCGTGGTAGATTTCCCAACCGAGATCGTTTATGTCCGAGCCTTCTCTTACGCCGTCCGCAATTCCCTCGCAGGTGCTTCTGGTGTAATAGTTAATACCGATAAAGTCGTAATATTTTCCACGCTTGACACCGCGGTTTTTAAGGACGGGAAAGCGGCATTTGCCCCACATCATTGCCTCGGTAATAGCTGTTTGGAAAAGATATTCCGAAAGGCGCGAGGCGAATTTGTGCCAAAGATTCTTTGGGTTTTTAGGCTCAAAGACGCGCAGGTGATTTGCAAATGAGACTAGAGTTTCCTCTCTTTTTTTGCCAAGTGCCAGACGCTTTGTATGAATAAGCTCGTAGGCTCTTATATGCGCCTCGGTCATATTGGAGAAAGCCTTGACCAAAGCCTTCATCGACTTCTTTTCCGGCGGCCATATGCCGTAAAAAAGGCTGTTTGTAGCATAGACGTTAGGCTCGTTTATAGTTATGTAGTCACCTACGAGGTCACCTACCGTGTCAATTACCTTTTCTACGAACGTGAGGAATATATCAGGCGCATTCTTGTGACACCAAGCACCCATATCCTCAAACCAAAGAGGATTTGTAAAGTGGTGGAGAGTGAGCATCGGGCGAATACCTTTACAAAGCATATACTCTATCATCTCTCGGTAGTGTGCGAGAGCTTCTTCGGAAAAGACGCACCTTTCTGGTTCAATTCTGCTCCACTCGATGCCGAAGCGATATATTTTAAGTCCCATTTCCGCCATTAAGTCTATATCCTCGCGAAAACGGTTATAGTGGTCTGCGGCTCTTGTGGGGCTCGTCTTATCGTCCACCTTGCCCTCTTTTGCAAAGCGCGCCCAGTTGTTGTTTTCGTCACCGCCCTCTATCTGCGTTGCGGCGGTTGCCGTGCCGAGAAGAAGACCGTTTTTTAAATTAAATTTCATACAATTCTCCGTTTTTACCCCGTTTTCAGATTTTGGAAGCTTCGCAGGATACGGATTTGCTTGCTTCTGTAAGCTCCGGCTGATCTTCAGTACCTTTTACATCTTCTTCGTTCTCTTCAACAAGGGGCAAAGAAATTTCTTCACTCGAACTTGCTGCTTCTTCGCGCGACTTGAGGTCGGAGATAATCTCGGAATAGAGCTTTTCGTCAATTTTGAATTTTTTCTGATAGAGAATGAAGCCGATAAGTATGCAGATAAGGGGCAAAATCATCATTGCTATTTTCATAATCCAAATTGCCGAGCCGGGTGTTGCGGCTATAATCGCATCATACTCAGCAGTTCCCGCCTTATACGGCTCAAGCGAATTGGATATAATATTGATGCCCGAAATAACGAGGGTAAATGATATAACTCCCTTGCTGACAGCTCCGCCAAACTGGTTGATAAACGGCTGAACCGCAAAGCTTGCCGCCTCGTTTCTTTTGCCAAGCTTCCATTCGCCGTACTCAACCGCATCCGCAAGAAACAGGAGCATAAGAAGCTGAATAAACGCCTGGGCAAAGAAAAGTCCAAGTCCTGCAAGAACTATAAGTGGAAGCCACTCGAACGATAGGAAAAATACAACGTAGGAAATAGAAACGGCAATCATTGAGCCGGTATAAAGCTGTTTTCTTGTGAATTTCTTTCTGAAAAGAGGAAATACCGTAAGCGCTGCAAGCTGTGCCACCGCAAGAACTGCGGCGAATATCATATAAACGCCCTCGTCCTTATACGCGTACTTGAAATAGTGAATTCCAAAGCCTGTGGTGGTGCAGTAGCCTATCATAAACAGGGCCATTGAAACGGCGGTTACGAGAAGCTGGTCATTGCCTGCAAGGGCGCGGAAGAGGTCCTTGAGGCTTGTGCGCTCGTCCATTTTAAGATGGCTTCTGTCCTCTTTTACACCAAAGAGGGTGATGGACTGAAACGCCCACATAACGAGCGCTATAATTATAGCAAACAGAAAATAGCTGTCGCGCGAGCCAAGACCGAAGCCCTCGAAAAAGCTCGGCACCGACTGATAGATGAGTACCATAGCGAACATACCTACGTTTGCACAAATTCTCGCAAATGCGCCAACGCCCTCACGCACCTTTTGGTCCTTGGATATTGCGGGCATAAGCGACCAGTACGCTATATCGTTAAGCGAGAAGAAGATGCTGAAAAGAAGGTAAGTAACGGCAAGAAGCGCGATATGCGCCGTCTCCGACATATCGAAATTGTGGAACATAAGGACGGTCAAAGCGCCCGTGCCTATCATACCTATGAAAATCCAAGGCTTAAATTTGCCCCACCTGGTTTTAGTGTTATCGACAATAGCACCGACGAACGGGTCGATTACGGCGTCAAAAATTCCGAACAGGGTGAGCATAACACCGATAGCGGCAACACCACCGTTGGAAAATCTGACAACCTCGGTAAGATGCACCAGAAGATACATACTGACGAGCGAATAGAGCGCGTCACGGCCTACAGTGCCAAGACCGAAGCAAAATTTATTTAACTTTGTCTGTCTGTCCATTTTATTCTCCTTTTATTTCTTTTATATGATAAATATTTGAGCCAAAGTCACCTAGAATACGAAGCTTTTCGTGGTAGCCCGTACCCGCGTACTGCATCGCAAGACCAATTCCTGCGCGGAGCGCTCTGCCAGAGCATTTATAAAACTCCTTGCCGTCGGTCATAGCAAAATGCCTGTCCGCAACTCTGACGATAAAGCCGTCAGCGCGGAGTGCTACGGGAGTTATGTGCTTTATAAGAGAGCCAAAGCGGCCTATGCGAAGATACTGCTTCACGGACTCGACAAGGTACTCCTTATACGCGTCGCAAAGCGGCACTCTGAGTATATCGCGCTCGGGACAAGAGGTTTGATGACGCTGATAAATTCCTGCGAATATTTCGTCATCTCCCTTAATCTGCCACAAAATTTGGTTGGTTTTTTCACTTTTCACAAAATTCAGCTTGCCGTACTGAAATGTTCTGCGGTGCTTTTTGTAAAAAGCTATCTGCTCCTTTATCTCACGTCTTTCGTGTGGTGTAAGCTCACCGAAATCAAGCTCGTAGCCGAGAACTCCGAACGCTGCGACGTTAAATCTCGTAGACAGGGGTGTGGGTCTGAGCGTTTGTTGATGCGGTGACATAGAGACGTGTGCCGAAACTGCCGACTGCGGATACAGACAATATATTCCGCCCTGAATATCAAGTCTTTCTATCGGGTCGGTATTGTCCGAGGTCCATATCTGCGGAGAGTAACAAAGCATACCGAGGTCGAAGCGGTTACCGCCGGATGAGCAGCTCTCAAAGAGAACGTTCGGGTGCTTTTGAAAAAAGATTCTTTCAAGAACGGAGTAAAGTCCCATAATGTATCTATGGTAAAACTCACCCTGATTTTTGAGCGTGTTGGAATACGCATCGCTTATATGACGGTTATAGTCCCACTTGACGTACTCTATATTTGCCGAGGAGAGAACCTTATCTAAAGAGTCAACTATATAGTCCTGCACCTCAGCTTTTGTGAGGTCGAGAACATACTGATTTCTGCCGACGCTTCCCTCTCTGCCCGGTACTTTGATTATCCAATCCGGATGCGCGCGGAAAAGATTGCTGTCCTCGTTTACACATTCCGGCTCAAACCAAAGTCCGAATTTCATACCCATTTTGTTGATTTTCTTGGCAAGCGCTGTAATACCGCCCGGCAGCTTTTTGGTATTTACCTGCCAGTCGCCAAGTCCTGCCCTATCGCTCTCTCTTGCTCCAAACCAGCCGTCGTCGAGAACGAACATTTCCACTCCGAGTTTTTGCGCCTTGCCTGCAAGGGAGTGGAGCTTGCGGCGGTTAAAATTGAAAAAATGAGCTTCCCAGTTATTTAAAACTACAGGTCTTTCGGCGTTTTTGTATTTTCCTCTTACAATATGCTCGTTGACAAAGGCGTGCATATTCTCCATAACCGAGTTATATCCGCACTCGCCGAGTGTTATAACAGCCTCGGGTGTAGAGAATTTCTCACCGCGCTTGAGCTTCCAAAGGAAGCAGTGGGGGTTGATTCCGCTCATTACCCTGACCGTGCCGAACGGTCCCTTTTCAACAGCGCTGTAATGGTTGCCGCTGTACACGAGATTGAAGCCGTATACTATGCCGCGCTCCTCGTCCGCGTCACGCGCAGCGAGAAGAAAGCCGGGGTTATGGCGGTTTGAAGATGAGCCTGTCGTAGAATCGTTTACAAGTATTCCCGCCTCTACTGCACGGCGGTGAAGATGAGCCTCACGCGCCCAGGTGCCGTCAAAGGTTATCATATCAAAAGGGGATGCGGGAATATCCAGCATAAAGCTCATGAGCTTGCGGATTATCACATCGCCCTCCGAGTTGTTTTCAAGCTCGCACGCGCGGCATATTACGTTGCACTCCTCAAATACTGTATAGATACTTTTGAGTACAATTCCATCGTACTTTTTATCCTTATAATCAACGATAAGAGTCTGTGCCTTGCCGTATGCTGTGGGCAGTCCATCGCACTCATAGGCGGTATCGGCGAGGGAATATCCCGAATACACAAAATCCGTGACGAAGCTTCCGTCAGGCATAATGATTTCTATCGGGGTGTGGCGATAGTCGCCCTTGCCGATGCCGGAGTATTCAAGCAGAATATTATCAAGAGAATATGCGGGGGTGTCGGGTGCGTAATCTACCGACGAGCCGAGCATTATCGTATTCTTCATACGGAGCGCCTCAATGTCAGCGCAAGTGACGCGCGAACCGTAATAGATATGCTCGGGGTGTCCTTTGTCGGTTAGCTTAAATATATACGATGTCTTGTCGGTTTCAAGAAAAAAGACGCCGTCCTTTACCTTAATCATATTACCTCACCTCTTTATAAAGACGGTATTCATAGGGGCGGAGCGCTCCCTTGGCATCGCACTCGTTATAGTTTGAGATAAGCACTTCACCGAAAACCCCATCGGGAAGTCTCGATGCTTTCTTGGAGAAATTGCAGACGGCAATAAGGCGCTCACCGCCAAGCTCGCGCGCAAATGCGTATACGTGCTTGCCCGCGTAAAGCTCGGAAAATGAGCCGTTCTTTAAGGTTTCCGATGACTTCTTGAAGGAATTTATCTTCTTGAAGAATGCTATAACTCCGTCGGGATTTTTAAGGTCTGCTTCTACGTTTACTTCCTTGTGATTCGGGTGGATTTTCAGCCAAGGCTTACCGCTTGTGAAGCCTGCTCCTTCGTCAGCGTTCCACTGCATCGGAGTTCTGGCATTATCGCGGGACGTTGCCTTTATCAGCTTCCAGCGGAAAGGATTGAGAATGCCGAGCGATTTTGCCATCTTGTCAACGTTGTGGCTCTCGATATCGACTATCTCGGAAAGATTTTCAAACGCACCGTTTGTCATTCCTATCTCCTGCCCCTCGTATACGTAGGTCGTTCCGCGAAGAGAGAACAAAAGCCCGAGAAGCATCTTTGCGCCTATTTCGCGATATTTGCCGCCCTCGGTAAATCTTGTAACCGAACGTGGCTGGTCGTGATTCTCAAAATAGCAGGTATTCCACTCAAGTCCGGTCTGCCATTTGGTGAGAATTTTCATAAGGCGGCGCGGCTTAAATTTAGTTTTGAACCACTTAACTCCTATCTGGTCGCACTCCATATGCTCAAAGGCAAAGACCATATCAAGCTCGCCCCGAGCTTCACCGCACAGGTCGCGAGCCATATCAACGTCTACCATAACGGTTTCGCCTACGGTAAACGCATCGTAATTCTGCATAACGTCACGGCGCAGAGCCGCAAGTATTCTGTGAGTGCCCTCGGTAGAGATGTAATGCTCCTTACCCGTGAGAGCCAGCCTTTTTTTGCCGTCGGCAAAGGATTTTTTGTGAATGATATTTATAACGTCACAGCGGAATCCGGCAACTCCCTTATCCAGCCAAAAGCGCATAATTTCGCATATCTCGCGATAGACCTCGGGGTTATACCAGTTGAGGTCGGGCTGCTTCTTTGAGAAAAGGTGGAGATAATACTCCTCATTTTTAGGGTCGCCAAAAGGCTCCCATGGGCAGTCCGCAAAAAAGTTGCCCCAGTTATTCGGCAGCTTGCCCCCATTACCCTTTTTGATAATATAATAGTTCTTGTACTTTTCTTCACCCGCGAGGGCGCGCTGAAACCACTCGTGCTCGTCCGAGGTGTGATTGATAACGAGGTCCATAATTATGGATATGCCGCGTATTTTCGCCTGAGCGAGAAGCTCGTCGAAGTCAGCCATTGTGCCAAACTCGGACTGTATATCCTTATAATCCGAAATGTCGTAGCCGTTGTCGTCATTCGGGCTTTTGTACACAGGAGAGAGCCAGATGACGTCAACTCCAAGCTCACAAAGATAGTCGAGCTTTGAGATTATACCACGAATATCGCCTACACCGTCTCCGTCGGAATCGCAAAACGAGCGCGGATATATCTGGTACACCGTGGAATGCTTATATTTTTCGTTCATAATGCCTCCTCTATATTTCGGGGCTGTTTTTTAGAATTTCGCGAAGCAAGGCGGTAAAGTTAACCTCAGCCTCTTTTATGGACTTATCGTTCATAAAGTAGTAATCGTACTCGTAGTTTTCAACACAGTCGTCAGCGGCGTTGCCGTAGTGACTTTTCCTCATTCTGCCGCCGCCGCGCACGAGAAGCGCCTTTGCGAAGCCGTCTGTTGCATCAATGAATTTTTTGATTTCCTCAGGCTCACGAATGTGAACGAAAAGCACAGACTCATCGGTTTTGAGAAACTCGCGAAAAATATTGAGCGCCCAGCGGGTAGGAAAGTCGTTATAGGCGACCGTGAGCTGCTTCATATCGGCTAGGAATTTTCTGGACTTATCGTCCTTTGAGCCGTTCCAGCCGCACATTCTGGCTATATCTTTAATGGGTGTGATAGTTGAAATATTTCTTATTTTGATGTGCTTTTCGGCGAGATTGCAAAGAGTGTCCTTGCCTACTCCTCCCGCTCCGTTTATTACAAGCACTGCTTTTTTCATAATAGTGTCCTCACACGATATAAATATTTTACTTATATATCATAACATAATTTTATCAAAAAGTCAATAAAACTTGACTTTTATCTTTGGTTTTTGGTGATTTTTAATAAATTATAGATTTATTAAGCCTAAAAAACGAGCCCGGTTCAATACCGAGCTCATTTGAAGATAATTATATATTTATTTTTTTCTTAGCTTTAGCTTTCGCCTTAACCCCACGCTCCGCTGTTTAAAAAACAAGAGGGGGTAAAATTTTATATTTCAGCTATTGCCTCAACCTCGCAAAGAACTCCTTTGGGAAGCGATTTTACAGCCACGCAGCTGCGCGCAGGCTTCTCTGTAAAGTACTTTGCGTATATTTCGTTAAAAACTGCGAAATCAGCCATATCGGCAAGGAAGCAGGTGGTTTTAAGCGTTTTTTCATAAGACGAGCCGGCAGCCTTGAGTACTGCACCCAAATTTTTCATAACCTCTTCTGCCTGCTCGGCAATGCCCACTGCCTCAACCGTGCCGCTTTCGGCGTTAATCGGTATCTGACCGGAGGTGAATACGATATTTCCAAGGACGGTTGCCTGGCTGTACGGGCCTATTGCCGCGGGAGCTTTTTCTGTAGATATTTTTTTCATTTTCTTTTCTCCATTATTTTTTGATTTTTTGCTCGTTTGTTTATGTGTTTTTATCCGTTTTTTGATTAGAAAAACACTATTATTTTGTCGGGATAACGAGAGTTTCTCCTGATTTCACACAATGAGTTTCACCTCTCATATAGAACCAAACTGTTTTGAGCGTAGGGTTGTAGACTTTAAGTCCGTCAGCGCTCCAGATAAGCGAGTTATACGCATTTACGTAGTCGTAGATTTCCATATTGGTGGCGTACCAAACGTCTTCTTTTCCTCCGAGGGTGTCACAGATTTTGTCGAGCAGGTCCCAGTTAACGTTTCTGTCAAACTCATAGCTGTGTCCCCACAGATAAAAGAGGCGAGGCCACTTTGACGAGCTATACATCTTATCAAAATTAAGAGAATTGAATTTATCTATGTATTCAAAGAGATTTTTGTTCTCGTGGTGTGCTGTGGGCATCCAGGCGTGAAAATCCTCGGGAAGCTTAAAGAGGTCGTTGTCTCCTCCAAGCGTTCTCGCATAGACGATGTCGAGGGATTTAAGAGTAGACTTGACGTTTTCATAGGAATTTCCATTGTGAATATTTCTGATTCCGGAGTCAGGGTACGCCATACCGCGCACGATAATGCCGAACTCGCCTTCAAGCTCAAGTCTGCATTCAAGCGCATCTCTAAGCGCGTCAATGGGACGAACGGCAGCAGATGCCAAGTGATTTTTGCCGTGTATTGCCACCTCGTGTCCTCGGTCGAGTATGTATCTTCTGATTTCATCTGCTGAAAGTCTGTATTCATTTGCCGAGATAAATCCCGAGTTTATATTAAAGGTGCATTTCAGTCCCGCCTCGGTTATTCTGTCTGAAAATCTGATGTCAGCGTGTATGCCGTCGTCGTAGCTCAGCGTTACCGACTTTGCGCGTCCTTCGGGAAATCTAAGCCATCTGTAGTCCATTTCAATCCTCCTGTAATTAAGCTTCTGCCTTTGTTTATGTCGCGTTTTATTGCTTTTATAGTTGTTTTCAAGACGAGATAGTAATTTAGCTTTTAAAAAACCTAAACCGACTATTTACATCATATCACACCAAGAAAGCGTTTTCAATAGTTTTGACTATATTTTAGAAACATTTTTTTAGCTTTCTACTTTACTTTTGGAGAGAAATAAAGTATAATTAAATTGTAAAAATCCGAATATGATTAAATAAATTAAAGGCAAGGAACATATAGGCATGAAAAGATTTTTCGGTACTCTCGCATCGGGAGAAGAGGCTTATATATTTACACTCAAGGACGGTAAAAGTGTTGCCGAGGTTACTACCTACGGCGCGACACTAGTATCCTTTCGCCCGTTTGGTGACGTGAATATCGTAGGCGGATACGACGAGCTTTCCTCATACGTTACGGACACCTCAAATCAAGGCGCAATTATCGCGAGAGTTGCCAATAGAATAGAGGACGCGACGATAACTATAGACGGAGCAATATATATGCTCACGGCAAATCAGAAGGGTAACTGCCTGCACGGCGGTATGTTTATAAATAATCAGATATGGGGCGTTGAGAGCTTTACTGAAAACAGCATCACCCTCACCTACTACTCGCCCGACGGTGAGGAAGGCTTCCCTCACGGTCTGATGATAAAGGTTAAATACACTCTCGCAAGCTCTGCGCTTATAATAAGCTACGAGGCATATCCCGAGGGCAAGACGCCCGTTTCTATGACAAATCACGCATATTTTAACCTCGACGGTATGGGCGGTGACGTGAAGGAACACAGCCTCAAGGTGTACGCAAATACCTATTCAAAGATGGATGATAGGCTTATTCCTACAGGCGAGCATCCCGCAGTTGACGGCACGCCTCACAACTTTAAAGCTATGAGAAAAATTGGCGAGTTCATCGGTGAGAGTTTCAAGGGATATGATACAAACTTTATAATCTGCCCCGAAATATATAAGAATTTTGAGAAAAAACAACTTGCACTTGCAGCGGTTGCAACAAACGGTGTGCTTGAGCTTCGGGCATACACCGACCGCCCCTGCATACATCTGTATACCCCCGCTTCTATGAAGAGCGAGCCGCATTTTTCGGGGGACGTGCCGAGAGTTGCGCTATGCGGATTTTGTCTTGAGGCGCAGATTGAGCCAAACGCGGTTAAGCACGGTGAGGGCATATACGATGCGGGAGAGGTTTACACGCAGATGACGGTATACGAGGCGGCAAGGGTAAAATAATTTTACTGATTTGAAAATCCCGCTTGACTTTTCGGTAAAACTAATGTAAAATATATACGTTAATATATGTAAATGCACCTATTCTTTGGTGCAAAACAAAGCTATGATAAGAAAAAGTAGCAAAGAAATAAGCCTGACAGAAAGCTGCCGGTTGATGAGAGGCGCGTGTGCTTGTTCTCTGCGAATACATCTTTGAGTGTGTACCGAACCCGAGGATGCTGTTAACAGTATTCTGCGGCAGTAGGCTACAACGGTTGCGCCCGTTACAGCGCTTCCCTCTTTTTGAGGGAGTGAGGCCGATTTATCGGTAAATCAAGGTGGTACCGCGTTTTTTACGTCCTTGGGCTTAGCTCAGGGACTTTTTTGTTTTTTGCGGTTTCATTCCGTGCAGAAGATGCAGTATCTTTCTTTCGTTTTTAAAAAATACAGATATACAAAGTGAGGATTTAAAATGAAAATTTACGACGAGCTCGTCGCGCGCGGTCTTATAGCGCAGGTTACAGACGAGAAAGAAATCAAGGAGCTTATTAACGAGGGGCGCGCAACGTTCTATATTGGATTTGACCCGACGGCAGACAGCCTTCACGTAGGTCACTTTATGGCGCTTTGCCTTATGAAGCGTCTGCAGATGGCAGGAAACCGTCCGATAGTTCTGATTGGCGGCGGAACGGGACACATCGGAGATCCCTCCGGCAGAACCGATATGCGTTCTATGATGACGAGTGAAACAATCCAGCACAACTGCGACTGCTTTAAGATGCAGATGGAGAGATTTATCGAGTTTGGCGAGGGAAAGGC
>JAEIGA010006441.1_pt1 | contig 17871 bp, 10 predicted proteins | sample 9270691 | NCBI WGS metagenome assembly JAEIGA01 (sample SAMN17057246, study PRJNA624740) | gut metagenome | biome: biome; isolation source: fecal sample | host: Bos grunniens | place: China: Xizang | collected 2019
AAAGGCATTCTTGGCATATTAAATCTCCTTTATTTTTTTATTAACATATAATTTAGCAAATCTATTTCTTTATATCTATCTCTTCATAAATATTTTTAGATTTCAATGTAGGTATATAGACAGCACCTTTAGAAATAACTCCAGTAGTTGTATTTCTAATTGCTTTTCCCTCACTTGGAATTAATATATAAGATTCTGAGATTCTAGATGAAATCTCATTACGAGCTTCATCTAGAATCGTAGTATTATTTTGAATTATTTGAACTTTCATGTGTATCTCCTTTTATTAGAAGTCAGAATTTTGTTCTACAATTAATGTTGAATTAGTATCTGAATCAGTTCAATAATTTCAAGCATCTCCATAATTATTTTTTAATTCGAATGTTGGATCATCAAACTGTCCATAGTATTTACCAGAAATATAAATTATAGGTCTGCTTCCACATTGGTAAAACCAAGAATCTACTGGACGTGCCGCGTGACAATATGGCATACCTTCATAGTAGTTGTCTATAATATATGGTCTAAGTTGTACAGTATAAACAATACATCATGCAAATGCATTATGACCAATAGTTTTAACTGTTTCTGGAATAATTAAATTTGGAATTCGAGCTCTTTCAAAAGCATTAACTTTGATTACTCTTAAATTTGATAAATAACCTAAATTTAAATTTATTATTTTATCACAGTTAATAAAAGCTTGTTTTCCAATAATTTCAAGACTTTGTGGTAAATATACCTCAGTTCAAGAACTATTACCGTATTCTGAAGAGAATGCAAAATCCGGTAATTCTTCAGTTCAAGCAAATTCTAAATCTACAGGAAGTCCTGTTGAATCAGTTGCTCCTATTGGACCAGCTGTATTTAGCATTGGACATTTTGCAAATGAATACATTCCCACTGCTATCTTTGGATTTCGTAGAATAACTTTAGACAAGTTAACACAGTTAATAAATGCATTTGCTCCAACAGATTCTATATTATCAGCTAAGTCTATTGAAGTTATTCTTGGACAACTATTTAAGAAAGACTCTGGAATAGCTTTAACTGTATTAGGTAATAAAACTGATTCAAGGTTCTCACAGCTACTAAAAGCTGCATTACCTAAGATTAAATTATTTTTTGTCTCTGTAAAATCAACTTCAATTAAACTATTACATTTTTGGAAAGCACCTGCACCTAATTGATATAAACCTATCGGTAAAACTGATTTTGTTATATTTGAATCTAAGGCATTTGTACCAACAAATTTTAAATTTTTACAATTATAAAAAGCATAGTCTCCAATAATTGAAAAATTATTTGGTAAATAAACACGCTCCAAATTATCACAATTTGCAAAAGTACCTTCCTCTAAGGAAATTGAATATTGCGTAAGTTTTACTTCAGTTAAGTTTGTAGCACCAGTAAATGCTCATTTATTAGGATAAGGTGTATCTCAAGCAAGTTCAAAGTCAGTTAAACTTGTTATTGGATTTAAAGCAGGTTTAGCACTATTAATATCTCCACCATGTCCGAAATAATAAGGAACATCAATTGATGCAACTTTTAGCTTATAACTACCTGGGGTTTCGTATATATGAGAGATTTCTGTAACATTTCTATCACAATAAATTACTTGTCAAGAGTCTTCTTCAAAATGATCAAGTTCATTAGCATCATCTGCATGAGTGCATTCTCATTCAACTCTGATATGTCCACCTTCAATGGCACTGCTATATCCAGCAGGACCACGTAATGTTAATAGCACTTTTACTTCTTGATTTTCTTCGGTAGTTATAATATTAAATGTAGAAGGTAAATGATATTCAATCCAGTTTGCCTCTAAAATAAGATTACTTGTAACTAATTCTTTGTCGAAATCAAAAACATAAGATCTATTTTCATTCTCATCTAATACTCATCAATCTTTAATAATGTAATTATTGTTAGCTTGTGGACCTGGATGCTCTACTTTATGCAAATAAACAACATTTTGAGCATTTGGAATTATTCCACGTTCAGACTTAAATATTACAGAATAAATACATGGAGTACAATCTAATTTGAAAGTTGTATCTGAATATACTTGATAAGTTAATTCAAAATCCTCTACGACTAAATTATCATTTATATAAATACATTTATTTTCATAATGATCATTAATTCAGCAATCTAAATAAATAGTTGTTCCAGCTAATATATAATTGAATGGTAAAACATTTCCATCAATATTATTTTCTTTAATTAGCATAGTTGCAAATATTTCATTATTTAATTCATCAACTGGAAGAATTTTTTCAAATGAATATGCAACAATAGATGAACTATAAATATTACCTTGAGCGTCTTTAACTCATACAAAGTATTTTCCACTATCATTAATAGTATAAATGTGTCTAAAGTCAGCCAAAGGAGTATCTAATAAAATTCACTCTTCAGGTTGTGTTTCAATATCTTTAACTACAGCTCATGCTGAGATACCTACATTATCATGACCAATAATTTCAAAATTATAGGCATCTACTCTAGCTAAATCAATATGTGGATCACCTAAATCATCTCATTTTGCGACTAATTCTACATCTCCAGTAATAGTAGTATTACCAAAATCTCAGTGACCATCTACAAATTCTCCTCAAGGTTCATGACTATCTTTTCTTAACCAACCTAAGAAGTAAACTTGTTCTGGGATATTTGATAATTGCACAGTTTCATTTCCAGATTCATTAAATGTAGGAATAGTTTCACCATAGTATAATTCAATTTCTTTTGGATCAACTGCAATTACAGAAGATTGAGTGTTAAATAATACTTTATATTTTTGTACAAACTCATCATAAATAGCATTTACAGTCATATCAGCTTGAATATTTGTAAGAGGTTTATCTCAACTATTAAATATATAATAATGTTGAGCGGTTGATTGTTTTGTAGGTACCGCAATATCATTAGTAGAAATAGAGTTACCACTAATAACATTTTTAATATCAAAAATATCATTTTCATTCTTAAATATTACTGTACAAATAATTCTTTTAGCATTAATTTTAACTTCAGGATATCTTGCAGAAAGTTCTATATAATCACTGTAAGAAAGTTCATCTATATAAATATTACCAGTTACTTGTGCTTTATCAACTGTTTCGCCTTCAAAGGTTACGCCTTTTTTAGTATCTAATAAATCATAAAAATGCTTAATTTCTTCATAAGAATTATAAGTTTCATTAATTCCGATAAGTCTAACTTCAGTATTATCTTTCATTTGACTTATCATCTCCTCTGAATGAATAGATGAAGATGGAATATTTTCTAATCATAATTTTTCAATAAATTCAGTTCCATCTAATTTTAAATCAGTTAACATTGGTTGATTTCTAAGAGTTAAGTTTGTTAAAGTTCCTGGTAAATGTAAAGTTTTAATATTACCTCCATCAGGAAGAACAATACCTTTAATTTGCGTACCGCTAAAGTAAATTTCTTCAATATTTGTACACTGACTTAAATCTGGAGCAGAAGTTACACCAGTACCTAAGTTAACACAATTTCGAGCATCTAGTGATTTTAATAAAACATTTGCTCCAACTGTTAGTTCTTTTAGATATGGATTTTGATAATTTGGATCTTTATCTCCTACTTTTAATTCTTGTAGTTTAATTGCATTACCAATTTTTACTGTATCAGGATGGAACCCAGAAATATCTCCAATAGATTTCAACTGAGAAGCTGAATATATATAAGTTTCTTGGTCATTTTCTTTTTCAGCAGTTGTAAATGGGTTCTCAATTATAATAGGTTCATTACGTTTTGCACGTTTTGCTTTTACTCGGCCGTTTGCATAAGAAACAGTTGCATAAATATCTGCATAAGGAGTAATAGTAATATTAGGTTTTTCTTGACCAGAATCTACATAAGCACGGAATTGAATAAAGTCTTTAATTGCATCACCAGCTACGTGCTTACTATCCATATATTTAAATCTATTGTATAATCACCATTTTCTTTGTTGGTCCTTAAGTCCTTGAAGCATTTCTAAATAGTTATCACCATTTTTAAGTGGATTAATATATTTATTCTTGGCTTCTTCATTAATGATATTCTCAGATCATTTACTTTGATGCTCTTTAAAACGTCTCTCTGTTTCTTCATAACTAATAAGTCCTGTTAAGCGCATTTTAGCATACATAGCAGAAACTTCTCCAGCCAACCCATCACGAACATTACACCATAAAACAGAATCTTGTCCGTTAAAGACGTCAGCGCCGTCTAGCTTATCAGAGTCTTCTAAATTATAATCAAATGATAATTTACCTTTATTATCAATACCTATAGCTGTATCCATATCATAAGGTAATCAGAATCATCTATCTCCACCATCTCCTGCTTGTCTTGAAGCAAAATATGTTGGGAAAGCATTTTTTGCACGTGAGTCAATCATTAAATATAAATGAGTGAAAACATAGTAGAATAAAGTAGAATCTACATTAAATCAATCTTTTAATTCTGCTTTAAATTTAGTTAATCTATATTCTTCAGTATCATGAGTGAAAGTTTTTATAACTTCTTGAGTAGATTCACTTCCATTCTCGCCTACTGTTGTTTCTTCGTAAGTAAAAGTAATTTCTTCATCCAATGGCTCATTAGTTGCTGTGTTTCTGTTAGTAGAAGCAACTCAAGCTGTCATTGGGCCAAGTTTACTTATATCATTATAACCGTCTTCATCTGGAAAACGAATCTCAAAACCTTCTGATAAGTTTTCTGAGGTAACTGGAATTTTATATTTAGTTACGTCAGCAGAGTTATTTGTGGTTTCTCAACTCTCGTCACCATCTGCAAAGCCATAAACATCTTCATTAGCTTTATCATTATTAAAATTAGCTTTTGTACGGAAATATTCTTTCCCGTCAGCCGTTTTATGAAAGGCCACCATAGGAAAACCATCAATACCCACACGTACTTTAGAATCTAAATATTGTGGAGGTGTTAAGATATTTAAAGCTTTACAAGTATCATTATAAAGTTTTGTTAGCTCAACATTGTTAGCTCCCTCAGAAGAAGCATAGTCAACTTTAAATGTATAATAATTTACCCCAATACCATCAGGATAAGTAACTGACCATTCATCAATTAAATTTCCTTCATCATCATATCATTTATAGCCAGGTCCATTCTTAGAACGTAATCTTAAACGAATATTTTTCTCTGGATATACAGAAGAAGAAGTACCTTGAACGTTATATTCTCCATCAGTGAACGTAAAATTTCGCTCTGGCTGAGAAGGATCAACATAACGGCCATTACCTAAACGTTTATCTCCTTTAAATTCTGGTAAAGGATCAATGTCTCAAACCATATAAGGAAGATCTGACGGTAACTTAGAAGCAATAATTTCATTTTTATCATTGTAATTATCATTTCTATAGTAACGTTCAGCGCGTAGAGCAGGATCTTGAGTGTCTGCGATTCAGTTATTTACGACTTGCTTACTTGTTAAACTATTTTCATAAATTCTAATATTATAAATATCAATAATAGCATCATTAGACCCAATTTCAATTAAATCTGGACCTAACTGTCTAAAATTATCATCTACTGGATACTGCATTGCCCCGGAAGCGATGCCATTTATGTACATTCAAATAATACGGTTATCTGTATTTTTCTCAATTACAAAAGTTAATCTGACATGCTCGTCTTCTTTGTATTGAGTAGATATTGCTGATTGTTGAGATCTAAAAGCTGCAATTTGAGGTGTTATATAAAAACCACGAGCAGCTAAAGAATAAGTAATAATAATATTATCACCAACTTCAACATAAGCGACAGATTCAGCTTCTGGATCTATCAATTGTTCTTTTAACGAGATACCATAATCTGCTAAATCCACAAGTTCTAAATTATACATCCATCCATTAGCTGTATAATTAAATACATGATCTCCAAGAGTTGTAATTTTAGTGCTAATCTTTGAATTATCTAAAGATACAGTGAAAACTCCAGCTCTTAAATCTTCATTTACAAATGCTGTTCTAGCTTCATAAAATTCAGATCTAATCTTATCTAAACAAGAAATAATAGTTGAACTATAATTTCTAACGCCACTCGTAGCAATTTCTAATTCAATAGTTTTTCCTCTATTTTTAAAATCGCTCTCGAAAGGCATATAAGGAATCTTAATTCTAGCATCACCACTAATTCTAAGTATAGTATTTCCATCATTATCTTTAACTCAGCCATTAGAACTTCAGTTGAAATTTGTTAATTCACAACTTATATTATGCTTTGAATCTTCTCATAATAGTCTCTTATTAGGATCTTCACTGTTTGTTCGACCTTGAGCAGATAAAGATAAGACTAAATCTGTCTCAACAGGAAGAATGTTAATTTTACTTTGTCCAATATGTATATCAAAAGATTTTATAGTATTACCACATTTAATTTTTAAATTATAATTACCTGGAACATCATTTTTATATTCTCAATATTGCACAGAAGTACCAACTGTTAATTGCTGAATTTCCTCATTATCTACCAAAAGTGATATATCAAATACATTTTTTCCAGAGATATATACTCTATATGGAATATTAAAAGAAATATATTGTTCTTGTTCAAAATTTCTAAAATCTGAAGCAATAATAGGTGTAGTATTACCAGGAATATAATAAATTAAGTCATAATATAGACTATTAGATTTAACTTTTATTCCATTAATATTTGCAGTAAAATAAACTTCTAGAGTATGAGATCCATGAGTTAAATTACTGATTTGAAAAGTTTGAGACTCACCAGTTGATCGGACAGTTTGAGTTCCAAATTCTTTATTATCTACAATAAAATATACTTTTTTATCAATATCACCATAAGGAATATAGGTATAATTAATAGTTCCAGTGTAAGGTAGATTATAATTAAAAGTAGATTCCAAAGTTAAAGTAACACCATTAATACTTCCAATTAAAACAGTATTTGCGGAATACATATCTACTATCTTAAATTGAATAATATTTTCACCAGAAACTAAATAGTCACCAGCTTCGACAGTTACATAGCCTTGGTCGACCACTTTTTTAGAAATTAAATTATCATTAACATAAAAATATAAAGTACCTTTACCAGAAGGTTGACCTCCTTTTAAAGATGATCAATAAATTTTTAAATCGCAAGCACTTCCAACAGATACTGCAGCTGGCCACATAGACTGACCAGTTTCTGGATCTATATCAGTCAAAATAAGTTCAGTAATTGAACTTCCACCTCCACCAGATCCTCCGCCCATACCTAAATCATATGGACCAGATATAATGGAATTTTTAGTTCCCATTTTAGTAATAGGGTCTATTTCTGATGTTAAATATCAATAAGGCTTTAAATCTAGTTCTGACATAGCATCAAAGAATAATCCGCGCGCCTTATTTTTAGTAGCATCTTTAATTAATGGTAAAGCAGTATCAGAATTTAATTTAGAATCTAAAATTTTTTCAAGATCTGTAATAGCTTGAATAGGATGCTGATCTGATTTATCTCTATTAAATAGTCTATTGTGATCGGTCACGCCACCAGAAGTCATTTTTCCGGTATTATTATTTGTTATTTCTATTTTACCAGAAGCTTGTTTACCTGTATTTATTCTACCAGTTGCCATAATAGCTCCTTTCTAATTTTTTATAATATTTAATCGTTTATTATAAATTTAGTTTTATTAATAACTGTTAAAACTTCATCTATTTCAGGGTCTCCAGTTTCTTGATTTGCTGGAGATGACTTATGTAATTTTACTGCATAGTAATAAATTCCTGGATATAAATCAATAGTGTCCTCAGGTTTAATAACTATCGAAATATTTCCAGCTTCATCCATATCATCAGCAGTAAATCTTTTTCTAACTAATGCATTTTCAAATAATTGGTGAGGATCCATAATTCCAAGGTAGACTACATCATCATCTTTCATTACATAATATCCTGTAGGTGAATTTGGGTCGTCTATGGAAAGTGTAAATGGATAAGAATCTCCTCTATTTAAAGTAATTATATTATAAGACATTCTAATTACCTCCTATTTTACTATAGATACTATCTGTTACTAGAATTGGTAATTGCTTTTCTATAATTGTGGAATCTAATTTTTGCTCTAAAACATTCTCTGTATTTACTTTTAATACTATTTCGAACTGCATAGGATTGTCTTCTGAAGCTAATTTAAAATTTCTAGTGTCTATAGCTGGGATCAAACAACTTACATATAAGTCATCTTGGTCAAAGCCACAGTTTGGTGTTAAATTCTTAGACTCATCAAAAACATTAAAATAATAAATTGAACGCCCTTGTTGTAGTAAAAAAGTAATTTGATCTATATATTTAAAAGGATCTTTATAATCTAATAAATATGAAAATTTATTTAAATCAAATAATAATTCTGCAGTTGCACCACGAGTAATAACAGTAGTAAATTTTTTATCGTTTCTATAAAATTTACGCATAGAATCTAATGAAATTGTAGTTTTAATATTCATATGTTGTCTCCTATTCAATCTCTAAAATAAAATCTTTTTTATCAAATAAGCTATAGTTATTACCGCTTATTAAATCAGAATATCATAATTTAAGTTTATAAATACCAGATACTAAGTTAATAGAATTAGTATCTATTAATGCTTCAGCCTCTAAAAGTTCTGAGTCTAGTAATACCGGTATTGTAGCAACTAGCTCATATTTAAAATCTAAAATGTCTAATCAAATTTGATTATCTGTTAAAGTATTAATTAGATTTTCTAAATCATTTGAAGTAAAATTAAAGTATAATTTAAATACTGTATTAGCTTTACCTTTAATTCCAACTAATTCATCTTTAATATTATATAAATATTCTGCACAATCACAGCTAGAATTTTCAGTTTGATCATCATTGCTATAGCAGTCACAACAATATTTATCCTTAATATCATTATCATACTTGTAAAACATATTTTTCATAGTAATACTCCAATATTTTCTAAAATTTAAATGAGTCAAAAGGCTCATAATCATATAATTTAGCAAATATTTAAGTATATTTTGTGGTTCTCGTTCCCTAAATAAAAAATAAAGATAGGCTTTAACCTATCTTTATTTTTTATTCATTTTATTTACGAATGAAATAGTTTGATCTATATAATCACTTAATTGGTCTATAAATAATTCTACATCTATATTAGCTGCTTTACAACTAGCTTTAACAGTATCTATTACAACTTGTTTTTTTGTATCTCCAGATTGTAAGCTTTTTTCAGCTTCAGTCATTGCTGCGTCAGCAATTTGCATAATCATTGTTCAAATTTCTTGCTTATTCTTATTTTTTAATACTGAAATCCAGTTTTTTATTGCAAAATAAGCTCCAACAGCTGTACCAACTAGTCCTAGTAAGCTAGTTATTAGGGTGATTATTCCATTTGTAGTCTCAATTCATTCAGCCATAACAAACTCCTCTATTAAGCTATAAATTTCCCTCTACTTAATTATTTTATTATTTAACATTTCTACTAGAATATAAATTTTTTAAAGCTTTTAAGTCATCCATTGAAATTATATCTAATTCATTCATCGCAGGTAAGATTGTTCCGTGAACATAATCATTTCCGCCTAAAGATTCATAATCTTCTACTAATTTAAAGAATGAATGATGTTCCATTTCAGACCAGGCTTGCATTGGGTTTTTAATTTCATCTGTATATAGTCTATATTCAGCTAAAATTTTTGCACGTAAAGAATTCTTTTCACGACGTTCTAAAGAAGATAGTCTAGCATTCATCATTTCACCATTAGCTACTACATCATTTTTAATTTCTCTACAAAGTTCTACTATTGCATTATCCGCACATTGTAATTGATTTTGCATCTCAAGACTTTGATTTCTGTACTCAGGATAATGACTAATAGCCTCTTCAACTTTAGCAAGTCTATCCTCAAAATCTTGTAATTTATCATTTAATTGAGCTTCTTTAGCTGCTTCAGCTTTCTTTTGATCTTTTATTTTTTTAGGTAGCCCAGTTACTTTATTAAATATTAATGTAGCTGCTAACGAAGCTATTACAGTGCAAATTGTTGTTAGTACTGATATTCAAATTTGATTCATAATTTTTCTTAATTCCTCTCGCTTAGTATTAAAGTGTAAGATAAGAAAGCTTTTAAAATCAGTTTAATATCAGCTTTCTATAATATCTCTATAAATAAAATCTAACTTTGTCATTTAATTTAGCGTATAAAAGACTGAGAAAAAGCTTATTAAGTTATTAATTTAATAACTTAATAAGCATTGTATTTTATTTTAAAGTATAATAAATTATTATTAGTCAGATGAAGTATCTCCACCGCCGCCGCTGCTGCCTCCATTACAAACAGGACATGGGGTAACCACTTCACCGCTACCATTACATTGGGTACAGTTACCATCGCCACCACAAATATCACAAGTATCCAACTTATATCCACCATCACAGGCACCTACAGAATAGCCATAAGCGCTTACATCATTTACACATGCTAGTAACTGACAGCTATCATGAACATCATATAAATTTGTATAATAAGCTCTACAGCGTCCACAAGTATAGGATTTTGAATAATCTACAGTGCTAGTTGTTCCAGTTTTTTTAAAAGAACTAACATAGATTATTGCTCCACATCCATTACAGTAATAAGACGCAGAAAGCCCTAAACAAGAGCTACATAGAGTGCTTCTAGCTAATCCATTACCTCTACAATTGGCACATTGACCATTACCTACTGAATAACAATTATAACATGTACTATATATGTATTTAACATCACCACAATTATAACATGCGGCTGATTCAGCTTTTTCTCAAACTAATGTAGAATTTCAATAAATCTTTTTAACTTCATTACCATTAAACGTAACATCATAATCACTACTAATAGTTGTTGATCCTCATTTTAAAGCCATAAATTTAAGTCTTCCTTTCTAGAATACATACAGGAAACTCCTATTGTGGAGTTCCTGTAGTTCCTGAATATGTATGAGTGTGACCACTTTTTGTAACACTAGCTGTTGATGTCGCTTTAACGCCTGTAAGGACAGTAGCAGTTCCATTAGAACCAACTGCAGTAGCTGCATTAAAGTTAGTTCCACTATTTGCTCCAGTATTTGTTGAGGTATTACTTGGAGCTGCACTTAGATATCTAGTCGTAGCTGAAGTAGTTCCACCGCCAACTCCAGTGACAACTGAAGTTGTTGCACTCGGTCCTCCCGTAGCTGCGCTTTCAGTAGTAAATGATGGATGGAAATATTTAGTAGTTTTAGAAATTGATCCGCCTGAAATACCTGTAACAGCATTAAATGTATGAGCCATGTCGGCAACATTTCCAGTTGTATCTGTGACAGTATTAGAAGATAATGATAAACTACTATTAGTTGCAGAATATACATATGGATTATCTGAGCTTGATTGAGTATTAAAGTTCATAGACGGTGCAGTACCTCTACTAAGTGTAATAGAAGAAGTTTTATCATATGTATGTGTATGACCATTAGGTGCTGCAGTACCTGTTCCAGAAACACTTGCGCCAGTATGGGTGTGGTGTAAATACTTAGTAGTTCCACTACCACCTGAGAAACTAGGATATCCAGTTACTGCATTAAAGTTAGTACCACTATTTGCTCCACTACTAGCAGACGTTGTATCGAGTGAAGCTTTTAAATATATACGTGAGCAATCGCTAACTACACTCGTTGCAGCAGACGGACCGCCTGTTTTAAGTGCTGTAGATGAGCCATAAGTATGTGTGTGGCTGTTAGATGGTACTGTTGTAGTTGATAAAGTTAATGTTGTTCCTGATAAACTACCTGTGACAACAGTAGTTCTATAACTACTACTACCAGCAGCAGTTGTACCACTTACAGTAACTGTATGTGTATGTGTGCTACTACCAACACTTGTAGTACCAAACTCGTTTAAAACCCATTTACCGCCGGCATCTTCGCTAGTTGCAGCATCTAAAGTAACTCCTGTAGCTTTAGTATAACTATGAGTATGTCCACCTGGGGCTGCTGAGCTAGTTGAAGCTGTTCCTAATGAAGCTGCTGTATAGGATGCAATATAAGCGATTCCATTAGTTGAAGTACTATCACTAGTTAAGCTACCAGATCCACCAGAAACTCCAGTTACAACTGTTATTCCTGTGCCACTATTAGCTCCACTATTTGTTGAAGTGTGTGATGGTGAAGCTGAGCTTACTGGTGTTGTACCAGCACTAAATTTCATATATCTTGTAGAATGTGAACTATTACTTCCACTTAAAGAATATGTCTCATAATCAAAATTATGATAGTGACTATCATTAGCAGCAGTTCCATAGCCAGATACTGATGCGGCAGTATGACTCACATCTTCTATATATTTAACACCACCTGAAGCAGTAGTATTAGATCCTAAGCTTACTCCAGTAGGTTTAGTGTATGAATGAGTATGAGTTCCACTGCCAACACTAGCTGTGCCTGAAGCACTTGCTCCCGTAGATGAAATACTTTCAACATATTTGATATAACCAGTACTATTTGATGTATTTGCAGTTAAACTAACTCCTGTAGTTTTATCATAACTATGAGTATGACCTCCAGGAGCTGCGCTTGAAGAACTACTAACTTTAACTCCAGTTAACGCTGTGGCCGTACCATTAGCTCCAACTCCTGTAATTGCAGCTACCTCATCACTAGCAGCACCTGTTGTGCCAGAATAAGCATGTGTATGAGAAGTTGATGCGAAATTTGTACTATTTGATCAAGGAACATTAACTGATAAATAACCAGATTTATCTACTGCAACAGGATAAACTCGTCCAGAAGTAGTTGTTGCGGCAGCTGAATCAACTGTTAAAGCTGTTTCACTTCTAAGTTTTGCTTTAACTGTTACGCCACCACTAGTACCACCTCCAGCAATACCAACACCGGCTGTTACACCAGTAATATCACCTGAAGTATTATCATCAATACCAGTAGTCATTACTCAGTTTGCTCCATCATAAACAAAGTCTACAACAGCACCGGCTCTCCAAGATGCTGCAGGGGTAGTACCTACTGCAGTAGTCCCATATTTTACAATTGGTTTAGCCCCTGTACCAGCTATGTTTAATGTTGGGTTAGAAGCTGTATTAGAATATGTAAATTTAACTTTTACTGATACACCTTTAATAAGGGTAAAATCAGCATTTGACTCATCGCCATCAGTTGTAATACCAGCTGCTTTTCCAACAGTAGCTGCTGCGGTAGGGCACTCAGCATAAGCTGAGGCCGCTATCGCATAGTTTACATCATTTACATTAATTTGATTTATAACACTTGCCATGTTTTAAAGTTCTCCTTTCTTAGTTATCTTCTTCAATATGACTAGTACTACTGGTAATAGTAGCAGCAGTACCAGTAAATGAAGGTTTAGATACTGTACCAGTAGCTTTAACTGTATGAGTATGATCACCAGAAGCTACACTAATTGTGTGATCTGGACCATTTGTTCCAACTGAAGTACCATTAAATGTAGGCTCAATAAGAACTTGTTTACCTGTAAATGTAGCTGATACAGTTCCACCAGCAGTTGTATCTCCAATAGTGCCAGTAGCAGTTACATTATGAGTATGGTTAGCATTAGGCACGGATATTGCTGTACTTCTAGTAGGCACTGATCCAGCTGACCAAGAATTAATCTTAGTTGAAGTCTCAGTAGCATATTCTAATGTAGGAAGTGTTCCAGCTGACCAAGTGTCTGGAGTAAGAACTGTTAAATCAGTATAGTCTAAGCTTGGTAAGCTTCCAACTGTATTTACAGCTTTAGCAGACGCGGTATCTAATGAAGTATAAGCACTAGCTGTTCCATTAGATTTAACTCCAGTAATTGCTGTAGCTGTTCCAGAAGCTTTTGCACTTGTATGTGTATGTTTTAATCATCCTTGATCACTACTTACTGTTGAAATAACATCAACTAAACCATTATTACCAACTCCAGTAACTGCAGTAATTCCAGTTCCACTGTTCTTTCCAGTATTTTCACTAGTTGTAGTAATTGTTGGATGGAAGTATTTCTTAGTTGCAGAAGCAGTTCCGCCAGTAACACCTGTTACAACTGTAGTTGTAGCACTTGGGCCACCAGTATTAGAAGCAGTTCCAGTAAATGTTGCTTGTAAAGGTTGTCTTGTATATGTAGGAGCTTCATAAGTAACTTCAGTAACAGCAGGTACAGCAGTTCCACTATTAATAGTTGTAGTAAGTGCGTTAGAACCTCCAAATGAATGATTATGTCCACTTGGTGCAACATTAGCTGTTGATGTTGCTTTAACTCCAGTTAATACTGTAGCGGTACCATTTGATGTAACACCCGTAACAGCAGATAATGTATTTCCAGCAGTAGTTGGAGTATGAGTATGATGTAAATATTTTGTTACTGGACTAATAGATCCACCACTAATTCCAACAGTTCCAGTTCCTGCAGCTGTTGTAGTTCTCTTCATATATTTTGTAGTCTTAGAGATTGATCCACCTGAAATACCAACTGTTCCAGTTGAAGCATTTTCAGTAGTAAGTGTTAATCCTCATGTATTTCCAACATAACTACCACCGCTAATTCCAACAGTACCTGTTGTGCCACTTGCAGCTGTATGACCATGAGCTAGATAATAAGTAGTTCCACCTGTCACAACTGCTGTACTCTTAGTTCCACTAAATGAAGCACTAGCTTTAGGAGTAGTTCCGGCAGTAAATTTCATATATTTAGTTGTAGCACTTACAGCACTTCCACCAGATACTTCTGAAATATATGGAGTATCGGAGCTTGAGCCTGTATTGAAATTCATAGAAGGTGCAGTACCACGAGTTAAAGAAATAGTTCCGGCTGCTGTTACACTATGAGTATGACTCAAAGTATGAGTATGAGATACTGGAGCATAATATGTATGTGTATGAGCGGCTGGTTTTGTATAAGAGTGTGTATGATTGCTTTTAGTTATAGTTAATACACCCGCACTAACACTAGCATCACTTATTGTAGTAGCTGCTCCGGTATTAGCTGAAGAACCAGCACCTGCTGAACCAGTATTAGAAGTTGTAGAAGTATTAGCACCAGCTGATGACGTAGTAGTAGCTGAAGCACCACCAGAAGTTACTGCTGACCCTGAGAAAGTAGCGCTCTCTACTGGAGTTGTCCCTGCAGTAAATTTCATATATTTAGTAGTTTTTGATACTGCTGAACCACCAGTTACTGAAGAGATATAAGGAATATCTGTATTTGTTCCAGTATCTGGATTAAAGCTTGGAGCTGTACCATTAGTTAAAGTTACAGAACCAGCTGGAGTATAACCACTCTTCGATAAAGAAGTAACATAAGGAATTCTATTACCATTAGTTGTTTTAGCATTACCTCCGCTAGAAGCATCATAAGCAACTAAACTACCAGAACCTCCTGAAACTGACTTAACGAAAGTAGTATCACCAGTAAGTATAGGTGCATCACCTGTAATGCTATGTACATATTGTGTATCACCATCTACGCGAGTTTCACTTGCAGTAATTGCAACTTTCTTAATAGCATCAGTATTAAATGTAGTAGTTCCTGTTAATGAAGCAGCTGTATGAGTTACGTCTTCAATATATTTAGGACCGTCTGTGCTTGTTGTAGAAGCTGATAATGTTACATCTTTGATTGCATTAGTATTAAATGTTTTTGTGCCAGTTAAAGATGCTGCCGTATGAGTTACAGATTCTACATATGTAATTCCATCTGTAGATGTAGTATCACTAGTTAGATCTCCTGAGCCATTAGTAAGTGATACTAAGAAATTCTCAGAAGAAGAAGCTTTAACGCCGGTTAATACTGTAGCTGTTCCGTTAGCGCCTACAGCTGTAACAGCTTTAACAGCGGTACCGGAGTTGGCACCAGTTGTTCCAGATATAGTAATATCATGAGTATGTTCATTAGGTGCTACATTAGTTGTTAATGTAGATATATCACCAGGACCAACATCTGTAACTACCATATATGTACCAGCAACTTCATCAGTAGCTACGCCTATAGAGACACTTCCTTTTGGAGTATGACTATGAGTATGAGTTTCACTACCAACTTTTGCCGTACCTGAAGCACTCGCACCTGTAGAAGATATAGACTCTACATATTGTACACCATTTGTAGCAGTAGTATTAGAGCCTAAATTTACACCTGTTGCTTTAGTATAAGAGTGTGTATGTTCATTTGGAGCTGCAGATCCAGTACTTGTAGCCTTAGCCCCTGTAGACACTTGTGTCTTACCAATTGTTATATCATGTATTACTGGAATTTGTCCTGTTTCACCATCATATTTAACTATAGTGTTAGCATTGGCAGCATCCTCTGAATATGATACTAAAGCACCAGACCCTTGAGTAACACCAGTTGCTACTGAAGTAGTTCCGCTATGAGTTACTCCTGTCAAAACTGTTGATTTAGAGCCTCCTGAAACATAAGTTATATTTGTAGTTGTTGGTAAAGTACCTTCAGATCAACCACTAATTAAAGAAACTTCCTCAGATTTTGTTGTTAAATTAGGTAAAGTTCCAGCAGACCATTCAGTTATTTTAGATGGGCTAGTATCTGTTTTAGATAAACTTGGAACACTACCTACTCCAGTAATAGAATAGACTGTAGACACGTTTGTTGTGTCAGGTTTTGTAGATGTAGCAGCCGTACCAGTAAAAGTATGCTTATGAGCAGTACCTGTAAAACTGCCACTAACTGTTCCTTTTGGTTGATAATTACCGCCAGATGTAACCTCTGAAATATCTAAATCAACTGTTCCTTCAGCAACAACGCTATGAGTATGCTCTGAACTGGCTACAGATGTAGCTCCTGATGCAGTAGATGAGGTAACAGTATTTCCTGTAAAAGTTGGTTGAGATACAGTACCAGCTGGAGTATGCGTCACAGTATGGGTATGATCTCTAGCAATAATTTGATTATCTGTTATCTTAATACCTTCACCAGCAGTATATGTAGTATTATCATTTTGTCATGGAACATTAACAAATAGACCACCACTAGTGCTATCAACTTGAACTTTATAATTTTTACCAGAAGTAGTATAGGTAGTATTAACATTAATACCACTTGAATTTACAGTAATACCACTACCGGCCTTAGCACTGACTGCATCGGCTGTAACTGAAATACCATTTCCAGCTCCAACATTTAAAGTAGCAGTACCAGAAGTTGCTCCACCAGTAAGACCATTTCCTGCTGTCACTCCAGTAATATCTCCAGAATATTGGTCTGGTCTACTATCATTCATAACCCAGCTTGTTCCATCATAAGTTAAAGAAACAATAGCTCCAGCAGATCAAGATGTAGCTGCAGTAGTACTTGGAGCAGTTGAACCATATCTTACAATTGGTTTAGACCCAGTGCCATTTACATTTAACTCTGGATTAGCTGCGGTGTTTGAATTTGAAAATTTAACCCTAACTGTTACACCAGTAAAAAGTTCAAACTGTGGAGTAGCTCCATTTATAGAAGAAATTGTAGCTACTTTCGCAGCAGTACCACCAGCTGTCGTACATGTCGCATAATTGGCTAATAAACTTTCTACTTGTTTACCAGTAAGTATTGAGGTAAAATTTGCCATATATAAATAAATCCTCCTGTGTTTATTTTTAGAATAATTTATTTTAGAAATAAATTAGTTTCTTCTAATAATTTAGCTGATTATAAATGAAGTTTTAAAGCATTAATTAGAATTAAAAAAATCTATAAACTAGTATTTATAAGTAGTTTATAGACATAATTAAACATATTAATGGTGCTGAATATGAGATTTGAACTCATACAGATTTCTCTATACGCCCCTCAAACGTACGCGTCTACCTATTCCGCCA
>JAEIGA010006442.1_pt1 | contig 17870 bp, 14 predicted proteins | sample 9270691 | NCBI WGS metagenome assembly JAEIGA01 (sample SAMN17057246, study PRJNA624740) | gut metagenome | biome: biome; isolation source: fecal sample | host: Bos grunniens | place: China: Xizang | collected 2019
AGAGGTTCTCTTCCTGAAGATTGCATAAAGTCTGAGCCGTGGCGTAGGGCGGGCATTCGTTCCTGATGCAGAGGCTCAACTTCTGCCGGTTCGCCTGCCATTGAAGAATGTTGATGGCATCGTCAAAAGTAACACCGGATAAGTGCATTTTTGGTATAACGACATTCTGCAGGGCGGGGCTGTTGCCCTGCGGGTCTGCTCCTGCGGCAGATTCCGGCAGCAGGACAAATCCCACAAACACAGCCCATAACATGACAGAGGAGAAAAGTTTCATGCCAGCATTCTAGACTGTTTAGAAACAAAGTCAAGACAATACCTTTGCGGCCGTTTTCTCTGCGTGGGAAACCTCATATCGGAAGGGTAGAAGGCACGAGGTGCTGGTGTAAATGATTGCGAAGATAACAGACCTGCAGGTTCTTATCTCTGAAAATATCATAAGCGGACTATGCGGAAAAATGCCTTCGGTTACGCGTTCAATGTGCAAAGTTATTCTACATGATATGCAAAAGCCCTGGAACGCAAAAATCCGTTGCGGTCAGAAAATGGGCTTGAGGTATGAGATGAAATCGTGTAAAATCTTGCCTGCAAATGACCGAAAAACCGCTTCAGCTGGGCCTGGCTGGCCTTGGAACTGTGGGTACAGGCGTATACGAGACCCTGTGCCGGAATCACGAATTGCTCGAGGCCCGCGCGCAGATGCGCTACGCTGTGAAGAAAGTGGCGGTGCGCGATAAGACCCGCCAGCGTGAAGTGGAGATAGCCCCGGAGATGATTACGGATGACTGGCGGGAGCTGGTGAACGACCCGGAAATCAATATCATCATTGAGCTGATTGGTGGAACGACGGAGGCTTATGACCTGGTGACCAGTGCATTGAAGGCTGGCAAGCCTGTGGTGACAGGCAACAAGGCCCTGCTGGCAGAACATGGCAGCGAGTTGTTCAAACTTTCTGCAGAGCAGGGGGTACCGCTGTATTTCGAGGCCTCCTGCGGAGGTGGTATACCAATTATCCAGAGCCTGCAGAATTCGCTCATCTGCAACAATGTGGAGAGTCTTGCCGGTATTATCAACGGCACAAGCAACTACATTCTTTCATCGATGGAGCGCAAGGGGGTCTCTTTCGAGACTGCGCTTGCCCGTGCACAGGCCAAGGGCTTTGCAGAGGCAGACCCCACGCTTGACATCAACGGTTGGGATGCCGCACACAAGGCGCTCATTCTGGCCATGCTGGCATACGGTACCCCCATTGCTCCTGAGAAGATTTCTGTGTATGGCATCGAGCGGGTCACGGCTGCAGATTTCCGCTTTGCCCATCAGATGGGCTATACCATCAAGCTTCTGGTGGTCATCAAGCAGCACGTAGAAACAGAGGCTCTCGAGCTGCGCGTGCAGCCGAGCTTTGTTCCGCAGGAGCATCTGCTGGCCAATGTGAACGGCGTGTTCAATGCCATTGCAGTGAAGGGGGATATTGTAGGAGAGACCATTTTCTACGGACGCGGTGCCGGTAAGAACCCGACGGCCAGTGCCGTAATTGGTGATATTGTGATGGCCATGCGCGACCTGCACCACCCGGAGTTCCACACCGGGTTCCACCCGTATACCAAGACGCTTGATATTATGCCCCAGGAAGATACGGTGACTCCGTATTACGTTCGTTTCCTGGTGCCGAGCCGCCGCTCGGGCGTGATTGCCACCATTGCCCGCGTGCTGGCCAAGTACGATATCAGCATTTCCTCCACCTATTCCACCCCTCACGAAGAAGAGGAGGCTGAGAATGTGGAGAATGACCTGGTGTTCACGCTGCATGCCTGTAAGTGGGGGCACCTCAAGACGGCCCTCAGGGAAATTGCAGATGAAGGATGCATTGCTCCGCACCCGGCCGTGTTCCGTATTGAAACCTTTAACTCATAAAACAGACCAACTATGGCACTCATCGTACAGAAATATGGCGGCTCCTCCGTGGGCACCATCGACCGCATCCGCAATGTAGCCCGTCGTCTTATTGAAGTGAAGAAAGAGGGCAATAAAATCATGGCCGTCATTTCTGCCATGAGCGGGGTGACTGACAAGCTGATTGGACTGGCCCATGAGGTGATGGACAACCCGCCGGAGCGTGAGCTTGATATGCTGCTGGCCACCGGTGAGCAGCAGTCCATTGCTCTGCTCTGCATGGCTATCACTGACATGGGGTATAAGGCTATGAGTTTCACCGGCCAGCAGGCAGGTGTGTGCACATACGGGTCGCACACGCGCGGTCGCATTCATTCTATAGATCCTGCCCGCGTCATCAAGGCGCTGGAGGATGACTACATCGTGGTATGCGCCGGATTCCAGGGTGTGGCTCTGGATGGCACGATTCATACGCTCGGCCGTGGCGGTTCTGATTTGTCTGCCATAGCCATGGCCGCGGCAGTGAACGCCGACCTCTGCCAGATTTTCACCGATGTGGATGGTGTGTACACCTGCGACCCGCGTGTGGTGAAAGATGCTCGTAAGATTTCCGTACTCTCCTATGAAGAAATGCTGGAAATGGCTTCCAGCGGTTCCAAGGTCATGCAGGCACGCTCGGTTGAATTTGCCAAGAAATTTGGCGTCGTGTTTGAAGTCCGCAATTCCATGAACAATAATCCCGGTACTATCGTGCAAGAAGAAACTTCCGCAATGGAGTCCCTCGCCGTGCGTGGTGTCTCCATCGAACGCAACCAGGCCCGTGTCACTGTCTCGGGCATTACCGCTCCCGTGGCTTACACGGCTATCATTCTCTCCGCTCTTTCCGATGCAGAGATCAACGTCGACATGATTGTTGCCAATACGGCACATGATGGCCAGGCGCGTCAGTCTTTCACCATGAACATGAACGACCTGGGTGCTGCCCAGGCTGCCCTCAAGAAACTCCTGCCCCAGCTGGGAGAGAATGCCCGCCTTGAGACCGAGGCCGGCCTTGCCAAGCTTTCCGTGGTGGGCGTGGGTATGCGTTCTCACACGGGTGTGGCAGCCACCATGTTCCAGGCTCTGGCAGATGCCGGTATTGCCACCGGTATGATTGCCACCTCTGAAATCCGCATTTCCACCACGGTGGAAGCCGGCGATATTGAGCAGGCTGCCCGCGTGGTGCACAGCGCTTTCCATCTGGACCAGGCCAATGCCTGATATCGAAGAATCCGAGATGGAGGAAGAGAAACCCAATCTCTCCCCTGAGCCCGATGATGCCCAGGAGCTCGAGTTCCGTCCCTGGGTGTTGTGGTCCGGCGTCGGCCTTGCCGCCGCCGTATCGCTCGGGTTGCTCGTATACACCTACACCGGTAGTTTTCAGCGTGGCTACCAGCAAGGGTATGAGGAAGGGAGCGTGCAGGGCTTCAACAGCGCCATAGAGAGCAACCTGGTGAAAGAGCAGCTGAATGCTGCAGCAGAGCAGAATGTGCTGGGCGTGATGCGCCTGCATTCCACCAGCGATGCCACGCTGCGCCAGGCTGCGGCAGATACGGACAAGGCCTTCGGGTGGATTCGCAATACCGAAGTGCGCCTTGAATCAGAATGGCAGCTGGCAGACGCCCTGTTGCAGCGAAACCTTGGGAACGATGCCCTCAAGGTGCTGGATTCCCTTGCCGGGCGTGTACCGCATCATGCTGAGTGGGCATATCGTTTTCTGCGCTCTGCAGATTTGCTGACCGCCCAGAAAAAGCAGTCGGGCGCCGCGAAATATTACAGTCTTGCAGCCGGATTCTTTGCTGAGAACACGATGCCGGAGATGCGTCTTCTGGCACTAGGGCACATGGTGGCTCTGGAGCTGGGTGCTTCCCTGCAATCGGCAGATGCGCTGGCAGTCTGGAAATCCCGCCTTGCAGAGCTGGAGTCCATGGGGGATGAAACGAAGCCTCTCCGCTCGCTGTTGCAGGTACACATGGCAGAGCAGTACCGCTGCACAGAGAACAGGGCTGAGGCTGAAAAACTTTATCGCGCCGCGCTGGAGGGGATTGACCCCGCGAAGGAGACCCGCCCGGAGTATGCCGCCGCCTATGGCTCTGCTCTGCTTGAGCTGGGGGATGCGGCTGCTGCAGAACCCTTGCTCCGCCAGGCAGCAGAGAATTTGAGTAACCAGCCGGTGCATGTAGCGGCGCGTCTGCTGGCTATGCGCCAGCTGGCAGCCATGGAGCAGAACCGAGGGCAGAAAGCCCTGGCCCTGGGCCTGCTGCAACGGGTGCAGGGGGTGGCTGAGGGCCGGGTGCAGCCCGAGAATTCCTTCTGGCCCTGCCTGTTTGACCAGCGCGGCTGGCTGCAGTATCTTACGCTGAATTATCAGGCGGCTCTGCAGGATTTTCAGGCCGCGCTGAGCAATACTCAGGATCCCCTGCTGATGGTACAGCCACTGGAAGGGGCAGGCCGCTGCCATCTTGAACTCGCCCGGCCTGAGCAGGCCTTCCCCTTGCTGCAGAAATGCCTGGAACTGAGGCAGACCCACATGCCTTCCGATAAATCGGCCATTGGTCGCCTGAACCTGCTGCTGGGCCAGATATATGACCAGCAGGACAAGGGAAGCGAAGCCGAAGCGGCTTATGGTGCCGCTGTGGAGAACCTGACGGCCGATACGCCGGATGAACAGGATAACCGCCGCCTGGCCATGCTGGGCAGAGCCTATGCCCTGGGAGAACTGCGGCGCTGGCAGGAGGCTTATTCCGCGTGGGAGCAGCTTATTCCCCTGCTGGATGAGCATCCTGACCGCCGGGAGGAAGCCCGCAACCAGATGCGCCGCATCAAACCCTATCTTTCCGCAGAGACACCCGATGATGCATCGGGGGAGAATCCCCAATAAACCTTGAACATCAGATTATAGATAAATCAGCTGTATGAACCGCCGTTATCGTCCGCCCCGCAAGAAGAGCAACCACACAGTACCGCTGGCTGCAGCCGGCCTTACCCTGGGGGCCCTGATGCTCTGGGGGCTTTTTGCCAAGGGGCATGATATCATCACCTTCTTCAAGGGGCAGACAGTTGTTGTGCCCAGCAACGATGAAGCCAATGCTAACCTTGAACGCCTGCTGGGAGACCTGGCCGGTGATAAATCCCGCCTGCTCGAGCTGGCAGAGAACTCCCGCTCGCGGCTGGGTTGGATCAGGAATGCGGATACCCAGCGGCAGTTTCGCTGGATTCTTCTCTCCCGCCTGGTGGATAAAGACCAATGGCAGGAAGCGGTTCGCATTCTGCCCGAGGTGGAATCCCTGGCCCCTGTGGAGGGTCTTGACCGCATGGCTCGTGCTGCGGTGGAGCATGGTGACTACGAGCTGCAGCTGCGTCTGGACCGCGAACTGCAGGACCGCCTCATGAATGCGCCGGAGCATACGGCGCTGCTGCTCCGTTCCATCCGCCGCACGGCAGAAACCTGCATCCGCATGCAGAATAATGATGAAGCAGTGAAGGCCATTGCCCGCCTGGATTCCCCCGGTGTGCTGGCGCGCCTGATTCAGCCGGAACTGGCTGCCGATGCCGCTGACCTGCAGATGCTGCGAGCCAGTGTGTGTGCAGTGAAGGAACCGGTGCTGCAGATGACCCGCAACATTCTTGAGCAGGCAAAGTGGCCTCTGTGCCCGGCAACCTCCAAGCTCATGCTCGAGGAGGTGACCACCGCCTTGCGTGATAATCCCAACATGGCCCAGCATAGCCTCAAGGAAATTGAGGAGAAGCTGCTGCGCTGCCGTGATGCCATGCTGGAATACCCGGACAAGGAACATAACCTGCCCACCTGCTATCTGCTGCTGGGCGAGCTGCGTTACCGACTGGGGAACCACGAGGGCTGCTCGCAGGCACTTTCTCTGGCGGCAGCCTTTGCGGAGGGCTATGGTGAAATGAATCCGGAGCTGCAGATCCGCATTGCCCGTATCCGCTCCCGAGCCAATGAAGCCCGTGGTAATGTGCAGGATGCTGTGCGCGACTACCGCTATCTGCTTGATCACGAAACGAACCCTGCAGAAATCATGCGTGTGCTCACCTACCTGGCGACACACACGGATGGCGAGGAGAAAATCAAGCTCCTTTCCCGCAGCTGGGAGATGCTGCTGCAGAATCCTGCGCTGGTGAAGAAGGATTCCGATTTCCGTTCCCGCATTGCCCACGAGCTGGCAGAATATTACACGCTCAGGCAGGAGTACAACAATGCCCTCAAGTGGGTGCAGGAATGCACCCGCATGGTAGAGGAGGTCAACCCCGACCTCACCACTGGCAAGACCCTGCGTGCCCGCCTCAACCTGGCCATGGCGCAGCGCAAGGCCAAGCAGGATATTGTTTGCTTCCGCACACTTCGCAGTATTCAGAGCAGCATTGACCAGATGAGTGATGAGGATAAGGCCCGCCTTGACCAGGCTGAGCAGGGCCTGTATCGCACCACCATGCGTGAGCTTTCCCGCACCTGTCTGCTGCTGGGTGATACGACGACGGCCAAGGCCTTTGCCCGTAAGATTGGCGAGGGATTGCCCGAGAAGGTTCGCTGATTCCCCGGCTGAGAACAACCCACCAGATAGCTAGTCATGGCTTCCATGCATAAGAAGAGCCTCATAGCAACGGCCGCCATATTCTGCTGCCGTTTCACCGGTCTGTTGCGAGAGGTGGTCTATACCTCCCTCTTTGGTGCAACTGGTGCGCTTGATGCCTTCCTGACTGCATTCCGCGTGCCGAACATGCTGCGCGATATGTTTGCGGAGGGGGCGCTTTCCCAGAGCTTCACCAGCGTGATGAGCAAGGTGGAGAAGCAGGAGGGAAGCGAGGCCGCCTGGGGCTTGCTGCACCGGGTGAGTACTCAGCTGGTATCGTTCATGGTCTGCATTGTGGCGGTGGGGATTCTGCTGGCCGGAACATTCATGCAACAGCTTTATCCGGAACGTGCCCGCATTGTGCTGCACACACCCTGGGGAGCACCCACCATGCTTTGCACAGATGCCGCTTTCCGGGGGATTGAGACGGATGCCGATGGTCTCAAGGTGGCCGTCTTTGAGGCACAGGACAAACTGCGTGGGCTTACGCCGGATTCCTGCCTGCGTGTTTCCACTCTGGAGAAGCTGGAGCATGGTCAGAAGATTGCGCTGACCTGTGCTACTGAGGGTGTTCCTGCCGGCATCACCCGCGTGGAGCCGCGCAGCTTCATGGGACTTGCCACAGATTTGTGCCGCATCATATGGCCGTTTATTCTCTTTGCGTCCGTTTCTGCGCTCTGCATGGGCGCTCTCAATGTGTTCGGTGTGTTCGGACTACCGAATCTGGCCAGTGCGGCTTTCAACCTTACCACGGTGGCCGTGGGTGTGGGGCTGGGGTGGCTGATTGACCCCGGCTTCGGGCCGCAGGCTCTGTATGGTTTCGCCATAGCGGTGGTATGCGGTGGTGCCATGCAGGTGGTGGTGCAGTTGCCGCGCCTGCGGCAGAAAGGCTACCGCCTGCGTCTGGATATCGGTCTGCGCTGGACGGGCCGATGGGTGGCATTTACTGACCCTGCAGCCCGCCGGGTCTGGCTGCTTATGCTGCCCGGCGTGATTGCCGCCGGTATCACCCAGACTAATATTTTCATCAATACCTCCTTCGCGTTGTATTTGCAGCCGGGTTCTGTCACGGCTCTTTCCAGCGCGTTCCACCTGTGGCAGCTGCCGGTGGCTCTCTTCGGCGTGGCTGTGGGCATGGTGGTTCTGCCCAGCGTTTCCCGCATGGCACTTACCAGCGGGGGCGACGCTGGTCGCGTCATTGCCAGTCACCTGGCAAAAGCGTTGCGCTTTGTTGCCTTGTTTGCCGTGCCTTCTGCCATTTTCCTCAGCCTCTGGGGTACGGAAATAGTCAGTGTATTCTACCAGCGCGGGCGCTTTGATGTCGCTGCTTCTGCCTTTACCGGAAACGTGCTGGCCGCCTATTCCTTCGGTCTGCTTGCTTATGCAGGAATGAAGGTGCTGCAGCCGGTTTTCCTGGCGCTGGAGAAACCCTGGGCTCCTGCCGGGTTGGCTCTTGTGGCGTTTTGTATCTCCGTCGGCTGCAACTATACTTTTGTGCATATTCTGGAGCTGCCGGCCATGTATCTGGCGCTGACTACCTCTATTGTCACCACGCTCAATTTCCTCTTCTATTTCCTTTATTTACGCCACCTTCTGGGCAGCATGGCATGCCGTGAGCTTCTGCCGGGGCTGCTGCGTATTGCAGCTGCCGGCTGTGTGCTGGCATTGGGATGCTGGCTTGTGGCGGAGTTCTGCTTCGGCTCTTTTACAGAGTGGAGCTTCCTGAGCCGTTTCGGGGCCCTGGCCCTGGGCGGGGTACTGGGGGCAGGGGTGTATGGTGTTTCCTGCGTCCTGTTCCGTGTGCCCGAGCTCCAGGCGCTTACCGGACGGCTCCTGCGCCACCGTTGAACAGATAATTGATTCGTATTTGCAGCAGCGTGCATAAAACTGGTACGCTGCTGCGCTTTATTATTGAATCAACCTTCTGTTCTTGCCATGAATCCCCTCCGTATATCCCGTAATCTTCTTCTGGCCGCACTGGCGTTGGCTGCATTGTGTGGGGCGCGTGTAGAGGCCCGTACTCATTTCAGCATCAGCATAGGCGGGCCCTGTATCCACCATCCTTGCCATCCTCCGGTATGCCGTCCCTGTCTCCCGCCGCCGTGCACATATCACCATGTGCGGCACCCGCACCGCCATGTGCGCCCGCTCCCGCCGCCTCCCCGTGTGCATGTCCACCATGCGCCCAGGCATCGGCATCCCGGGGTTGTTCCGCATCTCCGGAAAGGGCATCCCCATCCTCCCCGTCGTTGAGGCAGAGACTGGATTATTTCTCCCCACGCAAAGGCAGCTCTGAGTAGCTGCCTTTTTAGTTTTTTGAGAAATGTTTGAAAAACTCAAATAAACAATATCATTCAGTGCGCTTTATTCATGAACAGGCGCAACCCCCTGTTTACTGCAAACCATGAACAAGAAGAATTTTTTTAAAATGCTGGCCATGTCCGTCGTTGTCGTTGTGAGTTTATCCAGCTGTGAGCATTTTGCCTTGCATCTGAACCACATGCATAACTGCGGAGGCGGTGGATACCGCGTGGTACATCACAGACCTGTTGTGCATCACCACCACGTCCCCCACCACTGGCATCGATAAAAAAAGCGGCTCCCTGCCGGGAGCCGCTTTTCTTTAAGAGAAACAGGCAGGGAATCAGCCCTGTTCTGCAAGAGCCTGGTTGATGAGCTCCTGAATTTCCTCAGCCTTAGCCTTGAGGGCACGCAGTTCCTTGAACGCCTCGGGCAGCTTACGCATAGCAGCAAACTGACGGGCGGCTTCTCCGTAGGGAACAGCAGGAGCACCCCAGTAGGTCTTGCCTTCTTCAAGGGAATTCATGACGCCGGAGCGGGCTGCGACAACCACCTTATCCTCGATCTTGATGTGACCCGTGATGCCGCACTGGGCAGCGATTGTCACGTAGTTGCCCACATGGGTGCTGCCGGCAATGCCGCTCTGCGCGCACATAATGCAGTGCTTGCCCATGGTGACATTGTGGCCAATCTGAATCTGGTTGTCGAGTTTTGTGCCATCGCCAATGACCGTACGGCCAAAGCGGGCGCGGTCAATCGTTGTGTTGGCACCAATATCCACATTGTTGCCGATAACAACAATGCCCACCTGGTCAATCGTATCATAACAGCCAGTCTCCTTGTTGAGCAGGAAACCGAAGCCGTCGCCACCGATGACAGCACCGGGCTGGATGACTACCTTGTTGCCCAGAATGCAGCGTTCGCGAATGACAACATTGGGGTAGAGCTTGCAGTTCTCACCCATCTTGACAGCCTTACAGACAACGCAGCAGGGGCCGATGTCCGAGCCGTCACCAATTTCTGCATCGGCCTCAATCACAGCATTGGGGCCCACGCAGACCTTGGTGGGATCCAGCTTGGCGGAGGGGTCAACCACAGCCGTGGGGTGAATGCCGGGAACAAAATCCGTAGAGGCCTTCATGAAATGAGCCACCAGGGCATTGAAGGCAAGAGAGGGGTTCTCCACCTCGATGAAGGCAACGCCCTCGGGGTATTGAGGAAGCGCAGGCGGAACAAGCACGGCACTGGCCTTGGTGGCCAGGAAATCATTGAAGTATTTCTCATTGCCAAGGAAGGCAATCTCGCCGGGGCAGGCGCCATCCAACGTAGCGACTCCGGAGATTTCCACCTCCGGAGCCGGTTCGTTGATGAGTTTGCCACCGGTGAGCTTGAGAACATCGGAGAGAGTGAGGTTCATAATCAGCTCGGGTATTATTCGGGATTTAGATTTACTTGGCAGCCGGGGTGCCATAGAGACGCTTCAGCTCTGCATCAGGATCAAAGCCCTGGGGCGCGTTGGCGTTAAGCTGCTTGAGCACCTCGGGGGTGAGGTCGATGTCCTTCTTCATGAAGGGGAACACGCGGGTGCCAACGCCAATCTGGGGCTGGGGAGAAATAGCGCCGGCGTCAATCACGATATCAGAGCCATTCTGGTCTGCAACGGTGTTGATGGCGGTCTGCACTTCTTCCATGAGGAGGCGCATCTCGCTGTTGCGAAGCTCGCGGAAAGCCACTTCGCGGCGCTGGACGAAATCCTTCATCTCCTGGTCAGCAGCCTTGAGTTCGTTGGCCTTGGCATTGTATTCCTCGCGCAGCTTGGCAACGGCAGAATCGGAAAGGCTGGAATCGTATTTTTCCTGAATCTTCTTCAGGTCAGCCTGCAGAGCGCGGAGTTTATCCTCACGGGTTTTGATGTCGGCCTTGATTTCTGCAAGCTGCTTCTGCAGGGATGTTTCCGTGTCGAAACGCTTGTAGAACTTGGTGTAAAGCTCCTGAACGTTGACAGAAACAATCTTGAGCTCAGCCTGGGCAGTGGCGGTAAGCGCAGCCAGGGTCACAACAGCAGTGGAGATAATGGGGAACTTCATAATATGTGAGGTTTTGGATGTTCCTATTCTAACGGCCGTTCAAATTAAGTCAAGAAAACGTTGCGTCAGACCTTAAGATTCCTGTCATATCGCGGCTGCCTGTTATAGCCTGTTATTCTAACCTCTTGCCTGAGGCTCTGGTAGAGATTACAGTTCCGGCTATGAAAGAAACAACCTCCGCTTTGTGTCTGCGTGAAACAGACCGCCTTCTGCATCCCTTTCTTCATCGTAAAATCCACATCCGTACGCGTTTGGTGATGCCATCCATGTGCTTTCGTGCTGTTCCTCGAGAAGAACTTGTGCGCGAAAGAATGCGGGCCTATACCCATGTTGCAGCCCGGCAGATTGGTTTGATTGTGACCGACCCCATCGCCGTCAATGATGAATCTGCTCGCGAGGATGATTTGACACCGGGGTTGAATGATGCAGCGGGCTGGCGTGACTGGCGGCGCATCTGCCGTGCTGTGCAGGCATCTGATTGCCGGATTGCCGCACAACTCTGTCATGCAGGTATGCTGTGCAGGTCAGGAAAAGCTGCCGGGCCATCCGGGATTGACCCTGTGAGTCTTGAACACCTGGGAGAAAGCATGAGCCGCGACCGCATCCATGAGGTCGCTCGTGCTTTCGGTGAGGCGGCAGGCATTGCAAGGCGCATCGGCTTTGATGCGGTGGAAATCCAGGGCGGGCAGGGAGGCTTGATAGAGCAGTTTCTGAATCCTGCCACGAATAAGCGGGAGGATGAATATGGAGGGGATGCTGTGTCCCGCACACGCTTTGCCTGTGAAGTGCTGCATGCCGTGCGGAAGGCGGTGGGACGGTACTTCCCCATCATTTTCCGGCTTTCATTCCGCTCGCGAACCGAGGGTGTGGCGGAGACACCCGCAGAACTGGAGTCTTTTCTGCGCCACTTCTGTGATGCCGGAGTGGATATTTTTGCCTGCAGCGGGCAGGGAGCGCATGAGCCGGCTTTTCATGGAGCCCCCTTGTCTGTTGCCGGGTGGATTCGTTTGCTCACGCAGCGCCCTGTCATTACGGATATAGGGGCAGATACCTCCAGCCTGCGTCTGATGCAGATAAATCGCGCGTTGCGTGCTGGTGAATTTGATCTGGTGGCTCTTGTACATGCCCTGGCGGCAGATACCATCTGAGAGATAGATGGTCAAGCAGCCGCGGAAATCAGAAATGCGTTGTTCCGGTGTATCGGAACAACGCATGGATGGATGAAAACTGTTGAAACAGGCCCTTATGAGTCCATATTGTCGTAGCGGTCAATCATGCTGTAGATTTCCGTTACATCGCGGCGGGAGTTGCGCCCGATGATGAAAGCGGCAACAAGCAGACACAGCGCACCACCTAAGGGTGCCCATTTGGCAAGTTCTCTCATATTTTTTTCTTGGGTTTGATAGTGCGGGGAGGACGGTTTTGTTTCGGCAAGGCGAAATCTGCGGGCGGCGTATCAGGTTCCAGCTTGCCTTCATCCGTCAGCTGGAAGGGGAACTCAATAATGCCATTGCGGGTAATGTAGGGGAATGCCTTTTCCGGATCAGCCCCGTTGCGAAGAGCTTCCATGGCATTCCTGCAGCCTTCGATGAAGAAATCTGCCAGTTGCAATCCTCTGTCAACGGCGGTCTTGAGCTTGATGAGCTGCTCGCGGGCATTGAGCATCATTTCCAGACGCTGCGGAAGAGTGGTTGCTCCTTCAATGGTGATATCCATGAAAGCCTTAATCTGCGGGAGAGTCATGCCCGCCTGCTTCATGCAGAGAACGCCCAGCAGACACCCCAGACTGGCTTCTCCATACACGCGTCGTCCGGATTCAGTGCGTTCCACATAGCGGAGCAATCCTTCTTTTTCATAAAAGCGGAGAGTGTGGATGGAAAGCCCGGTTTTTCGGGATAATGCGGAAATGCTGTATTTCATGCCGGATTAGTAGGAAGAGACGCTGCGGCATTATGCCATGATTTTCAGTATGGGTCAAGTTTAATATGGTGGAATTTATGTGGTGATTTCGACAAATTGGATGCCTCTGGTATGCGGGCGTACGAATACGGGATTGACTTTCGCCGTCAATCTGTCAGAATAGACCCGGATTGATATGAGTACGTATGGATACTATCGTCTGGCTGCTGCGACACCCCGGGTGCGCGTGGCAGATGTGGCTTTCAATACAGAGGAGCTTGTAAACGCCGCCCGGAAGGCTGCGAAAAACGGGGCTCATGCCTTGTTGTTCCCGGAATTATGCCTGACAGGGGCCAGTTGCGGAGACCTGTTCTTCCTGCCCCACCTTCAGCAGGCTGCCCTGCGCGCACTTGTGCATTTTGCAGAAGAGACGGCACGGCTCAAGCTGGTGTCCATCGTTTCGTTGCCTCTGCAGGTGGATGATGCCCTGTATGTGATGGCTGCTGTGGTGCAGGGGGGGCATGTGCTGGGGCTTGTTCCCAAGAGCGTGTTGCCGAATTGCCGCGGAGCTTATGAGGCGCGGCAATTCAGTGCTGCTGCAGAATTAAAGGTGCAGGAAGTGACATTACCCGGTTTCGGTTCTGTACCGGTGGGTACTGACCTTGTATTCAGTGACGGGGCAGATTTTTCTTTCGGTATAGAGCTGGCAGATGATTTGTGGGGTGTTATTCCCCCGAGTTGCCGCCTTGCCTTGCAGGGGGCCCGCGTTCTGTTCAATCCTGGGGCTGCTGAGGCAGGTGTCGGTTCGGTGGATTATGCCCGTAATCTTGTTGTTCAGCAGAGTGCCCGCTGCCTGGCTGCCTACGTATACGCCGCTGCCGGGGTCGGAGAAAGCACGCAGGATGCCGTGTATAGCGGCAAGTCGTTCATTGCAGACAATGGACGCATGGCTGCAGAAAACCATGCATACAGCCGGGAAACGGAAATCGTATACGCAGATGTTGACATGCAGCGTCTGGCTGCCGCGCGCCTGAGTGAAAGCTGCTACAATGCCGAAAGATCAGCCTGGCCGCTCCCCCGCCGCATTCAGTTGGGTGAGATGGAACAGCATTGCGACTTATCCTACGCATTCATACCATCCCGCCCGTTCATTCCCCGCCCGGAGGCCATGGCTGATACATGCGAGGAAATCCTTTCTATTCAGACAATGGCTCTGGTCAAGCGCATGGAACACAGCCATGCCCGCAGTCTCGTCATCGGTATTTCCGGGGGACTCGACAGTACGCTGGCTCTTGTTGTCTGTGTGCGTGCGTGCCGGGTTCTGGGGCTTCCCACCAGTGCCATCCTGGCAGTAACCATGCCCGGATTCGGTACTACGGGCCGCACTTATAACAATGCTGTGAGTATGATGCGGCTCATGGGGGTGACCTTCAAGGAGGTCGACATCCGCGAAGCCTGCCTGCTTCAGTTCGGCCATCTGGATTTCGATCCCTCGCTTCGCACTAGTACGTATGAGAACGTGCAGGCACGCCAGCGTACCAGCCTGCTCATGAACCTGGCCAACAAGACCGGTGGTATGGTGGTCGGAACGGGCGATTTGTCTGAAATTGCCCTGGGTTGGTCTACTTACAATGGTGACCACATGAGCATGTATGCTGTGAATTGCTCTGTGCCCAAAACTCTTATCCGCTGCCTGCTGGCTCACGAAGTTGCCCATTGCAGCGCGGAACTTGCTGAAACGATTCAGGATGTGATTGATACGCCGGTGAGTCCGGAATTGCTTCCTCCTGCGGATGACGGCTCGATGGAGCAGAAGACGGAGGATATTCTCGGGCCTTACGACCTGCACGATTTCTTCCTTTACCACTTCATCAAATATGGTGCAGAACCCACCAAGTTGCGTATTCTTGCACAGGTGGCCTTTGCCGGAGAATATTCCGAGCAACTTATCGGTCGCACCCTTGAAATCTTCCTGCGCCGCTTCTTCCAGCAGCAGTTCAAGCGTAGCTGCATGCCCGATGGCCCCCGTATCGGCACCATTGGTCTTTCTCCCCGTGCAGATTGGCGCATGCCCACAGATGCCTGTGGCGAGCTCTGGAAGCCTTGACATCACCCCTTGAACCATGCTATTCTGAGACCATGAACCGCGTAGAACAAGCTCTTGCCACTTTCCGTCAGAAACCATATATGTACAACTGCGCCCAGACCGTATGCGCGGCATTCGGCCGGGAGGATCTGGTGGAACCCATGGCCTGCTGTGGTGGAGGCCGGGCTCCGGAAGGAACTTGCGGGGCTCTCTATGGAGCTATGCAGGTGGCACCGGAAAAGTCAGCGGCTGTGCTGGCTGCCTTTGTTGCAGCCACGGGAGCATCCACCTGCCGTGAAATCAAAGGGGCCAACCGCGTTCCCTGTCAGGAGTGCGTGCGTATTGCCGCTACAGCCCTGGTGAACTCTGGGCTCTGATATCGACCCGGAAAGCGCTGCCGGGGGACGTTTCTTCATTGTATCTGCTGCCGGACTATGGTAAACCGGGCAGTCTATGCAGGAAATTCCCATTGTTCAAGGATTTACAGCCGGTGAACTAACGCCCTGGCTTTCTACCCGTTATGATTTACAGGCCTACCAGCGGGGGGCTGCCCGTATTTGTAATTTTCAGGTTCTCCCCTATGGAGGTATTCAATTCCGCCCCGGGACAGAGTATGTAGGCAGAGCAGGTGCAGCAGAGGTGAGGTTGTTCCCGTTCTGTTATGCAGAGGGTGATAATCTTATGCTTGAATTCACGCCTGGCTGCATGCGCGTATACAGGGATGCCGCATTGCTGAAAACAGCAGAGGGAGACACCTATACCCTCGCAACTCCCTGGACATCGGGGCGTGAGCTCTCCAGCCTGCATTTCACCCAGGTGAATGATGTGGTGTATGTATGCAGCCCGACTCAATCACCGGTTCTGCTAAGCCGGTATGCCGATGATGCGTGGGAAATCCGACAGCCCGATTTTGAGAGCATGCCCCGGGAGACTTATGCGGTGCAGGAAGGGGTGCTTTCTGTCCTGTTTGATCAGGACGGCAAAACCGCGCGTTTGAGCATTGAAGGAGGGGGACAGCATTTCACACCGGGCATGGAAGGCAGGGAATGTCTGCTGGCAGATGCTACAGTTCCGGCACGCTATCTTTTCTGTAATGCAGTGCAGAATACCAATGCCGCCGCAGCCCCGGATCTAAGCAAGAGCAGCCTTGCGAAAGGAAAGGCTTTTTACCAGAAAGATGAGGGAGCAGATATTCACTATTTCTATTATTGTATCCGCGATTTCAGTCCGGCAGATTTCAATGGCAGTCAGGATATGGCAGATTACCCGTATTATTTCCAGCCGGGCATTATGCGCCTGGATGAAACACAGCAGCCCTATGAGGTTTCGCGTGATTGGGAGTTGAGCACCATCGAAACCTGGGCAGCCAACTGGGAAATATGGCGAAGCTATGACACTCCCGATATGGAACCGGATTTCCGGCTCTGGAGCTGGACGCGCATTAAGTCTTTCTCTCAGTCGGAGTATGAAACACGGCAGAACTGGTCCATTTCCGGTTCAGAGGAACGCCCTTGCCGCCTGGTACTTGTCTGCCGGAGTTCTTCCAATGCCTCTCTGCTCGCTGCGTATCTTCAATTTCGGGTGCATGCCGGCACGCGCGAGTATAAATTCTGCATTACTGAGGTGGAGGACGCGACACATGCCCGGGCGGAACTCCGCAGAACTTACCTGGGGCATCCTCTCAGTTTTGCTACACGTAGCTGGAGTTTCGGTGCCATTGGGTCAAGAAATGGGTACCCTGCATTCTCTGCTTTGTTTCAGGGGCGGCTCTGGCTGGGTGGAATGCGGGGGCTGCCTACCACTCTTCTGGCCAGCTGTACCGATGATTACTATAATTTCCGGGCTGGTTCAAATGATGATGATGCGTTGCATCTGAGCATCATGGGGGGTGACCAGAACCGCATCTGCTGGCTATGTGCAACCCGCCAGCTCCTTGTGGGTACATCCGATAGTGAATGGGGAGTTTCTTCCGGAAACGGGGCAGTCATCAGTCCGTCATCAGTAGCTTTTCACAGGCAATCCTCTGTTGGCAGTGCCCCTCTGCCGGCGCAGGCTCTCGAAAATACGATATTATTCGTGCAGCACGGAGGGCGCCGTATGCGTGAGATTGCCTACCGGCTGGAATCAGATGGATTCTCCGCAACCGATATCAGCATGCTGGCTGAGCATCTCTTTGAAACTGGTGTCAGGGAATGGTGTGTGCAGCGAGGTTCGAATTTCAATGTGTGGGTTCTGATGAATGATGACTCGCTGGCGGTACTGACCATCAATCTGGAGCAGCAGATTACAGCCTGGCAGCGTGTGAGCACCCTGGGGCGGAAGGTTCTGCACCTGGCGGCGCTGCCCGGTGCTGCCAGTCTGGATGATGAGGTGTGGATGGTGGTGCAGCTCGACTCGGATGGCAGCACTCATCTGGAGCGCATGTGCAGCGATTCACCGCATCTGGATTCCTGCATGGAGCTGGTAGCCGTGCAGAATGGCGGGCTGCCTGTGCCGCCGCATCTGCAGCAGGTTGACTGGAAACTCATTGATGCCGCTACTGGAGAATCCTGTTCTCTGCCAGATGTGGTGCAGGGGCAGCGTTATTATATAGGACTGCCAATTGTTGCAGAACTGGTTACTATGCCGCTGGAGGGGGCGGTGAGCTTTAATTCTGTACGGCAATTCAGCCGTTTCAAGCTCCGCTTGCTGGAAAGCGATACGGAGTTTTCATACCGCTGCACCTCCAATCCCGGCTGGGAGCCGATGAAGCCCGTATGCTGCCCTGAGCTCAATGCTCCTTATACCGGTGCAATCAGGCTGCCCTTGATGCCCGATGCAGCGGTGGGGCAGTCGCTCTGTATCCGCTATAGCGGGCATAAGGATTTCAAGCTCCTGGCCATTACCCAGGAGGTTGATCATCATGGTAAGTGAGGTGATGATGGTTTAATCCAGCCGGACAGGTTTGCCGGGCTCGGGAACAATGATTTCTGAGTC
>JAEIGA010006443.1_pt1 | contig 17869 bp, 15 predicted proteins | sample 9270691 | NCBI WGS metagenome assembly JAEIGA01 (sample SAMN17057246, study PRJNA624740) | gut metagenome | biome: biome; isolation source: fecal sample | host: Bos grunniens | place: China: Xizang | collected 2019
CTTCCTTGACGGCTTGCAAGTACTCTTTTTCTCCTTGATGTTTTGCTTCAAGAGCAGCCAAGATTTGTTCGGTTTTCATAATTCAAATAGTTTTCAATGATTACATTTTGCCACCGACAGCAAATGTTTTTCAACACATTTACCACCAACAGCAGATAAGGTTTAAGGTTTAACACCCCAAAAGTAGTCATTAAATTTGAATCATGCGCTTCACTTGAGAAATTATTTCCTCATTATTTAGTTCTTTTGGCAAAATTTCACTTACGTCAAGGTTTTTTAGCAAAGCCTCACGTATTTGTGTCGAACTCCAGGGAAATAAGGGTGCATCAATAATTTGTACGTTATTCGGCAATTGTTGCATATCTACAGGATAACCCTCACGGGGATAAACGAGCAAATTGTGCTCCTGCAAAATATCCGCTCCACGATACCATTTATCAAAACAAAGCCAATTGTCTGCACCGATGAGCAATTGGAAAGTACAATCAGGGTAAGCCTTTTTCAAAGCTTGCAAAGTATCATAGGTATAAGATGGGCGAGGCAAGGAAAATTCAAAATCCGATACCACTACCCCATCAATATCAGCGACGGCACGTTCTGCCAGCGACAGACGAAAGTTCTCATCCATCAAACCTGGCGATTGCTTCAGCGGATTCTGTGGAGAGACCATTAACCAAAGTTCGTCGGTCAATCCCCGACGAACCACATATTCTGCCAACCCCACATGACCTTTGTGTATAGGGTTGAAAGAGCCTCCAAACAAAGTAATCCTTTTCAAGTTTTCACGCTTTACTTTATTGCTGTAAAAAATCTTTCACTTTACACAAAACATCTTGCTGCGCCGTAGCCAAATCATCGTTGATCACTACGGTGTCAAATTTTGAAGCAAAGGTCAGTTCGTATTCTGCACGAGCAATACGTTGTTCTATCACTTCAGGTGCATCAGTCGCCCTGCCAGTCAATCTTTCTCGCAAGGCTTCTACCGAAGGAGGTTGTACAAATACGCTCAAGGCTCTATCACCATAAATAGCCTTGATTTGCTCAGCTCCGAGCACGTCGACATCGCACACCACGTTTTCACCGCGTGCCAATTGTTCATCCACTTGCGCTTTCAGCGTGCCGTAGTATCTGCCTTCGTACACTTCGACGTATTCCAACAATTCGCCATTGTCAATACGTTGTTTGAATTCTTCGGGTGACAAGAAGAAATACTCCACGCCATGCTTTTCCTCACCACGAGGAGGACGGCTGGTGGCCGAGATAGAGAAGTGCAGATTCAACCCCTGCTCCATCAGATAATTAATCAGTGTACTTTTGCCCGAACCCGAAGGTGCTGAAAATATCAATAACTTTCCCATACCAGGTGATACTTATAATATATTACATCACATTGAGCACTTGCTCCTTGATTTGTTCCAGTTCATCCTTCATCATCACCACGATGTTTTGCATCTCGGCTTGATTGCTCTTCGAACCAGTCGTATTGATTTCACGCCCCATTTCCTGAGCGATGAAGCCTAACTTCTTGCCCTGTCCATGACCTTCTCGCATTGTTTCACGGAAATAGTTGATATGATTAGTCAAACGTTGCTTTTCTTCGTTGATATCAAGCTTTTCTATATAATAGATCAACTCTTGCTCCAAGCGATTGCGGTCATAGTCCACGCCAGTCAATTCTGCCAAGCGTTCTTCCAGACGTTGTCTGATTTTCTCCACACGACTTTTTTCGAAGGGTTCGATTTCTTTCATCAGTGCTTCGATGCGCGATAGATTTTTTTCGAACTTTTCAGCCAGGGCTTCCCCTTCTTGCGCTCTGAACTTCATCAATTCGTCCGCAGCCACTTTCACCAACGCAAACACTTCCTGCCATTCTTCTTCGCTCAATTCTTCCACTGCTACGGTTTGCACCACGTCGGGCATACGCACCAGCACGCTCCATAGCTCAGCACCTTCCACAGCGATACCATGGGTTTGACTCACCTCCTGCATTTGTCTCAAGTAGTTGCCCACCATATCTGCATTGATAGAGGCTGCTGCTACTGTCGCATCCTTTTCAACCCAGAGAGTAAAGTCCACTTTACCGCGTTCCAGTTGCTTTGACAAATAACCGCGGATTTCCATTTCCTTCTCGCGATAAAGTGGCGCTATACGAGTAGAGAGATCTAAACTTTTTGAGTTGAGCGATTTCAACTCCACGTGTATTTTTTTATCCGCCACATGGCCTTCGGCTTTACCATAGCCGGTCATTGATTTTATCATAATTGTGAAAACGATTAACTATTTTAGTTTAGAGATAAACAAGTGACGCGCACTCATCCTACCTCACAGGTGGCTCACCATATTTATTATTACCACATTCGCCCTTCATTGCCAACAATACAATATTATATATAGGACATAGTATCCACCATCCACTATGATTGGTATCGTGAAGTCTACGGGTAGCTAACGACAAGTAAGGCCAAATCAACGGTGTCAGCAAAAGATTGGTTCTGACATGTCCAACTGTATATTCCAATGTAATGCCTACAAGGACGAGAAGTATGAAAAACATCCAAAATTCATGTCGACAACCACGTCCTTTGAAGAGCAAATATTTCTGCAGAAAGTCTTTCATATCATATCATTGTATACATACTCGCAGTTGCTATTGCGCTATAGAAAAACTACATCACGTTTTGCAAAGTTACGAAAAAAAAGAGAATAAGGTATAAAAAGACAAAAATTAGTATTTGCCCCAATCCTTTGCTGTAACATCATATCTCCCTTTTAGACACATCAGAAACAAGCATAACCATACAAATCTGACACGTTTGCATTTTACCTTTATTTCCATTTATCCTTGTACTTCTGAGATAGAACTCGAAGATACTTACGCTCGCTATGAAAAATATTCAAGTAAACTTGATATTATTTCGCTCGCTTATTCGTATCTCTGAGATAGAACTCGAAGATACTTACGCTCGCTGTGAAAAATATTCAAGTAAACTTGATATTATTTCGCTCGCTTATTCGTATCTTTGCCCATCATTTGGTATATTGGGGTTGGGCAAAAGTCCATTCCATGCCTGACATAACCTCTAAAAGTATAAACATATAAAAGAAAATACACATGAAAGCATTCGTTTTTCCTGGACAAAGTTCACAATTCGTTGGTATGGGTAAGCGCCTGTACGAACAGCATCCTGCTGCTAAGAAGATGTTTGAACAAGCCAACGAAATCCTTGGCTTCCGCATCACAGATATAATGTTCGAAGGCACCGACGCAGATTTGAAGCAAACGCGCGTCACTCAGCCCGCCGTATTCTTGCACAGTGTCATCAGCGCACTCTGCCTGGGCGACGAGTTCCAACCCGACATGGTGGCTGGTCACTCACTCGGCGAATTGTCTGCACTCGTTGCAGCTGGCTGCGTATCATTCGAAGATGGTCTGCGCCTCGTTGCCGCTCGTGCCGTAGCGATGCAGAAGGCTTGCGAAGCCGTACCCGGCACTATGGCAGCTATTATCGCCTTGCCCGACGAAACAATCGAAAAGATCTGCGCCGAAGTTTCTGCAGAAGTTGATACCGTAGTTCCAGCCAACTACAACTGCCCTGGTCAATTGGTCATCTCGGGCAAGGAGGAAGCTATCAATGCGGCATGCACACGTTTGAAGGAAGCAGGCGCTAAGCGTGCCCTCGTATTGCCCGTAAGCGGAGCTTTCCACAGCCCCTTGATGCAACCTGCGCAACAGGAATTGGAAGAAGCTATCGCTAAGACTAATTTCCAAACGCCCAAGTGCCCCATCTATCAAAATGTAGACGGCAAGGCACACACCGAACCCGAAGAAATCAAGGCCAACCTGATCAAGCAACTGACAGCTTCGGTCATGTGGACACAAGAAGTGCAAAATATGCTTCAAGCAGGCGCTACGACTTTCGTAGAATGCGGTCCTGGCAAAACACTCCAAGGCATGATTGCCAAGATTGCTAAAGGTGTTGCCGAAGTAGAACTGCAAGGCGTAGGAGAATAATACCTTTTCACCCGATCAGCTTCACCGATTCTGGTCAAATCTACGCTTACATGAAGTTAAATTTGACCCAATGGTAAGCGCCATTAACAATGATTTTTGATAACGAATCTATACAAACTGATGAACAAGTAGAGACCATCCCACAGACGTCTCTGCTTGTTTATTATTAATCGATATTATATGCAAGAGAAAGTTTTGATATATCAAGTATTGCCCCGTCTCTATGGTAATAAATGTGCGGAAAATGTACCCGCAGGTTCCTTAGCAGAAAATGGTTGTGGCAAGATGAACGACTTCACCGATGCCGAGTTGAAGCGTATTCGCGACTTCGGATTCACACACATTTGGTACACTGGTTTGATCGAACATGCCACACAGACCGACTACTCTGAATATGGCATTGCTCAGGACCACCCTGCCGTAGTCAAGGGCGTTGCTGGTTCACCCTACGCCATCAAGGACTACTATGACATCGACCCAGATTTGTCTGTCAATGTCAAGAAGCGTATGAAGGAGTTCGAAGCCCTCGTCGCTCGTACCCACGCTGCTGATTTGAAGTTCATCATCGACTTTGTGCCCAACCACGTCGCACGTCAATACAAGTCTGATGCCAAACCTGCTCGTGTCAAGGATTTGGGTGAAACTGACGACACATCACGCCACTTCTCGCCCAACAACAATTTCTACTACATCAGCGAATCCCCCCTGCGCACCAGCCATCTGCCGTCTGCCAAGGAGGGCGAAAAACCCTACAAGGAATACCCCGCTCGCGCTACGGGCAACGATGTCTTCTCGGCCATGCCTGGTGTCAATGATTGGTACGAAACAATCAAGGTGAACTATGGCGTAGACTACCTCGGCGGTCGCCGTTGCCACTTCAACCCCGTGCCCGACACTTGGAAGAAGATGACTGCTATCCTACTCTTCTGGGCAAAGAAGGGCGTCGATGCTTTCCGCTGCGACATGGCTGAAATGGTGCCTTGCGAATTTTGGACTTATGCTATCGCCGAGGTGAAGAAGAAATATCCACACATCCGCTTTATCGCCGAGGTGTACAATCCTGCCGAATATCGCAACTACATCCATCGTGGCGGCTTCGACTATCTGTACGACAAGGTGGGCCTTTATGACACCCTGCGCGCCGTAGTCTGCGGTCACGCTCCTGCTTCTGCCATCACTCACGCTTGGCAAAGCGTAGACGATATTCACGAGCACATGCTCAACTTCCTCGAAAATCACGACGAACAGCGCATTGCTTCCGAGTTCTTCGCTGGCGATGCCTTCAAGGCGTTGCCTGCCCTGGTTGTTTCGGCATGTATGCGTACCAGCCCCTTCATGCTCTATGCTGGTCAGGAAGTCGGTGAAGCGGGCATGGACGCCGAGGGTTTCAGCGGGCGCGACGGACGCACTACGATCTTCGACTATTGGGGCGTCAAGTCTCTGCAACGCCTCACCTTGGGCGAAATTTACCTGCGCCCCGAGGAGCAACAACTTTACACTTACCACCGTCGTATCATGACCTTGTGCGGACGCGAAGCGGCACTGTGCGAAGGTAGTTTCTACGACTTGACTTATGCCAACTTGGACTGGGCAAGCGGATTCAACCCCGACCGCCACTTTGCCTTTATCCGTAAGCACGAGGACGAGACTATCCTGATCGTGGCCAACTTCTCTGAGCAAAATAGTGCCTTCGGTGTGCGTATCCCTGCACATGCCTTCGAATACCTCAAACTGCGTGCTGGCGTACAGATGGCGACGGATCTGATCAGCGGCGAAATGCAGACGCTCGAGCTCCGTCCCGACACTCACGTTTCGGTCAGCGTACCTGCCCATGGTGCTGTGATGCTCAAGTTGAAGTAACTACGCTTCACCACGAATTGCTGATGGCTTAAGTCTCCACGGATCGCAAGTATCACGAGGAATATTTAACCACGAATATATTGGGAAAACCAATACGAGAGATACCCGAGATACGCCGGAGACACTTATTCGACCACGAATCGCACGAATGAACACAAATATTTAGAGCTAAAAGAAATTCGAGAGATTCGTGAGATTCGTGGTCAAAAAAATACGAGAAAATACACGAGATACGCCGGAGAAATACATAAAAAAATCAAGAAATTGCCTTTAGCCCCTTTGGGCGGCGAACTTCGTTTCGTGGTCAAAAATCCAAACACATATCCCATATGAAAAAGTTCACCCTCCTCCTCACCCTCCTCCTGTCATTGATAGCTGCATGGGCACAAGACTACCCCTTCGTACTGACCACCGACCCCGCCAATCCCGCCCTCTACTACATCTACTCGGGCCGTGACGGCAATGGCCAAGCGGGAGGCTGCGTATTCTGCAACGAAATCCCCTATGGCGAGAGCAAACCCAAACTAGTCCTGATGTACAAGAACCCCAACAACGTCGACCTCACCCAGTTGTGGTATTTCATGGAGGACGAGGACGGAAAACTCAAGATCATCTCGGCAGCAGACGGCCGTATGGTGACCGTAGCCAACACCGCGGATGGAGCAAAGAAGGTCTATATGCAAGCGGCACAGGAACTGACCAACAAATACTACACCTGGACCCTGCACAAGAGCGGCAACTACTACGCCTTCAAGACCTCGGACGGCAAGACCTTCCTCAGCCACAACGGCAACTGGCAAACTGGCGGTCCACAAATGGGCCTCTACAATGCAGATGGTAGCAAGGACGAGGGTTCACGCGTCTTCTTTGAAGCCTGCACTACGCCCAGTGCCATCCACTCAATCACCACCACCTTCCCCCACCCCGGCATCTATACCCTCGGTGGACAGCGTGTGCAAAAGGCCACCCACCCTGGCATCTATATCGTGAACGGCAAAAAGACCATCCTGCGCTAAAACGACATCGCATCTACTATACAAAAGTGATTGGAACGCCTCCCCAGGCATTTCCAATCACTTTTTTATTTGACCATTCCTTCCCTACTATATACACGCATCCTTGAGATCACCACCACACCCTCCTACCGCCACCATCCCACCCCTTTTTTCTCATCAAACTCCAAGGAAATTTTTGATCCAAATCCACATCACAAAAAAACATTAGACCTTGTGAAAAAAACCGCCGAGGAATTCAAAAAAGGTCAAGGTTTTTTTAAAAAACATTAGACTTTTTTCTGTCCCATAAGATACACAAAAAAATCCATCATTTACAACCATATTTATTCACGTTAAGGCATCCGCAATGTTCCCCTAAATCAAGCCTACAATATAATGCAACTCAAAACCCAACGAAAACCCAGCGAACAAGAGTAACTGCAATGTCCCCTTGAGTCAGGGGGACGAGAGCCAAAGGCTCGGAGGGGGTATGTAAAGGAGGGAGTATGCAAAAGTAGATATGAAAAGGTAGATATGAAAAGGTAGATATGAAAAGGTAGATAAAAAATGATATATATTGTATAATGTGACTTGAATATACACATACCCCCTCGCCCTGCGGGCACTCCCCCTGACTCAGGGGGAGAGTACTGATAGTACTTAATCAATGAGGTTGCGAAATAAAAATAAATTTACGAATCACTTTCATTGAAAACCCAGCGAACAAGTGTAACTGCAGTGTCCCCCTGAGTCAGGGGGACGAGAGCCAAAGGCTCGGAGGGGGTATGTAAAGAGGGAGTATGTAAAGGAGTGGGTATGTAAAGAGGGAGTATGCAAAAGTAGATAGGTAAAGATAGATAAAAAATGATATATATATTGTATAATATGACTTGAATATACACATACCCCCTCGCCCTGAGGGCACTCCCCCTGACTCAGGGGGAGAGTGCTGATAGTGCTTGACCTATGAGGTTGTAGGACAAATATAGATATAAAAAAAGAGAAATGCCTATTCATCGGATATATCTAACTTAGACTCATCTCAAATTAAAATATATTTACTACTTTTGACAAAGCAATATAGAATGATATGAGAAGAACACATAATTTAAATAACAAACTTGAACAACGAAAGAACTTACGCAATCATGGGACATCTGCGGAAGCTATAATGTGGAATTTGTTAAAGAGAAGACAGATCCTCGGTTATAAGTTCCGTAGACAATTTAGTGTTGGACCATACATTCTTGATTTCTATTGTGTTGAAGCCAAATTAGCAATAGAGTTGGATGGAGCACAACATTACACTATTGACGGGTACGAACATGATTTCAAACGCAAAGAATTCCTAGAAAAGTTGCATGACATTAAAATCCTCCGCTTTGAAAATAAAAATGTATTTGATTATCCAGACACTCTTACTCAATTGATTAAAGAAGAACTTATATCGAGAACCAACAAAACCATTTAGACCGTTGAAACCCAGCGAACAAGAGTAACTACAATATCCCCGGGGTCAAACCTACATATAATGTAATTCACCCCACATTGAAAACCCAGCGTACAAGAGTAACCGCAGTGTCCCCCTGAGTCAAACCTACATATAATGTAATTCACCTCCAGCGAAAACCCAGCGTACAAGAGTAACCGCAGTGTCCCCCTGAGTCAGGGGGACGAGAGCCAAAGGCTCGGAGGGGGTATGTAAAGGAGGGAATATGTAAAAGTAGATAGGTAAAGGTAGAAAAAATGATATATATATTATATAATGTGACTTGAATATACACATACCCCCTCGCCCTGCGGGCACTCCCCCTGACTCAGGGGGAGAGTGCTGATAGTGCTTGACCTATGAGGTTGCAAAATAAAAATAAATTTATGAATCACTTTCATTGAAAACCCAGCAAAAACCCAGCGAACAAAAGTAACCGCAGTGTCCCCCTGAGTCAGGGGGACGAGAGCCAAAGGCTCGGAGGGGGTATGTAAAGAGGAAGTATGAAAAGGAGGGGAAAAGAAATAAAATAGATAATGAAGTATGAAATAAGGTATATAAAAATGGATATATAAAGGAAGTATACAAAACACCACAAAAAAGAGGCGCACCGTCATCACGACGGCGCGCCCAAATCAATTATCTAAATAAACCAATTATTCCTTACCATATACCACCTGAGGTTTCTTCTTCTTCACCACCCCAGATAGGATTCTTCTTATTGGTCAGCGCTTCTTCTGCATTCACCTTGTCACCACCAAAACCGATGCTTGCAGCGATCATACCTTCGGTGTGCAAGTTTACCACGATAGTTTCGGGTTGTATATATGTCTTTTTCATATTAAGTCGTATTGAGTTTTTGATATTTATTTTACGATAAACTTCTTACCATTTTGGATATAGATACCACCCTTGATGGTGTTGAGCACACGGCGACCGCTCAGGTCATAGATAGGAGCATCAGCCTTTTCAGTTGCTACGCCATCGATAGCAGTCACTTCTTCGTCAACCACGAGGCGGAATGCTGCCACATTTGAAGTACCCATGCGGAGGAAAGCCTTGTTCATAGCCAACGTACCACCAGCATTTGCTTCATAGAAGCCGATACCTTGATTATGCTTTGCCAAGACATAGTCGCCAACAACGGTAGTGGTAGTAGCACCTGCAGTATGAGCGAACATATTGCTTGAAAGATCTGCAGCGCGTTCTTCTGTTGCTGGTTTCATCAAAGCAGATGTTGCAGATTCTGATTTTCCCACCAAGATTACACCTTGATTTGCAGGGATTGCGTCAGTAATACCAATAGCTCTCAATTTCACATACTCTGTTCCTTCAACATGTTCTGCATAATATGCCTCAACTGCAGGATCAAAAGGAACAACCGTTGGGAAAGGCGCACTAAATGTACCGATAGTGTTTCCTTCAAGATTAGTAATCAATTCGTCATCTTCGCCAAAGGCTGTCAACTTCACATTGTTGGGGTAAGCGACTTCTTCAAATTGGAAGAGTGAGCTGTAATCACCATCGTAGCGAGTTGAATTTTGTCCTTCATTAGCATTCATATTACCATTAGTCGCTATTGTCATAGTCGCATAGCCTTCTGCGTTAGTACTATTTCTCTTACCAGCAATACTCAATGACCCCATAAGATCTGCATTATGAGAATTGAGTTTCAACTCATTATTACCGCTGAATGCATCACTGAATCCATCCGTTTCTAAAGGATAAACGGTATTTTTTCCATGGAACAACATATACTGACCATGTTGACCATTTACGAAGACGTATCCATTAGCTGTTGTTCTGCAGATAAAGATATTTGCTACGTCATCCTTCGCATTCTCAGTTGCTTGAGGCATATATGCATTTACATAGTGACTTGAAAGCATATATTGATTACCATTTTGATGTACGTTGCGAATTACATAAGCCTTACCATCTTCGGGCATCTTCACATCGGTAGAATTGATATAAGCATTGTAAGCATCTATCAAGGCATTGCAATCAGTCGCATTGTAATCAAAGGTTCCTTCATCATATCCTTTACCCATGATTGTTGCCCAAGCAGTACGAAGATTATTAAAAACAGTCTGCTCAGCAATTGGATAACCAACAACACCTGTAGCACTTCTTTCCAAATACTTTGAAGCCAACGTCATAAAGCCAGTAAATTCCTCTGGCGACACACCAAACTTACTCAATGCATCAGCTGGATCAAAATCTGCAACAGCGGTAATAACCAATTTATTACCATCGTCAGCCGAACTACCAGAAGTTGTACCTCCAGGCCCCCAACCATCGATAACAGGCTGACTAGAACCACCCATATTCAGGAAGTGGCTATTATCAAATTTCAACACAAAGGTATTGTCTGGTTGCTTCATCAGATAGATAGGATTAACTGGCTTATCACTATATGAACCATCAATATTCACAAACTTTGCACGACCTTTGCTATACAAATAATGTGTAGCGCCATTATCTGCAGAAATAAATGCAAATTGTTGATATTGGTCATTTTCATTATAGGTAATCTGTGGATTTAAGGCAGTACTTCCAAAATCGTTTGTCAAAGTTGTCAAATTGTTTGTATTAGCATACCACGCCTTACCTCTGATTAAATTAACAGTTGTCAGTGTGTAAACCTTCTCATTTGTCAATTGAGATTGATCCGTAATAATTATTGAAGAAGTAGGCAGAGTCACTTCAGCAAATTGCCAAGCACTACCGCCATCATTATTTCCATTATCTTGCCAAAATCCTAATCGATTATTACCATTATTATTTTGGTCAAAACCCTCATAATAATTTACATAAAAACTGGCTGCATTATTTCCGTTATAGGGCTGTAGTTGATAGTATCCATTCTTATTACTTACACTCGTAATATAAAATTGCGAAGCATTGCTCTTGCTATCTGTCATTGCTATTCTATCACGACCATTGGAAATACTGGCAACAGACAACCACTTACTTTGCGAATAGTTATAAATATAGTATGAATTTGAACCTTTATCACCTTCATAAAACACAAGATATGCTTTATCACCATCATCATCTGAAGGTGTCAGATCCTCACCCACAAAACGATTACCATTAATATTATTATTGGCATAAGTTTGCATAGTATACCCGTGTTCGGGTGTACCATAACCTGGTTGAATAGTCGACACTTGTATATTGTCGGCTTTAACAAAACCATTCCCTACCATCATCAGCAGGGCTGTTAAAAAAAAGAATGCTTTTCTCATAACATAATACGCATTACATGTTGTTATTAATTAATTATTTGTTTCTCCGATAGTTTGAGCCACAAAAATACATAAAATCAATCAAATAACATGCTCTATAACATATAAAAATAACAAAATCCACAAAAACTTTTCCCAAAGCGCCAAATATCTCACATACGTATAGCAAAATAAGCACTAAAATCCATTGACAATTCACTCGTTTTTCAAAATCCACCACAAATCTACCCCACAACGCTATCTCCACAATTCCAAATATTTACACCCCATTTCCACTCCCTACCACGCCCAAACACCCCCGTCCCAATATAATGCGTATTATGTTATGAAAAGAACACTTTTATTAATCGCATCTGTATTCATTGCAATTGGTGCAATGGCACAGATTAATTATCCTATCGGAGGTGGTATTGCAGACGCCAAATGTAGTCATGCGGATAGATTTTATGGTGGAGTTACTTTGAGAAACACTCACTCTGGAAATTTGCAGGTAGTTTCATTCAATCAGGGCATAACTAAAGAGAACAAATCAAATTATAACGTCTATAATAACTGTGCGAATAGTGAACAATATTTTACTATCAAAGCTGGTGCAACAGTTAAACCTGGATATGTAGCTAGTTGGGATGGCGCTTGGATGAATAGTTATGTATTTTTAGATAAAGACCGTAATTTTGAATTTGAATCAGTAGATTTGGTTTCAACTACCGGCTTAGCTGGCTCATCTAATTGGCTTGCAGAGGCACCCATATTTACAGCACCCACTACAGCAGGTACCTATTACATGAGATATAAAATAGATTGGGATGACAATTCGCCAACTAATTTGAAAGACCTGGGTGAAGGTGATATGATGACTGACGTTAAACTTGTAGTAGAGAATTTGAACGTATCAACAGAGTATAATTCGGAATATGGTACTGTTGAAATAACACACGCTCCTACTGTTTGTGGAGAAGACTTGACCTTCACTGTTACTCCTAAAGCGAACTGCATAATAACGTCTATCAAAGTTCGTTGTGGAGAAGGACTAAATGGTAATCAAACTAAAGATATTGCAGGACTTCCAGTTGGTCTTCAATATGTTCCCTCCGCATCAAATGTTGAGATGTGGAAAGAAACACCCTTGAATGTAAACGGAACTACATACACTTTCCCTGGTGCAAGCGTACAGGGTGACTTAAAAATCATTGTGGAATTCAAAGAAATTACACTCACTTCAAGAAATTACTATCGCATAAAGAATCGTGCTTATGGCACATATCTTTTCTCTGCTATTGCCGACAAAAGTGCAACCGGGGGAGAAGCTTATGTTCAAGCAGGAGATAAAGCATTATTCCACGGAGCGATAGATTATAGTGACGCATCTCAAATATGGAAAATTGAGGAGTATAGTGACGGAACAAAATATGTATCATGTCAAGGTCTTTATCTTGCACCAATAAATACAACTGATGATGCAATATCATTACTTCAAGAAGAACCAGCAAATATGCAAGTTACAGAGATAAATGATCATTTTGTAATTGGAAATCCTGGAGCTAGTACAACTGCCTCGAATAATGTGCCATTTTTGCATGCAACCAATGCAGTTTCTGATAATAAATTCCCCGAAACAACGATTGGTAAGTATGTTACTCACTGGTCTGCAACAGAAAGCGCTTCTCAATGGATTTTTGAAGAAGCTGCAACAATAGACATCACTATCGGAAAAGGTGGATATTCTACTTTGAATTTTGATTTCCCTGTTAAGTTGGCAGGAGCAAGTGCAGATAAAGTAGGATTAGTTGGATATATTACAGGAACCGACGATGGTACAACCATAGAAATGTTCGACGCAGTTTATGGTGGTTTTGAAGATGGTACTGAAATTGTACCAGCAAACACACCAATTATAGTGAACGGAACAGAAAATGCAACCTATACACTGCAGATATTGAATGAGGAGGTTTCAAATCATCCAAATCAAAGTTACTTAGATTATAATACCCTCTCTGGAACATTAATGCCACTGTCATTTGAAGATGGTCATGGCAAAAATATTTATGGTATTGCAACAGTAAATGGCGAAACTAAGTTCTATAAAATGACAAGCGGTGCAACAACTATTGGCAAGAACAAGGCTTACTATGATACCACCACTACAGGCGTCTCTAAATTTGATATTAGATTTGGTGAAACAATAACAAATATCAACAATGCCGTGAACGAAGAAAATGTGCTTGACAAAGTATATTATGACTTGAACGGCCGCCGTGTATTCTACCCCACTCGTGGTATATACGTGACAGGTTCTGGTAAAAAAGTGTTTGTAAAGTAATAACGATAAAAAAAGAATAACATGAAAAAGACATATATCGCACCCCAAACTATTGAGATTAGTTTTGAAATGGATAGCATCATGCTTACTATGAGCAACACGGAAGTAGGTGGCGACATGTTCCAATCCAACAAGAAGCAGTCAGGCAGTGGCATCTGGAACGACAATAAGGAAGAAGAAAACTCAGGTAGCATTTGGTAAGAGTATACAAAATTGATATACACATTTCTCTATGGGCGCGGCACTATGATGTGTCGCGCTCTCTATATATATTATATGTATAGGGCTTATTTAGGCTCCACGTATCGCACGTATCACGTGGATTTTTCTTTCGTGTAAATTCGTGCTTAAAACAAATACAAGAAGATACACGTGATACGTTGGAGACTTTTATTCTACCACGAATCACACGAATGAACACGAATATTTGACCTTAAAAGAATTAGTGTATATTCGTGAAATTGCCTTTAGCCCCTTCGGGCGGCGAACTTCGTTTCGTGGTTAAACAAATACGAGAAGATACACGAGATACGCCGGAGACATTTACACATTGAACGTACACAAACATAAAAAGGAGCAACCCCGATGGCGAGGTTGCTCCTTTGATTATAGTCTTACTACTGTATCGTATCCGATTAGAATTCGTCAGTAGATTCTGTGTCGGTCCAGTTTTCGCAGCTCCATCCGCCCTTGTTAGTATAGGCATCTGAACCACCTACTTCCTTGTCGTTGTCAATTGCGATTGACATGGCTACCATACTCTCGAGTTGCAATGCAATCTCTTGAGAAGCCGGAGTGATATATGATTTTTTCATGTCGATGTATTTTTAATAATGAATTGAATTTATTTTACGATAAACTTCTTACCATTTTGGATGTAAACACCACCGTTAGTCATATTCACTACACGGCGACCGCTGAGGTCATAGATAGGTGCGTTAGCATCAACCTTTTCTACTGTTTCGATAGCTGTTGATTCACCACCAAAGTTCATCTTAACTACAGGAGAAGCTGTAGGCAATACCAAGAAACTCTTACCTTGTGCGATAGTGCGATTAGTTGCGCTAAGTGGGTAGAATGCTACTACATCGTCAGCCTTACCAATAACGTATGCATTTGTTTCAGCTTCAACTTCATAATCGCCAGCAGCAGCTGCTTCGCTAAGGAGGTTACCGCTTACTGTAGCCAATTCTTCAGCTGCAGCAGGAACCATAGTCACTGTACCAGTAGTTTCGCTTGTCAATACAACACCAGTATTAGCTGGGATAGCACCTTCTACTTCTGTCAATTTAACTGTATTGTCACTTTCAGATTGAGCATACCATGCAGTTACGCCTTCAGGTACTACAGTTGCAAATGGAGCGCTGTATGTAGCGATTGCAGCAACATCCAAACCATCAGCAGCCTTGAGTTCAGGTTTATTAGGATAAGTTGCTTCTACGAGCATCATTGCTGATGAGAAATTGGCATTAAAGAAAGGAACGTTAGCTTGGTCATAAGTACCATCTGATTTAATCACAGTATAAGCAAAATGGTCTTTTTCTGCAGATGGGTCATTACTTCTTCTACCCTTTAAGTACACACAACCGAAGAGTGTTTCTTCATTACCTGCATCTACCTTATCGCCTTCAACCACCTTGGTCAATTCGATATCAGTCCATGCTTCTTCAGAAGTATCGTAGGCATCTACATATCCTTTCACTTCATTTGTACCAGCATTTTTACCTCTCCAAACCAAATATTTGCCTGCATTGTTAACAAAGACGAACTTACCATTTTCCAAGACTTTGCAGACAAATGGAGTAGCATTAGATGCATCTGAAGTCACTTGAACAGCTTCTTCTGTATAGGTAAAGTAGTAAAGATTGCCATTCTTTTGCTTGTTGGCAAAGATATAAGCCTTACCGCTTTCAGGCATTTGAACATTTGTACTTGCAGCAAATGCTGTAAGTTTTGCAACGAGGTTGTCTTTGTTTTCTTGTGTAGCTTCATTTTCAAAAGCAGTCAAAGCTTCCACCAAAGCAGTTCTTTCTTCTGCATCAGCTACAGGATAACCTACGCCAGTTAAAGCGAGAGCTTCTTCTGTCTTACCAACGAGAGCAGTTGTTAATGCTTCATTTGGATCAAATTCAGCGATAGCAGTTATACGGCAAGAGTTACCTCCATCTGCTGTTGACCAACCATCAATAATCATTTGTCTTTCACCACCTACGTTGATGTAGTGATTGTTGTCGAACTTCACTACAAATGTATTAGGATAACTAGCTGCACCATTAGAGAAAGTAACAGGATGCTTTGGTGACTTACCTAATGTACCATCCAAATTGATAAATTGCTTAGATGCGGGATGATATAGATATACGGTAGTACCACCATCATTGCTGAAGAAAGCAAATTGTTGTGCAGTGTCATTGGCATCAATTTCCTTACCAAGGTCAACGTTAGACTTCAAAGCATCACTTACAGCCCATGCTGTTGCACCATGTGTGTGGTGAGGTTGATCTATAGTATAAAGACAACTATAGTTCAAATTGCTTACATTGGTTACTACATAAGGGTAAGTAGGAGTTTCTGGGTTTGGATCGGGTTCTGGAGTTACGTCGCCAATCTTCTCAACAACAAATTTGTTTCTCGCAGCTTGAGCAGCATCAAAATATACATGATAATAACTTGAAGCGCCACCATCAACAGCTCCTACCTTAAAATAGGTACTTTTTCCAACTATATTCAAATAATACTCATTTGAATTACCGGTTGGTGTAAAAACAACCGCATTGGCATTTGATTCGTTATCTGTCTTGTTAAGATTCCAAGTATTCCAACCAGTTCCACTGCCAGTAATACAAAAATACTCTCCGTTATCAGTTTTCACCTTCCAATTTCCATTAGAAGAGACAAAGCTAAACACTTGGTCAGAGTTAGCCTCGTCCAAAGCCATAGTATGAACGTAACCGAATGCATGACCGAAATTGTCACCAATAGTTACATATTCACCTGCGGCACTACCGTCAGAAACTTTGATGCGATACTTAGCACTGGTATCAAAATCTTGTGCCACTACATTCCCTACTAACAATAGTAGCGAGAATAAAAAAAGTAATCTTTTCTTCATAATGTTATTTAGTTTTTAATTAGGTTTTGCGTTACAAATCAGAGTCAATATACTTCGCGTTAAAGATAGATGAAACGGATTTTTTTATATCTTATCGCACGATTTTTGACCACGAAATATTAGTTCATAAAAGTGTATACGTCGCAAATGTACGAAAAAATATAAAATGTCCATATCATTTTGCAAGAAAATCACAACACAAAGATTTGCAATGTGCACTTTGCAAAAACTAAAAATAGATAGGGGTGGATATAAGATATAAGAATTAGCAACAAAAGAAAAGAAATTAACCTTCTAATTACAAAATGAATACAACGATTATATTCAATTAAAAAGGAAGATATCGCACTACTAAATTTCCCCTCGATTAATAATGAAGAAAAAAAATCAAACCTTTTTCAAAAAAACCATAACCTTTTTCAAATACCTCGGCGGTTTTTTCAAAAAAGGTCTAAGTTTTTTTTCAGAGCGTCATCAATTATGCAAATCGTAAAGAACGATTGCTTTTAATCTTACACAGAAAATAAATTCAACCAAGCATAGGATATTAGATAATATTCACTATCTTTACGGCAATTTTGAACAATAATATATATAATATGAGACGTCAACTACATTTACTGATCACACTGCTCGCCGTATGGGTGGGCATGAGTACTACGTCTGCCGTGGCTTTCAACACGTCTGCTGAAATGATGCAGATATTCAGGATAGCCAGCGTCACAGACGGCAGGTATTTGTCCAATGGCAACAATCTGGACAATGATGCACGCATCGTCCTGGAAAATCTGGACACCGAGAGTAAAGGACAAGAATGGGCACTATATCCC
>JAEIGA010006444.1_pt1 | contig 17869 bp, 14 predicted proteins | sample 9270691 | NCBI WGS metagenome assembly JAEIGA01 (sample SAMN17057246, study PRJNA624740) | gut metagenome | biome: biome; isolation source: fecal sample | host: Bos grunniens | place: China: Xizang | collected 2019
ATATTGTAATAAATGTCTGGTGGCCATAGTGGAGAGGCAATACCCGTTCCCATCCCGAACACGGAAGTCAAGCTCTCTAACGCCGATGATACTGCCTTCGTGGTGGGAAAGTAGGTAGCTGCCAGACTTTTTTTTATTTAAATATTTTTTATGATATAGTCGTGGTGGGAAGGTGAGTATGCGAGCCGTAAGGCAAAATTGCGACAGCAATTTTAGCAGACTCGCTAGGCAACGAAGGTTGCCAGCGGTAGCTGCCAGACTTTTTTTTTATTTAACGGGAATTTGTAGTGGTGGGAAGGTGAACGCACGACCCTGAAAGGGGAAAATTTCGGGTAGCAATTTTAGTAAGTTCGCAAGCAGCTGTGTTGCGTGGCAGTGATGTGGGCTATATGTACAGTAATTTGACGAGTAACTGCAACAAATATGGTATATATGAGAAAACCGTTGAGAGTGAATGTGGATGCATTTGTTTTCAGCGGTTTTTTTTTGAAGGGACGGTTGGGTGAGGGATTGTAGGGGAAATGAGGAAAATTGGGCGGGCGCGGTGCGAACGGGCTATTTTTTGAATTGGAACGGAAAGCCCGACCTGGAGCGATGAGTGGGGAATTGGTTCGAGGGTGGAAAATCTTTGATTTGTAAGCGAGTGCGTGGAGGGAGTTTTTATTTGATTGGTATACAAAGGAATCGTTTTTTAATTTTTGAAAATTGACATTAGTTGTAAAAAAAGTTAGTATTTAAAAAATATAAATTTACGGAATGAATTTTATGTCCAATCAATCAATCAATCAATCAATCAATCAATGTCATTATTTTATTAATTTTATTTTGTCTTAGTTTCTTTTCTTGTACAAATGTTGTGGAAACATCTAGTGATGTTAGTGTGAATTTTAATTTGGATCTTTCAAGGTATACGGAAGATTATAATTATGTGTATGCTTCTATTTATGAAGCTTCGATGATAAATACAAAAGAAGATAGTGAATTAACATATTCAAACATTGATTTTAATACCTTGCCTAATGGGTATTCGACTAAAAAAAAGGTAAAAATTGGCGAAAAACTTTCTTTGTCGATAAAAAATGTTCCGAAGGGCTTGAAAGTTATTGTTGTAGTTGAATTGCTTAACATTATAGATAATACATCAACTGTTATTTATGGTGGGATAAGTGATGTTTTTGAAATTGATAATAGTGAAGATTATGCTTTTACTTTGGAAAAATTAAATTCGTTGGCACCTGTTGAAAAAGAGGTTTTTGTAAGTTTTGATTCTAATGATGGAACTGGTGAAATGGAAAGTCAGCAGTTTACAAGTGGAATTGTTGGTGCATTAAAAGAAAATCTTTTTGAAAAACCTGGTTATAAGTTTTATAAGTGGAATACAGCAAAAGACGGAAGTGGAGTAGATTATTCAGATTGTGCAAATGTAAAAATTGACAGCGATATAACATTGTATGCAATTTGGGTAACAGAAGAAACTGTAATAACAGATTTTTTTGTAACTTTTGATTCTAATGATGGAACTGGAGAAATGGAAAAGCAGAAATTTACAATGGATGTTGTTTCTGCGTTGAATGCGAATGTTTTTGAAAATGCTGGATATAAATTTTTAAAATGGAATACAGCAAAAGACGGAAGTGGAATTGATTATTCAGATTGTGCGAATGTAAAAATTGACAGCAATATAACATTGTATGCAATTTGGATAGAAGAAGAAATTGTAATAACAGAGTTTTTTGTAACTTTTGATTCTAATGAAGGAACTGGCGAAATGGAAAAGCAGAAATTTACAATGGATGTTGTTTCTGTGTTGAATGGGAATGTTTTTGAAAAAACTGGATATAAGTTTTATAAATGGAATACAGCAAAAGACGGTAGTGGAATTGATTATTTTGACTGTGCAAATATACAAATTGACAGCGATATAACATTGTATGCAATTTGGGTAACTGAAGAAGAAGTTATTTATAAAATTGAACATTATAAACAGAATTTGAAAGATGATAATTACACCCTTTTTGAAAGTGAATATAGAACTGGTATGGAATCAGATAAATTAACGCAATCAGCAAAGGAATATATTGGATATAATTTATCTAATGTAGTTTTATCAAATGAAGGAACTGTAGTAAAAGTTTATTATGATTGTATTTTGTGTACAGTTACTTTTGAATTTAATGATGAAACTATAAATCTTGATAATACACAAGTTGTAAAATACGGTGCAACATTACAAAAACCTGAAATTTCTTCTGAAAACAAATATTTTTATAATTGGTATTCAGATGAAGATTTTACAACAGTATTTGATTTTGCAATTATTGTAACAGAAGATATTACTTTATATGCAAAGTGGATAGATTTATCGAGTTCAAGTTATGAAGTAACAGATTCAAATGTAGTTAATGTTATTGAGAATTTATCTGGTGAAGGACCTCATTATGTTAAGGTTACAGGGGAGATTACTGATTCTACGATATTAAATATAAGAAAAAAAATTCGAAACAATTCTTCTTGTTTAGTTATTTTGGATTTATCAGAAACAACGGGTGTTACAAAGTTTTATTCAAAACACATTACAGATTCTAATTCATATACAGACTGTAATACAAGTGTTTGTAAACATAACGATTTTTTTGATGTTGATAATTTAGTAGGTATAAAGTTACCCTTAGGGTTAAAATCTGTTGAAAATGATTCATTTTATAGTTGTGAAAAATTAAAGAGTATTGAAATACCTCAAGGTGTAACTACTATTGGTAATCAAGCCTTTTATGGATGTAGTGACTTAGAAAACATTATAATCCCTGAAAGTGTTACAAGTATTGGAGAGTATACTTTTTATGGTTGTAAGAGTTTAAAGAATGTAGAAATCCCTGAAAGTGTTACAAGTATTGGTGAGAATGCATTTTATAATTGTAGTAGTTTAAAGAGTGTAGAAATTCCAGAAAGTGTTACAAGTATTGGTGAGAATGCATTTTATAATTGTAGTAGTTTAAAGAGTGTAGAAATTCCAGAAAGTGTAACAACTATTGGAAAGAATGCATTTTATAATTGTAGTAGTTTAGAAAGTATTAAAATACCAGAAAATGGGACAAGTATTGGAGACTTTGCGTTTTACAATTGTAGCAGTATAGAAAGTTTTGAAATACCGGAAGGTGTAACTTTAGGGAAATTTAGTTTTAAAGGTTGGACTAATTTAAAATACTTGAAAATCCCTAATTCATTGGTGATTTCATCTTATGAATCTTTCAATGGTTTAAATTTAAAAGAGCTATGCATTAATTCTGATAATCCAAATTTTGTATTTGAAAATGGGTGTTTGTTTACATCTGATAAAACAATTTTGTGTTTAATTACTACTGATGTTAAAGATTTGGTAATACCTGAAACTGTGACTAAAGTTTATAATATAAATAATTTTAATAATTTGGAAACAGTAAAATTTTTAAATCCATCTACTGTAACATGTACTAATTGTTTTAATAATTGTGGAAATCTAATATCTGTTGAAGCAGTTGGTGATTTTACTGCTAGTTTTACAGAATGTTACAATTTGAAAACTGTAACAGGTCTGGGAGGAACAAGTACACCTTCTTTTAAATATTGTTTTAATTTGGAATATATAAAGATAAAAAGTAAAATTACAACTATATATCCAAAGAATTTTGCAGGATGTGCTAAATTACAAAATATTGAAATTACGTATTTGCCTAATAGGTGTACAAGTTCTGGATATAGTACAGGTGGAGGATATACAGGAACTTGGACTAGAGGTTATTCATTAAATGATTATATTTTAGAATATAATGAAAGTTCTACTAGTGGTTCTTGGACGCTATATTATTAAGCAATAACTTTTTAGTTTGTATAAAATTTATGATGTAATTGATAAATCTATCCACTTGCTGTAGTGAAATACTATGGTGGGTGGATTTTTTTTTGTGAAGTGATTTTTGGGTGAGGGATTGTAGGGGAAATGAGGGAAAGTGGGCTGTTCTTGGTGGGTGAGCGTAGTCGAACACAACAAGAATGAAACCCTGCAAAGCCCGGCCGAAGTGAGTTTTGATACGAACGAAGGCAACGCCCAAAAGAAAAGTTAAATGTTTGTTATTTATTATTCTTTTTTCTAAAAATTTTCTTTGATTGTTAGGGGAAATTTCATTACAAAAAATTAAAGATGTGATATTATTGTCTGATTTTATTTATTTAAACTCTTTGGAGGATTTAATGAAAAAACATTTTATGGGAATTGTTGCTTTTATTATGGCAATGAATTTTTTGTTTTGTGTTTTGGGATGTATGGTGAGGTAGATGATTACTTTAAGTGGGATTGTTATAATGTTGTTGTTTTCCATAATATTATTGCAGAGTAGGAATTTAGTCTGTTCTGTTATTTATAATTTAGCGTTTTAAATTAATTTCCCACAGGAATTTTGATTCTTGTGGGAAATTTTTTAATTAAAAAAATTGTTGGTTAAGTTTAATAATGTTTTGTAGAGGATTTTTATGTTGTTTATTTTTGATATGGGTGGAGTTGTAACTTCTACGGCTGGTAGTGATATTATAGAAAAGATTTGCAAGGAACTTAATATTTCTTGTAATCGATTTTATGAGCTTTGTGAAAAAGGCTTGGAATCTGATTTGCTAAAAAAAATGGATAACGGATTGCTTGGGGCTAAAGAATTTTGGAATATTATTGGTAGCAAATTAGGAATTAATATTCAATGCGATTATTGGAGAATGTTTTTTCATCCTGTTTTGAATGAAAGCGTTGTAAAAATTATTAAAGACCTTAGAAAAAAAGGTCATAGAGTTGTGTGCGGAACTAATACGATAGAAAGTCATTATGATAATCATTTAAGTCGTGGGGATTATGCTTTTTTTGACCAAACTTATACTTCTGTGAGTATGGGCGTTTCTAAACCTGATTGCGATTTTTGGAATAAGATTCTGCTTGCGGAAGGGTTTAGTTCTGATGAATGTTTTTTTGTAGATGATAAGATTGAAAATTGTGAAGCAGCTGCTTCCCTTGGAATTACAGTTTTTAATTTGGCAAACTTTAATCAGATTAAGGAATTTAACAAGTCTATTAAGGTGTCTTTGAAAAATCATAAAAAATAGTGTTTATATTTTTATTTGTTATATTGATGATTAATTGATGAACTATGTAGTTTGTTTTATAATATTTTACAATAATTTGATGAGTTGATAGGATTTTTTATTATGGATAATTTTTATAGAGTTTTTCTAAAAGCAAAAGAAGAAGTTGAAATTGTGCAAGGGTTCCCTTGGGTGTTTGATAATGAAATTTCTTATGTAAAATATAAGAAAAGTGAAAATTCTGAATGGATTCAATGTAGTCTTGCAGAATGCGAAATTCCTGATGGTAGTTGTGTGGAAGTTTTTTCTAAAGCTGGTGGATTTTTAGGTTGTGGAATTATTAATAAAAAGTCTAAAATCACTATTCGTTTTATTAGTTCTGAACATGCTGACAAAGTTTATGAAGATATTGCTTCTTTTTGGGAAAAGCGTATTTCTGATGCAGTAAATATTCGAAAATTAAATTATTCTATGTATGATTCTTATAGATTGATTTTTGCAGAAGCTGATTTAATTCCAGGATTTATTTGTGAACGATATTGTGATGTTTCTGGAAAAGTTTTTTTAGTTGTTCAGTTTTTGGCCCTTGCTTGTGAAGTTTTTAGAAATGAATTACTAGATGTTCTAAAAAAACTTTGCAAACCTGATGGAATTTACGAAAGAAGTGATGTTGATGTTCGTGAAAAAGAAGGCTTGCCTATTTGTTCAGGTTGGCTTGGAAAATCTTTTAATACTTCTATTCAGATTAAAGAAAATGATGTTTTATTAAATGTTGATTTTGCTAATGGGCAAAAAACAGGATATTTTCTTGACCAAAAAGATAACAGACGAATTGTTGCAAATTATTGTCACGGAAAGCGTGTTCTTGATACTTTTACTCATACTGGGGCTTTTGGTTTGAATGCGTTTAAATCTGGTGCAAAAGAAGTAATTTCTGTTGATATTTCTCAAGAAGCTGTAGATATGGTTCAGAAAAATATTAATGCTAATAATGCTTCTAAAGTAGTAAAAGCTGTTTGTGCTGATGTTTTTGATTTACTCAAAAAATATGAATCTACTGGCGAAAAGTTTGATGTTATTATTCTTGACCCTCCTGCTTTTACAAAAAGTGCAAAAATGATTCAAAAGGCTTATGGCGGTTATAAAGAAATTAATTTGCGCGCTATGAGATTGTTAAATCACGGTGGCATTTTAGTTACTTGTTCTTGTTCACACTTTTTTGAATATAATACTTTTTATGATATGGTGATGCACGCTGCAAAAGATAGTCACAAAAAGGTTCAGATTTTAGAAAAAAGAGGCGCTGGCCCTGATCATCCTGTTTTGTTGGGATATCCAAAATCTGAATATTTAAAATGTGCTATTTGTAGAGTTTTATAGAAAATTTGTAGGATTTATTATGGATTATAATTGCGTAGTTGTTTTGGGACCAACAGCAGTGGGAAAAACTTCTATTGGTGTTCAAATTGCTCATAAATTTGGTGGAGAAATTATTTCTGCTGATTCTCGTCAAACTTACAAAGGACTTGATATTGGTTCTGGCAAAGATTTATGTGAATATAGTGTTGATGGAAAAAATATTCCATATCATTTGATTGATATTACTGATTTGTCTATGGAATATAATGTTTTTCATTATCAGCAAGATTTTTACAAGGTTTTTACTGATTTGTTAAATCGCAATGTTTTGCCTGTAATTGTGGGTGGAACAGGAATGTATCTTGATGCAGTTGTACGCAATTATGATTTTGTTCTTGTTCCAGAAAATGTTGAATTGCGTAAGGAATTGGAAGAAAAATCTTTGGAAGAACTTGATGAAATGCTTCTTTCTCTAAAACCTGATTTGCATAATAAATCTGATTTGCTTGAGCGAGATAGGGTAATTCGTGCTATTGAAATTGCAACTTGTATGAATAGTCCTGAAGCAGATGTTATAAGAAGTAAAATGATTGCTCGCCCTGATATTAGGCCTTTAATTATCGGAACTACTTTTGATAGAAATCTTGTTCGCCAAAATATTGAAATTCGCTTAAAAGAGCGTCTTGATAATGGCCTTGTTGAAGAAGTGGAAGGTTTGCATAATTCTGGTTTTTCTTGGGAACGCCTTGAAAAATTGGGATTGGAATATAGATTTTGTTCTTTGTTTTTGCAAGGTAAAATTAAATCTAAAGATGAATTGTTTGAAAAACTTAATATTGCAATTCGTCAGTTTGCAAAAAGACAAGAAACTTGGTTTAGGGGAATGGAAGCAAAAGGCGTAGAAATAAACTGGTTGCCAGCTGTTCAAGATAAAAATGTGCGTATTTCTGCAGCCTTAAGCTTGGTAGAAAAATATTTTAAGCAATAACAGCCATTTCTACAGGAACTTCTATTTCTGTAAGGTATCCTGTGCGAATACAACTTTCAAAAAGTTCTTTGCTTAAAAAGTCTGTTTTTACTTCTTCGTATCCGTCCATATCTCTTACGATTCTGATTACGTATCCATCGTTTAATTCTTTTAAGATTGTCATGTAGTCGTTTTTATTTCCTAAGCTTTTAAGAGAGTAGTGTTTCATATTTTCCTCCAAAATTACATTAAATTGCGTTTGCAATAAAATTAAATGTATTAATAATTGAACTACATTTATATTTTCGGTTATATTTAAAATGATGTTAGCGTTTTCTTGTTTTTGTGATGCACATTTTCATCTTTGTGATGTGAAATCTGTAAAAATTAATGATTATTCTCTTGAAAATGATTTTAATTCTTTTTCTTTGTATATGGGCTGTTCATCTGCTACTTGCGAGAAAGAATTTGTTAATCAAGAAAAATTCATTGATGCATACAAAAATCAAAATGTTACTATTGTTTCTTCTTTTGGAATTCATCCACAAAATCCATCTGTGGAATGTTTAGAATATGAAGAATTTTTGCTACAAAATAATAAAATTTCTGCTATCGGAGAAATAGGAATTGATTTGTTTAGTGAAGAAATTAAAAAAAATAAAGAGCAACAAGAATTTATATGGAATTGTCAGCTTGATTTAGCTTTGAAATATAATAAACCAATTGTTATTCATTGTAGAAAAGGAATGGAATTTATTTTTAAGTATTGTGATAAATTAAAAAAACTTCCTAGTGTAGTGTTTCATTCCTTTGGTGGAAGTGTTGTTGAAGCAAAATCTTTATTAAACAAAGGAATTAATGCTTTTTTTAGTTTTGGAAAAGCGATTTTAAATAATAATAAAAATGCTATTAATTGTGTAAAATTTCTGCCATTAAATGTAATTTTGTTTGAAACTGACGCACCTTATCAAACATTAAAAAATGAAGAATTTACCAGTGTTCGTGATATTTGTAGAATTTATGAACAAGGTTATTTATTGCGTGAATATTCTGTTTGTGATGTTGATGCACAAATTGAATTTTCTGAAGTGATACGAAATAATTTTTTGAAGATGTTTGATTTATAATTTCATTTGATTTATTTACATATTAGGTTACAAATATTAGATTTTTTTGTTATATTTAATGTATGAAAAAATTTAAGATTTGGACTTATATTTGTCTATGTTCGGCTATTATATTTTCCTTGGTGAACATTAATTTTGCTTTTAATGTTTCTGTTTTTGCGTTTCCTTTAAGTGCTGCTATTTCTGCATTTTTAGTTTATTTTGCATATTTTAAGTTGTTTCCTAAGTGGGAATACAATGATGCTCGTGTTGTAAAAAAGCTGATTGAATATATGCCTTTTGTTTTTTTAGCTGCTTTTATTTTGCGCCGAGCTGGTGGAATTATGAATCCAGATTTTTCTTTGATGGGTGTAGTTCCATATTGGTATGATGTTGTTTGTGTTCTTTTGTGGACTGTTAATTTTATTTCATGCCAAGGTTCTTTGTATTTTTTGAATGATAAAAGAATTAGTAAGCTAGAATTTAAGGGGATAAATATAAAATCACCTTCTTCTAGTGACAAAAGTTTTAAGAAGATTTTCTTTGAAGTGATAGATTGGGTTGATGCAATTGTTCAAGCTGTTTGTATGGTTTTGTTGTTTCAGATTTTTATATTGCAATTGTATGTAATTCCTTCTGAATCTATGGTTCCTGAATTTTTAGTAAAAGATAGAGTTGTTGTATTAAAAACTCCTAGTGGACCTAAATTTCCTCTTTCTGATGTGGGAATCCCATGCTTTAAGGATTATAAAAAGGGTGATGTAGTTGTTTTTAAAAACCCTCATTATAATTTGGATAAAAAATCAGAAATGAAAAGTGTTATTTCACAAGTTGTGTATATGCTTACTTTTACAACTGTGAATTTAAATGTTGATGAAAACGGTCAGCCAAAAGCAGACCCTCTTGTTAAACGAATTTGTGGACTTCCTGGGGAACAATTAGTTATGCAGGATGGAGTTTTGTATTCACGCACAAAAGATTCTGATGAATTTAAGCCTGTTGCTGAAGATGCAAAATTTGCTTGCTGGAATTTAAATTCGTTACCATCACAATTAAAACGCAAAATTCAGATGATTCCACTTGCACAAAAGCAATATGATTGTTTGCTTGAAGTTGAAGAAGCTCGCAGAAATCTTGATATTAATTCTGTTGCTCTTGAATGTAAAGCTTTGGCAAATGAGTTTAGTCGAATTTCAAAATACATGAATAGAGCAAAAGATAAATCTGAATTAAATATTTCTATGTTTGAATATGATTTGTTCAATGAAAATGCAGATATTACAGAAGCTTTATTAGATAATGTAAATGGAACTACTTGGTTTAGAAATTTTATGACAGATTGGATTGATGATTCTAGTAAAGTTCAAGCTGCTTTTGAAAATGATATGTATGCAGAAGCAAATTATAAATTGAATCTAATGATTAAACTTTGCTTTGGTAGATTAGTTGTTCGAGCTGCTAATTTAATGAGTTCTGGTCAGTATGTTTTGTTTAATGATAGTTTGATTAAGGAATATTTATCAACTGCTGAAGATTTAACTTTGTATACAATGGTTTTAGATCAAAGAAATATGCCTGTGTTCCCTACTAACGAAAATGGAAATCCTAATTATATTCCTGAAGATTGTTATTTCTTAATGGGGGATAATAGATTTAATTCTTTGGATATGCGTCATGCTTATGAACAAAAATTATTGCCTTTGACTAATTATGATGATTATTCTGTAACTTATTATTCTAATATTGCACCACAGTATGTAAATAAAAAGCATATTTTGGGTACAACTTTATTTAGATTTTGGCCATTGAATAGAGTTGGGATAATTAAAAAATAGATTAGGTTTTATTAGAATTTTTAATTAATATTTAAGTAAAAAAAAGGCTGTCCAATAAATTCTTGTGTTATTCCGAATTTATTAGACAGCTCTTTTTTTGGTTAACTTATATTTTAGTTTTTACCACAACATTGTTTATATTTTTTTCCGCTTCCACATGGACAAGGATCGTTTCTTCCAACTTTTGGAGTTGTTCTACGAACTGTTACTGATTGACCTTGTGTATGGCGTTGCATTACACCACCAGCTGCTGTTCTTCTTGCAGAATCACCCATTGAAGATGCAGCTTGTTTTTGCATGCTTTCTGCTTCTGAATGTTGCGCATTCATTGTTTTTTGTCCTCTTTGTGCTGCTAATCGTCTTTGTTCAGCTGCCTGAGGGCTAAGTTGAATACGAACTTTGAATACACGAGACATAACAGAAGTTCTGATAGAATCTAACATTTCGTCAAAAATATTAAATCCGTCAATTTTGTATTCTGTAAGAGGATTTTTTGAACCATAAGAACGCAATGCTACAGCTTCTCTTAATCCTTCAAGTGTTTCTAGCTGATCAAGCCATTTTTTATCAATTATCTGAATATACTGATAACGGATAAACATATTTAAGTTTTCTTTACCAGCTAAAGTTTCTTTTTCTGTTAAATCGTTTTGTAATGCTGCTTCAATAGATTCTTTTGATAATTTTTCAGCAGGTAAGCTTAATCCAAATGTGTTTTTAATTTGGTCATTTAATTCTGCTCTTGCTGAATCTTTTGAGCCTTTTGAACTACGATTGTATGCATACAACATTTCATCAACGGAATCTTTTGCATTATTTAAAACTCTTTCTGCAAGATTTTCATCTGCAAGAATTGCATCACGCTGCTGATAGATAACAGTTCTTTGTTCGTTTAAAACATCATCATAGTCAAGCAAATGTTTACGGATTTCAAAGTTTCTATCTTCAACTTTTTGCTGAGCTTTCATAATTCCTTTATTAAGCCATGGATGGTCAATTGGTTCACCTGGTTGCATACCAATTCTTGTCATCATCATCTTCATGCGTTCACCACCGAACAAACGCATTAAGTCATCATCCATAGAAATAAAGAATTTACTTCTTCCTGGGTCTCCCTGGCGTCCTGAACGACCACGAAGCTGATTATCAATACGGCGGCTTTCGTGTCTTTCTGAACCGATTACATAAAGCCCTCCAGCTTGTTTTACTTCTTCACAATCTTTTAGCCATTGTTCTTTTTCAATTTTGTAAGCTGCTTCGTATTGTTCTGGAGTTGCATTTGTTCCAGCTCGTTTTCTTGCGCGGAATTCTGGGTTTCCACCAAGTTTAATATCAGTACCACGACCTGCCATGTTTGTTGCAATTGTTACAGCGCCTTTTGCACCTGCTTCTGCAATAATCATAGCTTCTCTTGCGTGGTTTTTAGCATTAAGAACTTCGTGGCGAACACCTTTTTTTGTTAAAAGTGCTGAAAGAATTTCTGATTTTTCAACTGATACAGTACCAACAAGAACAGGCTGACCTTTTGCGTGTGCAGCTTTTACTTCTTCACAAATTGCTTCCCATTTATCTTTTTCATTTAGATAAACTTCGTCGTTTTCATCTTTACGAGCAACTGGGCGGTTTGTTGGAATTGCAACTACATCAAGGTTGTAGATTTTGTTAAATTCAACTGCTTCTGTTGCAGCTGTACCTGTCATTCCAGAAAGTTTTTCATACATACGGAAGAAATTCTGGAATGTAATTGTTGCTAATGTTCTGTTTCTTTGTGCAATACGAAGATGTTCTTTTGCTTCAATAGCTTGGTGTAATCCATCTCCATAACGGCGGCCTTCTAGCACACGACCTGTAAATTCGTCAACAATCTGAACTTGTCCATCTTTTACAAGGTAGTCAACTTCATTTTTATAAAGATAATGAGCTCTTACAGCCTGAGTGAAGTAGTGTACATATTCAAAGTTTTCTTCATCAACAACTGAACCTGTAATAAGATTGTGTTTGTGAAGAATTTCATCAATGTGATTAATACCTGCATCTGTGAAAGATACTCGTTTTGATTTTTCATCAAGTTTATAGTCGCCTTTTATGTTTTTACGCTGTTCGGCTTCCATATTTACTTCGTCAGGATAATCACCAGTTTTTGGATCTTTTTCTACTTCTGTAAGTTGACCTACATATTTATCAACTTCGTGATATTTATAAGTATCATCTTCGCCTTGTCCACTAATAATAAGAGGAGTTCTAGCTTCATCAATCAAGATAGAGTCAATTTCGTCTACGATACAGAAATTAAAACCACGCTGAACTTTGCGTTCCAAATCGATTTGCATATTATCACGAAGATAATCAAATCCGAATTCGTTGTTTGTTCCGTATGTGATGTCACAAGCATAAGCCTGGCGGCGAGCTTCGTTATCCATATTAGAAAGAATTGAACCAACTGTTTGTCCCATGTAAGCGTAAACAGGGCGCATCCAGTTAGCATCGCGTTCTGCAAGGTAATCGTTTACTGTAACAATGTGAACACCTTTTCCTGAAAGACTGTTCAAATATGCTGCAGCAACACACATAAGAGTTTTACCTTCACCAGTTTTCATTTCTGTAATGCGGCCAGAATTCAAAACCAAGGAACCCATAATCTGAACATCGTAAGCTCTTTCCCCAAGAACACGGTATGCAGCTTCTCTTGCAACTGCAAATGCTTCTGGAAGAATATCGTTTAGAGTTTCACCATTTGCTAATCTTTCTTTGAAAATTGCTGTTTGTTTTGGAAAATCTTCTGCTGAAAGGCTTTTTGCCCATTCTTCTTTTGAATTAACCGCTTTTAATATTGGTTTTAATTTTTTTACATCACGCTCATTTTGAGAGCCAAATAGCGTAGTTAAAATTTTATCTAACATTTTTATTTACCTTAAAGTTAAAATATATACCTTTAAATATAAAGGGTTTTTCCATTCAAGTAAAGTAAAATTATATATTTCTTTCTATATTATTTCATTTATTTATAATCTTTTATAAGATTGATTTTTTAAGATACTTTTAATTGACAATAATAAAATGAATGTTTATTCTCTTGATATGAAAAAAAATCATTTTGTTTATGTATGTCTTTTTAGTGTTTTTGTTTTTGCTTTTTCTTCTTGTCAAAAGGTAAATAAAGTTCAGTTAATACAAGAAGATGAATTATTTACACTTAATTATGGTAATTTTGAAAATCAGTTAAATTTATTTGGAATTACAGATGTTGGCCACATAAGAACATCTCTTACAATGAAAGATGGATTTTTTTATATTTCTAATGGTGAAGCTCAAAAAATCATTTCTTTAAATTCTTATGGTGATTTGCTTTCTTTATATTACAATGAAGATTTTTATTCAGAAAATGCTGTAGGTATTCCTGCAAAATCAACACCAGGAATTTGGAAGCCTGTTTCTTATCCATTTAGTTTTGGAGGAAAAATTTCTGTAGATACAAGAAAATATATTTATTCTGTGGGAATTGTTCCAAAAGAGCGTAATGAACAAGATGAAACAGAAAATTTATTATATAAACAAGTAGTTTTGCGTTTTTCTAGTGATGGAACAATGATTGATTATATTGGTCAGCATGGACCAAGTGGAACTCCATTTCCTTTTATTAGAGATATTTATACAACAGAAAATAATGAACTTGTTGTTGTTTGTTCAACAAATGAAGGTTCTGTTGTTTTCTGGTTTGCCGAAAATGGATTCTTACGATATAAAATTCCAATTAACACAAAAGATGTTCCAAGAATTCCTTTGGAATCATTGGGAATTGAAGAATCAGATTTGTTTATTACTGTAGAAAATGTAATTCCTGATTGTACTACTAGAAAATTATATATAAAACTTGATTATTATGTTCCTTTTATTGATTCTGAATCAAAAGTTCAATCTGGAATCGATTATTTTGAAACTTTAGTTTATCCACTTGATGTAGAAACTGGAGTTTATGGTGAACCAATAAATATTCCTGTTTATGAAGAATCTGTAACAGAAGATTTTAGCAAATTTACATACAAAATGCCTTATGACTTTTTGGGTGTAACAAAAAATGGATGGCTTTATTTTATTATTTCAAATGATAAAGGCTTTGCTGTTCAGATGATAGATTCAAATGGTCAGCATGTATTAAAGCGCCAATTTGAAGTATCTCACAAAGATACAATGTTTTATTCTATAAATTTATCTGATGAAGGAATTATTTCTGCGTTACTTGCAAGAAAAGATAAAGCAAATATTGTTTGGTGGCGTACAGATTCATTAATTGCTTCTATTTTAAACTAATTATTTTATATTTTAGTTGGAAAATTATGGATTTTGACAAAATTCAAGAAGGTCGTTCTGATGATAAACAGGAACTTCATTTCTTTTATAATCGTGAAGAACGCTTAAAAAATGCTCCTCAAATTGTACAAGATTACTATTCTGGAAAATTTAAGCCAGCCAAAGGTTTTTTTAGAATTATGTTTGCAACAAAGGGAAATAGATTTTTGTTTGTTGCACTTGTTTTGTTTGTCGCATTTATTTGGGGATATTCCTTTTTATCGAATAGAAATTCACTTTTAATTGATGATGTAAATTGCGAAATAAAAGCTTTTTCTTACGGTGAAGAGATTTTTTCTAGTTTGGAATTAAAAGAATCTAAAAAAGAAAATTTATCATCTAAAACTGTGGAAGTTGTTTTTAGTGCAATTGATAATACTGGTTCAGTTTCTCAGGTAAGTGACGCCTTTGTAGAAACTTATTCTGGTAGTCAATTGTTTGTACGGACAAAATTTAAGGATTATGATATAATAAAAGTCGTTGCAAAAATTTCTGTTGGGGAAGAATCTCAAGAACTTGTTGCAATAGTAGAACGATAGAGGGGAATTTAATATTTCCTTATTGACTTAAGTGATTATTTATGGAGGCATGATAAATATGTTACAATTTTATTTTTTGTCTATATTATTGAATTTGCTCATTGGGATTACACTTGTTTATGGTGATAACGAAAAGATTTCTATTCTTGATGATAAAACTTTTCATTTAGTTGTTGGAATATTAGCTGTTTTTGTTGGCGTAATAAAATTCCTTTCTGCTGTAAAAGGTGTTCCTTTTTTAGGTGATTTATTACCAGCTATGGCAAATATTTTGGGTGGTGGCTCTGTTCTTGTAAGTTATTATTTAGCAAGAGCAAATGAAGAATTGTCTCCTTCTGATATTGTTCAGTTTATTTTCATTGATAAGAAAAAATATATTGGTATTGGTTGTATTGCAATTGCAGTAATCCATTTTATTGTTCCTGATGTTTTGTTTTTGTAGTATGAATGTTTCTGTTGCTTGTATAATTTATAAAAATGATAAGATTTTAATTGCACATAGAAATCCTGTTGGGGCAATGGGTAATCGTTGGGAATTTCCTGGTGGAAAAGTTGATGCTGGTGAAAACGAAACTGATTCAATTGTTCGTGAGATGAAAGAAGAATTTGGCGTGGCTGCTGTTGTTGGTGCAAAAATTACTGAATCAGATTTTGTTCACAATGAAAAAAAATCTTTATTAAAAGCATATTTAGTTGAATTAGAACATGATGGAATTGAAAAACCCTTTGTATTAACTGAACATACTGAATATAAATGGGTTTGTATTGATGAAATTCCTTCTTATGAATTTGTTGATTCTGATTTAAAAATTTATCCAAAAGTAAAAGAATTTTTATCTTCATTAAAATAAAGGATTTTGTAATGAAAAAAGTTTTTGTGTTACTTGGTTTATTAATGTTTGTTGGTTGTAAAAATAAACAAATTAATTTTGATACTTCTGACCCGTTGGCCCTTGTTCCTTCTGTAAGTTGGGCTGTTGTAACAGAACCTTATATTGGTTTTAGAAAGGAAATGAGTTGGGAATCTTCTATAACTAAGCATTGCAGAAAAAGTGAAGTTTTTTTAGTAAAAGGAAAATCTTTTTCTGATAATGGGGAAGTTTGGTATGTATTTGATGATGGTTGGTTGCATCAGTCTTGTGTTCAAGTGTATAGCAATAAATTAAAGGCTGAATTAGCTGCAGAAAAAATCAAAGAAAAATAGAGGAATCTAATGAGCCTTATTATCGCAGAAATTGGAACTTCTCATCAGGGGTCTATTGATAAAGCAATTGAACTTGTTGATTTAGCTGTAAGTGCTGGTGCAAATGCTGTGAAATTTCAGTGGGTTTATGCTGATGAAATTTTGCATCCTAATACCGGCTTTGTTCAGTTGCCTACAGGTAATGTTTCTTTGTATGACAGATTTAAACAATTTGAATGTGATTTTGATTTTTATAAAACTCTTAAAGATTATGTAAAAAGTAAAAATGTAAAATTTGTATGTTCCCCATTTGGAATAAGAAGTTTACAAGAATTATTACAGTTGAATCCTGATTATGTAAAAATTGCTTCTCCTGAATTAAATCATTTTCCTATGTTAAAGGCATTAGCTGAATACAGACAAAATCAAGAAAAACAGGGCATTGAGCCAATTCCTGTGATTTTATCTTCTGGAGTTTCCTTACTAAAAGATATAGAAAAAGCAATTTCAATATTAGGAAAGAAAAATGTATCTTTGTTGCATTGTATTACAAGTTATCCAGCTCCTGAAGATGAATATAATTTAAAGCTTGTTGAAAATTTGCGAAATATTTTTGGAATTCCAACAGGAGTTAGTGACCATAGTAAAGACCCAGTTTTAGTTCCTACTTTGGCAGTTGCATTTGGTGCTGAAATTATAGAAAAGCATATTACAATTTCTAATGAAACAGATGGATTAGATGATCCTATTGCATTAAACGGTGAACAATTTGCTTTGATGTGTCATTGTATTAATCAAACAAATGTAGCACTTAAGCATTATGGAAAAACTGTTGGTTTTGAAAAAATTGTTAATCAATTAAAAGAATCCTATGATGCGGAAAAAATATCTAGTGTAATTGGTTCTGGGCAAAAATATTTAGCTCCATCAGAATTAAATAATTATGGAAGAACAAATCGTTCATTGCATTATATGAAAGATTTTTCAAAAGGAACAAAAATTACAGAAAATGATATTGGAGTTCTTCGTACAGAAAAAATACTTACACCTGGAATATCTCCAGAATTTTTTGATGATATTTGCGGGGCAACTCTTAAGTATGATGTTTCTTCTGGAGAAGGTGTTTTGTTAAAACATTTTATTTAGAATTATTTTTTACAAATTTAGCTACTGTTATAATTCCGTTTATTGTTAATTTTTTATCCACACAATCAAAAACTGAAGTAATTGGTTGTAGCATACTGTTTAATCCACCTGTTGCAATTACTTTAATTTCATTTTGATTTATTCCTGTTTCTTTGTGCATATCATCTTTCATTTTGTTTATTAAAGATTCTAGTAAACCTTTGTATCCAAAAAGAATTCCAGACTGAATTGCGCTTGTTGTGTTTTTTCCTAATGAAGACTGAGGAATTTCAAGTGGAACAGAAGGA
>JAEIGA010006445.1_pt1 | contig 17866 bp, 14 predicted proteins | sample 9270691 | NCBI WGS metagenome assembly JAEIGA01 (sample SAMN17057246, study PRJNA624740) | gut metagenome | biome: biome; isolation source: fecal sample | host: Bos grunniens | place: China: Xizang | collected 2019
AGAATGTCAGATGGTGTGACAACAGTACATTTATTTGAACAGTCAAGTATAGTAAATATTGAATCATCAAGTGCCTCAGATTTTGATGGTAGGTCAATTTTTACTTTATTTAATAAGTTAGTACAATTATCACTTTTATAAGAACTATTGGCGGATATTGTACCATCAGGGTAGCCGTATACTGTTACACCGTGTCCGTACTCGTTCACAAGAGCATTACAATCAACATTTAAAGTGGTTGTTGTAGGTGAAATAGTTATATTAGTGTATACAGCATTAGAAGACAATTCTTTAGTATAACTAGCATTACGATTAAGCGATTTCATCATTTCTGTGAATGGAATAGTTTCAGAATTATAGGTTGAACCAATCGCATTTCCAGTAACTGTTAATTTTTTTTCAGGTAATTGTGGAATAGTAATAGTACCAATAGCATTAGAAGTATCATTAGTCATTATTTTAATGGTACGCGGATCACTAGTCTCATAAGTAGTAGATAAAATATCCTGACTAATAGTTACTCCATAATAAGGTATATTTTGAAGTGTAATAAGTTTGCTATCAAAAACATCTTTTTCAGTATCACTACCACTTTCATCTGCTGTAACGGTAATACCAGTAATATTGCTAGTAGTAGAATTAATTGCACGAACCTGTACTGTACTTGATGTAAGTTCTGTTTCTGGAATAACTATTTCTGACATGAATGTTTTAGAGGTATTGCTAATATCGGGTATTTCAACACCCTTAAAACCTATTGATAAGCCGGGTGGATTAATCATACCGCCACCAGATTGTGCCTTATCTATAACTGCTGATGAGCTTAGAAATGTTAAATTAGCATCTAATTTAATAGATTTATAGCCTACTGCAGGCATACCATCAGAACTTAGTGAACCATCTAAATTTACTGAAATATCAGCTGGAGTTAAAGTAGTGCCTAAATTATTAGCGTCTACTGTAACAGGGGCATCTCGATAAAGTGGAACTGTGATACTAGCGGCTCTAGAACCAAAAGCTTGATTTAATCGAGTTTCAGAAGTTGTTAAATCTATGTATAAAGTATTAGTGCTTTCTAAATCAGCTTGTGTAACTATATAATCAATATTATCTATAATATCAATGTCTTTGATAATTAGTCTACTCATGCCCTCAAAGCCAGAATCCGGTGAAACTGAAAAACCATTAGCATCAGTAATAATATCAGATAAAGTTAATAAACTAACTGTTTTAGCTTGAAGTGGTTTTGCTTTAATTTCTATACTTGTTAATCCAATAATAGGAGTATTTGATTGTGACTCTAAATAATCTTGCGAATTAATAGTTGCAACAGAGATTAAATCTGTAGAACTGCTTTCTTGTAGATTTATAGTTTTTGTAGCAGTTCCTAAACGTAAATTATTTTTATTAATTACGTTAGCAAGATCTAATAGAGTTAATTCTTGCTCAGTATCTAAATAATTAGCGGCATTTAAAATAGTATTTAAACGGTCTCTAAATACATATAAGTCTTTAAGTACAAAAGTAGCTCTATCATTTACTTTTAGATTTAATGTTTGATCTGAAACAGCAACATCTGCTTGAGGTAAGTCAAACAAAGTGAGATCATTTGTACTTGTTAAATCTGTTTGTATTGACATTTATACACACTCCTATTCGTTAGCATTATCCATATAAATAATAAAATATGGTATTGCTGGCTGTAGTGCTGTTTTGAAGCTACATTTATCAATTAGTGTATTAGAAGTATTAACTTCATCTTTTAAAGTATAAATACCTTCTGCGTCGCTATAGACTATAAAACTATAGGCAAAATTACAATTTACGCCTTGTTGTGCAGCTTCATCATCTACTAGCTCATTAATAGATATTCTACCAGTAGAAAGATTTATTTGTAATAATATTTGGTCTATATCATCTTCTGGTGTCATATCTAAACTAAATAAAATATTATTAGTAGGAACATCAAAAGTTGGTCTACTATCTACTTGATAGCACTTAAATGTATACTTTGTATCCTTTACTAAATTAGAAATAGTCCAACAAATACGATTACCCGCTGCTGGTCGTACCGAATTATAGGTATAAGCAGAATAATTATCGCTTTTTAAAACGGTATTTAACACACCAGTTCCAAATACATTAGCGTCGAGCGCTTTATCGGCTAAAAATTCAGCAGACATATTATCTGCAATATGTTGTTCTAACATAAACATACTAGTGAAGTCAGTAAATGTATCAGCTTTTGGTACATCAATAATTACTCGATCAAAATAACGACCAGTATCTGCGCTGATATCAATTTTACCGCCAGTAGTTAATTGTGCTTGCATTGCAGCTTTTGTAACTTCTAATGTATTACAGTTGATATAAGGTATTTCAATACTCTGTAAAGCTCTACTAGTATCATTAGAATTAATACCCCAAATATGCTCGCTGTCAAACTCAGTTGAACTATATACTAAATTTTCATTTGGTAGTTCTAAAGTAGCAAAGCCATAGTTATACTTAGGTAAAGATGATACTTGTACTTTATAAGTAGGTAAAGTCTTAGTAGCAGATACTGTTCTGAAACCACATTTAGTAGCATCTGCAGTAAAGGTTTGACTTGAAATACTATTTTCAGAATTAATTATAGAAAAATTAGTATTTTGTGCTTCATAGCTACTATTAATAGTTGTATAGTAAACCTCATTTAAAGTATCATCTATTAGTATATTAGTATCAAGATTTAAATCTGGTTCTGTTTCAGGAAGTATAATCTTAGCAATACCAATACTCTCATTTTGTAATGGATATAATGCAGTCTCTTTATTATTTATAGCAGTCATAAGAGTACTTGCACTAATTTCAGTATCTAATTGAACTGAAATAGCTTCTACAGGTTTAGTTATATTAACATTAACGTCTTTAAAACCTAAAACGTCAGTAGAAGTATTATCTATAATTATGCTGCTACTTTTTGTTGTTTCTTCAATAGAATAAATAAATGACGTTTTTGCGCCATCAATTACTGTAGAACTGGTTACACTTGAAAAAGTATCTATATCTATATTTAGTACTGTACTAACCAAATTTGGAATAATTTCAATGTTTGGTCCAAAAACTGTACCATTTTCAGATAAATCAGCAGTAAATTTTTCATTTACTAAGTCACTTTGTGTGAGATTTGTACTAAAATTTGGTGCTACTGCTACTCCTGGAATGGTAACATTATACAAACCAAAGTAATCAGTATCTGGACTTATTAGTAAATTAGAACCATTAAAGTCATCAGGTGTAAGATTTCTATCAAAAACTTTAACTTGTAATGCTAGATTTTCTCTATTAAGCTCATCGTCACTTATATCTGAAGACTCTAAATTTGTAACCAATTTATTTTGAATTTCTTTTATGGTAATAACTGAACTACGAAGTTCAGGTTTAAGTAATTTATTAACTGTATAATTTAAGCTAAATATATCTTCCATTAAAACAGTTGTACGTTGATTTTTATATAGTGCAAGTGTACTTAGCTCATCTACAATAGGAGTTACTAGTTCTCTGCTTTTAGTGTTCATTATACATCCTCCTCTAATATTTCGTCAGCTAATTTAAATTTAGTATTATTATCTAAGGCGTAGTCAGCAATTCCAACAGTATAAAATTCTATTAGTTCATCTTCGTCTGCTTTATAACTAGCATTAGATATTTTATCTACTGTTAAACAACTGATTAAATAGCTAATTTGTTTTTTAAGTTTAGTAAGTTCTTCTTGAACTGAATTTATATTAGTGCTTTGTTCAAGAACTTCAATACGAGATTTAAGATTTTTAGCTGCAGTAAGACTAATAGTTTTACTATCTTCTTCTTCAGGTGTTCCAGTAAAAGATAAGTCTTTAATTAAGTTTGCTTGCCAAGTTTCTAAATTTAAAACTCGTTCTGCATCCGGTGTCTCTAAAGCGCCGTCAGTTGTTATATAGTTAGATAATGCTTTAGCAAGGCATTTTGCAATATTTGCTGTAATTATCTCATTATCATCTAAATTTAAAACATCATATACAAAATTATTTAAATTATTGGTTGATGGAATTAGCTGTACTTGTGGATCATAATATAATTTTGATGCTAAGATAATTTTATCTTTATCAGTTTGTAAGTTAATACTGTCTTCTGTTTTACTAAAAAATAAACTATTAATATTTACAATATTATCTTTAGTAATAGATACAATATTTGATCTATTAGTTTCAGATGTACCATTTCCAATTATAAATAAAGCATTTGCATCAGCTTTATTAAAATTACCAAATATAGTTTGACTATTAGCAGCGGCAATATTTCCTTTACCAGCCATAAAAACGTTTACACGTCTATCAGCCTCATGAGCAGTACCGAAAATAGCTGAATCTTTAACATTTAATGCTTTAGTATTACCAGTATTAATATCATTATTAGCATTAAGCTGTACGATGCTATTAATAATATTAGTACTTTCTGCTTGTAACTTTACTGTATTAAGAAATAAATTTTTAAATCCTTTTAAAATATCAATAGTTACAATTTGAGGTGCTTGTATTTCTGACATATAGTATTAAACCTCCATTTATTTTTAATAAATTTTCATACTATATAATTTAGCAGAAAAATATATTACTTTGGCTCAGTATTTACTTGTGAAGTTTTAATTTTAGATGTTTCTTCTGGTTTTGAAAGACAGATAATATTATTAGCTAAAAGAATTTGTTTAAAAATATTTACTCTATCTTGGGTAGAAAGTTGAAATAGATGTACAATAAAACTATCTTTATCCCAATTCTTAACGTCTTCTTTTGTAGACTTAAGGTCTGCATAACCATTAAGATAAGCATTCATATGATGCGGTGATTCAATACCTACAAAGTCTTTATATTCAGTTGTTAAATAATGAAACATAGCTGATTGCTCTGGTGTTTTTGTATGATAAAAATTTCTATCTCCATAAGCTTTTTGAAGAAATTCTTTCATTTTTTCTGTATTCTTGATAAGAAATACACCATTATTTACACCATTACTATCTTGTGCAATAATAATTTCTTTTCCTTCATGTCTTGTAATAATATCTTCAATTTTATGATTAAAATTACTTACTGCTGCATCACTGTCTATATAGAGTACCCAATCAAAATTTCTTTGATCTTTTAATGCACTATCTACTGCTATAATTTTATTATAGTAAACTGATACAAATACAGGAACAATGTCATAATCAAAACTAATATATGTATAACCTTTTTCATGTGCATACATTGCATTTAAAAGTCTACTATATTCAGCATAAGCTTTAATATTATCATCATATACTTGAACTATAGCTATATTAAGTTTTTTAGTTTCCGCAGGTTTTGTAATTGCTTTCATTATTAAAAGCCTCCTAAATAAATTTTTGGTATTATAAATAATATGTATTAATTAATACTAATAAATATATTAATTAATGTATTTATTATATATCTATTAATATACATTATATTATACAATAAAAAAGACAGGAATTTTTTATCCTGTCTTTTAAAATTTATTGTGCTTTAGTAAAACGGAATAAATGTGGTGCTCCAACAAAAAACCAATGAGCATCATTAGAGATTGTAGCAAAATAGTTACCTCCAACTATTTGTTTATGTGCAGTTGCAGTCTCTACGAATGTATCCATTGACTGATTAGTGGAGAGACTTGCAGAAATATAACAAGTGTCGTTAATCTTCCAAATTTTTCCATTACAAACTCCTAATACATACCAATAGTAGTCTGTGCCTGTATGTACACCGTCTGTACTATCAAACTGAGAACTAAACTCACCTAAAATTTCAAGTACATCTCCATTTTCTAAAGTAGCTAATGGATTATCTAATAGAAAATATCCATTACCATCGTTACAAGGATTTCCATTAATGTTAAGATTATCTAAAGTAACCCATTTAGGTAACATATCTTTTGTTGCTATATTTTCAGGTTTATTGTGTATATAGTTCATCTCAAGTGGATCGGTTTGATTCCAATCCGCTTGTATAATATGACCATGGGCTTTTTTTACTTTATCTGCCATGATTATTTACCTCCAGTTGGTTCTTCCTCTGGATTATGTGCAGGAATTTTTCTTTTTGTTTCAATATATTCAAAGTCAGCATCTTCAACATCAATAACTTCACAATAAAGTTCATTAGTACCAACTTTTTGAATTTCAAAACCTTCATCTGAATAGATTTTATAAAGATCTACTCCGTCTTCTCTTGTTAAATAAAATTCTCTAATTACCATTCTGTTGATTCCTCCATTTTTGATGCATATGATGACCAGTTAGATGCTTTTTTATAGGTATCTAAACAACCTTTTGGTACTATTATTTTACCAACACGTCCATAAACAGTTAAAGATGATGTTGAGTAAAGTACCGGCGGTGTTTTAGCCTTAATTTTAATAGTTTTAGTACTTATAGAATAATTATCACTAAGTCCATAGAAGCCAATATACTTTAATGTACTTGGTAATGTTATGTCTGTTAAATAAGCGTAGCTAAAACCATAGCTATCAATGGTTTCAATACCTTCCGGAAGTACAATTGTTGTTAGGTTACTGCTACTATGAATAAAACTAGAAGGAATATTTTTAGCTGCTATTGTTTCAGCAAATGAGACTGTAGTTAAGCTACTTTTATTTCCTATTCGACCTAAGCTTTTAATGCTTGCAGGAAAACTTACTGATACTACATTATATGGAAGGCCAACTACTCCTATACAGCCTTCTGCTATTGTTATATTTTGATTTGAGCTATTTGCACCTAAATAATAAGCAATATTATTAGACTCTGTAGGTATATATTCAATATTAACTCCTTGATAGTTCAAAGCTTCCCCAATCATTCGTAATGTAACAGCAGGCATATTTATTAAGCTATCAGGTAAAGGTAATGTTTCTTCAGAAAACATACTACTGTCACCATAAAAAGTAGCATTATAAGTTTCAGTTGCATTATCATTTATAGTTCTTAATTTATTAGGAAATTTAATAGCCGGACCATAATTGCGGTTAAAAGACGAAAAGCTATTAGCATTAAGTATTTCTAAGTCTTTTGGAAAGTTAATACGTAGAATACTTGAAATACTATAACTACTATCATAATCATAACCATAATTGCTTGACATTGCGTATCCAAATATACCAGCCCCTAAGCTTACAACTGGTAGTCCTTCAATTTCGTCTGGAAACTTAATACTTACACCTGAAACAGTAGTAGTTTCTTCGCTATCTGGGGAGTACGGAAAACTATAAGTATCATCATAAATAAACTCACGGTCTAAATATGATTTTTCATGATTTAAACTAATAATATATACTTTATTATTAGCAACAACATAATCAAAGGTTCCATTTTTAGTAGTTTTAATTTCACTACAATTTGATATGATTAAATCCGTATTATACGGAGGTAATTCAAACTGACTTAAGTCATCCTGGCAGAAAACCTGCCCATAAAAGTTAGAACTATAAGTATTGTTAATTAATGTAGTATAAAAACTACTTTTTTCATTAGCGGCTACTGCAATTTTAGATAAATAAATACTATGTTGACGGTCACTATAACAGTCATAGTCATAAGTATTTGTTGATATTGTATCTACAGTTCCGTATTTTATATATTGTATATATGGAAAATAACTGCTATATACAATACTAGATATTGTACTTGACGCCCCAAATTTAGTGAGACAATTTAAATATAAACTATCTTTAGGGCATATATGAGTATAATCATATACATTTAGCATGCCCTTTATAAATTCATTACTATCATCTTTACCTTCAATAAGGTTACCTTCAGTATCAAAGAACATATTACCTGAAGCAACATTATTTTCATTAACTGTTTGTTTAGTGAAATCTATAATACATTCACCATTTAGATAAACTTTTTTATAATTTTTTTTCTTTTTATTACTCATTTAATTAGTTCTCCTCTGCCCAAAGTTCTGTACCATTTTGTTTTTCAGTATAATTTTCAACAAAAAGTATATCAGAAATTGTTTCAATAGTACCATTTTCGTGCTCAATTTCTGTATATGACATATAATTTTCTACATAGTCTTTTACAAATGTATTCATTTCTGAACGCATTGTTGTTAAAATTTTTGCTGTAATTTCTTCTTCAAAACTAGCGAAAGTTTTGCCACTGTGTTTAAACTTTTTAGTAGTCTTATCAAAAACGAATATTTCATCCTCTTCCCATTCGTCATTAAATTCTTCTCTTGTGGCAATTGGCGCACTTTCATTTATATTAAATTTAAATTTATTTTCGTCATCAACTTGACCAAAACCAAGTTTAACTGCATCAGTACTTGGGTCATACATAATACCATAAGTACCTAAATTAGTTTCTCCGTCAAGACCTTTATTTATTGCAAGACCTGTTAACCAATTTTCATTATGAATCTTATCAGGATTAAATTCAATTACATTATTTTCTATTTTATATGTAACTGCATCAACTGTCTCAGTAGTTCCCTGAACTCGAAGATTTCCGTTGATTGTCAAGTCTCCTATAATTGTTTGGGTCTCAGCTGACTTAGCAATAAAATTAGTATCTATATATTTTTTATTTGCAACATGATATGGTTTAGTAGGATCTCCTGTAATTAAAGTACCATTATCATAAGTAGGCTTTGTATCTCCAAAGCTGCTTTTAGACATATAACGAGCAATATAACCTGTAGCACCAGTAGTATTTACAGATGATTGAACATTCCACATGGTTTGTTCGCCTTTATCATTGATACCGTATGCTCTGTATAGTCCAGTTAAAGTACTTTTATCTACCTTAGTATCAATATTTTCATCTTTCCAATCAGTCCAAGTATTATCAGTATTAGTATATCTACTAAGCTTAATATTATTACTTATTAAAGTTTGTTGACAGCCACCATCTGCTAATTCAATACCTTTGATAATCCAATTTTCTATTGTGTAGGTACCTACCGTAATAGGTGTAGTTACAGAACCATAATAGTTTCCTATTGGAGATATATTCCAAGCACCATTAATATACGTAAAGTTTAAATCATTTTTTTGAGTACCTTTAGCTAATGATACAGCTTTATCCTTAACAACTTGACCGGCAATATATCTAATAGACATACCACTTTCTGTGCCATAATTTGTGTCATAAAGTTGATTGCTAAGTGTAGTTACTTGTGAAGTTATTTCAGAGGGTGTTGCCGCACCAATATTAGTTCTCGCTTGAGCTTTTTGTGCTGTTGTAAGGTTTTGTGCTGAACTTTTAATTACATCAGATATATCAGGAATCTCTGGTTTATTATGTATATAATCAAACTTTTTAGGGTCTGTTTGATTCCAGTCAGATTGGATAATATGGCCATTTGCTTTTGCTCTTTGAATTGCCATAAATTAGCCCTCCTGTTTTGTTCTATTTACAGGTTTTATAATTTTTATATCCGTTTCAATATAAACAGTAGTAGCATTTTCTACTTGAATTACTTTTTCATGCTTAAGTGCGGAGTCTTTTTTTCGGATATAAACATCTTGGTCTGAGTAACAAATATATAAATTCGTTCCATCCTCACGGGTTCTATAAAATTCTTTGATTATCATTTTATTTATTCCTTTCTAACTAAAATTCCGGAAGGGGTTCCCCAACTTCATATATACATGAGGCATATTCACACCAAACATCAGCTTCCTTGTAAACATCTTTACAGCCAACAGGAACCTCTATATACCAAGCCTCATTTAAAGCATCACTGTAAATCTCAGGGGGAGTTTCTCTCAAACATTTTAGTATCTTAATCTGATAGCCTAGTGTCTCTACAAATTCAACTTCAGCTGGTAGTATTACTTCGTAAATACCCTCATAGTTAAATCCTATTTGAATACTATAAGAAGGTATCCAATTCCAGCTAGGTAGGGTTACTCCTGTGTCAGTAATAAGTTCACCTCCTGGCATAACTATACCAGAAATCCAATGACCTTGTGTATCTCCCGGGGTACCATTATAACTTGGGTTATCTAAGCAGTTCCAAATATCTTCAAAAGTCATTGGTTCAGTACATATAAAGTGTACAAAGTTATAGTTACCTCCTATGAAACAGCAAGCGTAATTAGGAATATAGCTATTTTTATTAATATATATTTCATAAGTATAATAGTCAGCATTTCCAATAAACTCCCACTGGTCTCTAATAAGTTCTGGTACGTCTAAAGATTTATTCTCAAGATGCAAAATTATCTTTTTATTTTGAGCATCAAAGTCAAACCAAGCAGGTTGATTTGAACCGGTTACTAGGTCTCCCTTAGCATTGAAGAACTTTTTACCTACTGCTACATCATTAGCTGTAGCAGTAGTTTGGGTTAAATCCATTCTTAAGTTATCATTTACATATATTTTACTGATTCCCATTAGTTATTTCCTCCAGTTGTTATTTTTAAAGTTTGACTTCCATCACTATTGTCAATAAATTCTTCCGTGCCAGTAAGATTTAAAGACGTAATAGTATTCCCATTTTCATCTATTTCAATCTCAGTTGACATGTAAGTTTCTATGTAATCTTTTACCCATTGTTGAATACTAGCAATGGTAAAAGAGCTATATTCAACTCTATTCATAGCACTATTATAAATCATAACAGCACCGTCTGGAATTTGTCCATCCAGGTGGATATAAGGTTCAAAAGGCAAATTTTTTGCCACTGTTACACCATCACCACGCTTGTACCTTAAATAAGAATGCGTGGGGTCGGCATCATATATAATAACTTCACCTACAAGAGGTATAAGACTAGATTTACCCCAGTCTTCTTCTGTTGCGTGTTTTAAAATTACACGCGAATTTATTCTTTTTTCTGACATTTATTATTACTCCTTCAATTTGTCATTTTCAAAATTCTATAGAGAGTATATACAAGTTAATCCGTTTCAAACTTGTATTTATAAAGAAATATAGCCTGCCCACAACTGAGCAGGCTATAAATCCTTTTGTTCATTTATTTTTAATATTTATTATTCTGCTCCACCGCAGTCAAAGATAAATGTTACAGCAGCATCAATTTCAATATTAACTGAATTTTCAGTACGTGTAACTTTTAAACCACTTGTTTCTTGACCAGCAGTACAATTAGAAGTAATTGTTTGAACAGCAGTATCAATACTTTCTGGTAGTTCTGGAATTGTAATATTAACAGTTTTATCTTCAATATCTAATGCTGTACCATTTACTTTAATTGTTTCAATAGTATTAACTTGAGCACCACGCTCAATACCTAAGCTAGCTGCATTAGAAACTCTGTAAATACTATATCTAATATTGTTTTTAATATACTCTTCTCTGTCAGTATCAGAAGAGTCTGGTCCAACAATATCATCTAAGTAGCTTTCTAAATTACCCCAATCGTCAATAAATGCGTAACCACTAGATTGAACAACTTCACCATTATGCGTTTGGTCAATATGACAAAGTATACTATCTTCCTCAAAGTAAATGCTATATTCAGGTGCTGGGTAATCTTCAGGGTATTCTTTATAAGATTCGCTATAGGTTGACTTTGTGTTAGCTGTTACAAGAATTTTACCATTAGAAATATCTGTAACTACAAGCTGGTAAAGCTCGTCTACTCCAGGCATGAACTTTATTTCATCAAGATGATCTTGTAAGCGTTTTTCGTTTAAACTGTAGCGGTTTATAGTAGTGTCATCTATTAAGTTAGTAACAATTGGAGTACATTCACCTGTTATATAGCTTGCTAAATCAGAAACTTGTACTGCGCCTTCAATTTTAGTCTTAGTATCAGCATTAAGATCAATATTTGCAGTAGTATTGCTAGACTGATTAGCAGTCATACTTCCACTACCAGTTAAACAACCTGTACCTGTTACAGTAAATGTGCCATTACCAATATCTCCTGGTTTTGCATAGTCATCATCTGAAAAATCAGTAATTTGTGACTTAGTAATAGCAATATCTTGGAATGTAGCAGCTATTTTACCATCAGTTTCAGTAAGAGTTGCAATAGTTTTACCTGCACCCATACCAGTAATGTCTGTTACATCAAGTTCTTGAATTGCAGATTCTATAGAAGTTTTTACATAATCTTCATTTGCATACTTGCGTTGGTCTATGTCATCAGCAAGGTTTTTAACTGCCATAGAAGATGTAGATTCAGCCATGGCTAATAAAGTTTCTGTATTTATACCACCAATAGTATCAGCATCAACTGCTTTATCAACTTTAATACCTTTAACTTGTGCTTGTGCATCAGCATCAAGACTCTTAGCAACAGTATGAGTAGTACCATTTTCAATATTAGTTACTTTTGTGCTTAATGCGGTAAATGCTTCTACATCACTTGTAATATATTGTTGAATTTCAACAAGAGTATCAATTGCGCTTTCAGCTTCAGCAGTACCGTCAATAAAAGCATCAATACGTGCCTTAGCTGCGTCAGCAGTAACTTTTACATCATATACTGCGTCACCTGTTACAAAACCGGTATTGCCATCAGCAATAGCTCCAGTAAATTCTTCTTTGATAGTTGCAGTAGATTTGTTTTCAACATTACCTAAACCAACTTGAGCTTTGGTTACTTCATGTGGATTATCTTTATCTGCAATATGTTCAGTAGCATTACTTACTGCGTGTATCAATCCACCTGGGTTAGCTTCTGTTCCGTTAACAACTGTTTCAAGAGTACTAATGCGACTTTCAGCACCTGCGCCTGGTTCATCTCCTGAAATCCAAGTGTTAATTTCTGCAATAGCCTCGGCATTTCCTTTAACGGTTTCAGTTGTTCTGCCATCTCCAGCAAGGTCACTAACTTGACCTTCTACATCAGCAACAGTAGAAGTAGTGTCACCTTTTAAGTCACTAAGTAAGCCTGGAATTGTTTCGTTGGCTAGTGTACTTAATTCCACTTCTACATCAGCAATAGTAGAAGTAGTGTCACCTTGTAATTCATGAAGTAAGCTTGGAATTGTTTCACCGGCTAGCGTATCTAACTCATACTCTAATGTACCAACAGTAGTAGTAGTATCTCCTTGAATAGCTTGTTGCAAGTCATATTTTAGAGTAGCTATATTTGTAAAATCAATACCGTCGCCTATGAGAGTGTCAATAGCTGAACTAATTTGCTCACTAACACTTGTGTCACCAACAAGTGTTTCAAGAGCACTTACTCTATCTACTAAACCAACAACTGTGTTACCCTCTTCATCTTGAGAAATTTCAAGATAACCCTCTATTGCTGCAACTTTTCCTGTAAGTGCTTCGAAACCTTCTGAAGTAGCAACAGTTGCAGTGGTATACTTAATTTTATCATCTTCAAAAGAGATAGATGAAATTACATTACCTGCTACATAACCTTCTGCTGTTGTATCATCAGCGCAGACAACAGGAAGATTTGCTTGTTTAGCCCAAGCATAAACGTCTACAGCTTTTGCATATGCCCAAGCTGAGTCATCAAAGTTATTTCCTTCAGTACCAACTTTAATAATATAAGCGGGAGTAGAACTAATATTGTTATCTTCGCCGCTTGTTGGCTTATTATCAGTTAATTCAATACGTGCAAGGGCAATTTCACCTTCTTTAAGCTTAAAGTCAGCGCCTTTACCGGTACCAGCCTCAGTATTGCGCCAGTCTGCTAATGAAGCGTGTTTATTAATAATTCTAGTGTTTAGAATTTTTTCTTTTGTCTCGTTCGCCATAAATTATTTAATCTCCTATAAAAATTATTTTTAGTTTTTTCTATATAAATTGCACAATATAGTAGGAAATTTTATTATATTATTCCTACTATATTATACAATATTTTTAAAATTTATTTATTTTATTCAGCAGCGCTTGAAACTTCTGCAGTGCCACCACAAAGAACGATTGTTTGACCATTCAATGAAAGATTATTGTTAGCGTCAGAAGTTACATATTTAGTTTCAACTTCAGCAAGAGTTTCAGACTTAGCTGTGCTAATAGCTTCAGATTTAGCTGTTGCAATAGCTGCAGGGATAGTTGAAGAAATTGCTGTTTCATTAGCACTAACTCTTACTGCTAATTCATCTGTATAAGCATTAGCAGCATCAAGAGCATCCGCAATTTCTGCATAAAGACCAGTAGCTTCAACTGCGTCACCAGCGCCTTCAGTGCTCTCAGGTTTAGCCTTAACACCAATAGCGTTAATAATACCAGTAATATCGCTACCATGATTTTCAACATACTCTACTAAGTTTTGAATATTAGTAATAGTATTGCCATCTCCATTGGGGTCAGAAGCGGCAATAAGAGTATTGATACGAGCATCAACTTCGTCTTGAGTCATAAATGCAGCATCAGCTTCAGTCTTGGTATAATAGTTACCAATTCCTAAAGCACTAATAGCAGCAGCAATATCATTGCTAGATTGTGTTGAAGTAATATATTTATCAATCTCAAGAGCTTCAATAGCTGCAGCAATATTATTGCTTGAGTCTGTCTTAGTAATATAAGTATTAGTAAGATCTAATGCAGCAATAGCGCCAGAAATTGCATTTGAAGTTGCAGTATCAGCAGCTGTTTTAGTATAAACATCAGCAGCTTTAGCATATTGTGTAATATTTAGTGCTTCAATAGCTCCTGAAATTTTACCATCAGTTTCAGCTTTTGTATAAACATTACCACTATTTGCTTTAGTGTTAACTAATTCAACAAGTGTATTATAGTTAGTAGTATGGTCTTTATCAAATTGCTCTAAAACAGCAACTCTACCAGTTAAACCACCTTCACCAACTACTTTATCTGATAAAGCAGCTAAGTCATCAGCTACAGTCTTAGCATCAGCAACACCTTTATCAGCCTGAGCTTGTGCAGCCTCAACAGCAGTAGTAAGAGCAGTATCTTTCTCCTTGAGAGCTGCGATTTCTGTATCATTAGAAGAAATATAGTTAGTAAGTTTTGTATCTAGAGCTGTATTTGCTTGACTGATACCAGCAATCTTGTCATCAACTTCTTGAGTTGTATATACATCAGTTTTCTTAGCATAGGTAGCTTCTGCATTAGAACTATGAGCAGTTACCTCAGCTTTTGTTGCATAAGTAGCCTCAACAGCTGCTTGATAACCAGTAAAGTCGGTATTAGATACAACATCAGATGCTTTTGCATATTGGCTTAGATTTTCTGCAGTAATTGCACTTGAAATTGCATCCTCGATTTGAGCATCAGTATAACTATGACCTACTTTGAAGTCGTCAATAGCTTTTTGAGCATTGCTTGCTTTTGTATCAACTACTGAAATTTGAGAACTTAATGTTGAGCTTTCTGCTTCTAAAGCTTCTACAGTAGCATAATTATCAATATTAAGAGCTGCAATAGCCGCTTCAACATATGCTTTTACTGTTGCATATTCTTTAGTTTCTTCGCCATCAACATATGTACCAAGAGTTAGTTTAGTTGAAAGACTTTGTATTGTTGCAAGTACTTCGGTAAGGTCTGCACCGTCGTGTTCGTCAATATAAGCAATTAATTCTTGAAGAGAATCAAGAGCATCTTCAGCAGCACCAGTTCCGCTTAAGAAAGCATCAACTCTATTTGTAAGAGCTGTTAAATCACTTTGAGCAGCCTTTTCGTTAATCTTTGCTTCAAGTGCTTGTTCAGCAGCTTCAGCTCTAGACTTTTCAGTTCCAATAGCTGTAGTATTATCTGCAACAGCTTTTACAAGGCCACCATTAGCATCACCTACAGTACCTTCAAGAGCTGTTACACGATTTGATAAAGCAGTATCATCATATACAGTATCAGTGTCATTTTCGTCAGCGTAAGCTTTAGCTCTAGCCTCAGCTTCTTCAATAAGTTTATAAATACCAGAAGCTTCATCAGTCTCAGTAGCCTTAGCACCAACAGCTTCTTCAAGAGTATCTACAGCTGATTGTAACTCACCAAGAGCTGCATCGGTAGCAATACCTTGAGTCTTTTTATTAATATATTCAATTACGTTTTCAGCAACAGGTACTTGTTCGCCATCTTTTTCTTCAGTTGGAATTTCACCAATTTTAGTATTGATTGCAGCAACAGCATTAGCTAAAGCTTCTTCAAGTTCAGCAACTGCAGCTTCAACCGCTGAAGTATCTCCTACATTAGCAGTCTCGAAAGTACCGTCTGCTTTTTCTTTTAATACAAATACTTTTACACCATCGTAGATAGTAGCAAGAACTTGACCTTCATAAGGATAAGGAACAACCTTTTCAGTTGCGCTCTTGTACCAGTATTCAGATACACCCTCTGTAAATGTACCTTTAGTTAAATAGTATTTTAAATCCGCTTCGGAAGTAAATACATTAGAAATATCCAGAGGACCATATTTCTGTCTATTTAAGTTAACGCCAAGAGTGGCAAAACCTTGATATTCAAATGCCATAATATTCTATGTCCTCCTTATTAAGCTATAGTAAATGTAAATTTAGTTGCAGACATACCATTTGCATTATCAAAAACAAATGTTGTATAATCAGCAGCTGTATAATCATTTGCACCCTTTACTTGTACACCAGTAGTGGTAGTAAAGTTACCTTTTACGTCAAGTCCCATACCATCAACGTCGATAACTGAAGTTAATGAGTGTGTGCCAGGAACTGCAATCATAACTCTCTTTGTACCACCTGGAATAGTAATAGTTCCAAAATTAGTTGTATTTGCGTTTTTAGCTGTGCCATAAGTTCTAATAAAAGTAGAATCTACAGCAGAAGTGCAATCACTACCTACATAAGACCAGCTATTTCTATAACCAGTAGCTTTAACTGTCGCACTTAAATCTTTTTGAGTTGTACCATTAGCATCAAAACCGGTAATTCTTACAGTAGAACTTTCTTGTCCTAAGTTGTTTGATGGAATAGTAGTATTACTAGCATCAAGAGTAGCTGTTGCTGTAATTGTTGCATACTCTTTTTCAGATGTAGAATCAATTTGAATCTCAGTCTCATAGCTACCAGTTCTTGAAGTTTTTTCGTCACCATCATAAGTTACTGACCAGGTAACATTACTATTAGACAAGCCTGAAGCGGTTTCATTACCGTTAGTCTCATACTTACCAGTTTTGTTTAAATTACCGGTATAAGAAATAGATGTAATATAAGAACCTATTTCTAAGCTAGCACCAGTATTGCTGCAAGAAGCAGTAAAAGTAACGTTAGGATATTCTTTAACAGTAGGCTCAATAGTCTTTTTGAGAGCTGCCATTAAGAATTCTGAAGTTGTCATACCAGCAGTTTCAGTAAATGTTTTAAAACCACCGTTTGGTACTCCTGTAAAATAACCAAAGTTTTGAGTTAGAGTTACAGGTTGCTCAAAGACACCTTCAATTTGTCTTAGCTGAGACCATGTGTGTTCACCGTCACCGGCTTTAACTACTACATTGCCATTGTCTAAATAAGAAACACCAACTTCACCTTTTCTGAGAACTACTTTAGAACTCGCCCAGTTAGCTGAACCGTCATTTCTTAAGACAATAATTGTGTTTAGTTCTGTCATTTTGTTTTACCTTTCTTATAATATATTTTTATTTATAATTTTATGTCAGAAACTTCTGCGTCTCCGCCATTAATTAACTGAATATTTACTGAGGTAGCGCTTTCGTAAGCATGATAATTCTTTGTATCTTCCCCGGGCTTTTTACCCCAATAATAAATAATATTAGTATCTTCTGCTCTATATAAAGCATTTGATAAACCAGTTATTGGAAATTTGTCTCTTGATTCAAAAACAAAAATTCCGCCGTTATTTTTTATCAAATATTTAATTCTGCCATTAACTTCATGTGCTTCTGGCACAAGTCTGTCATTTATTTTTACTGCCAATTTATCTTACCTCCTTGCCAATTAACAATCA
>JAEIGA010006446.1_pt1 | contig 17866 bp, 17 predicted proteins | sample 9270691 | NCBI WGS metagenome assembly JAEIGA01 (sample SAMN17057246, study PRJNA624740) | gut metagenome | biome: biome; isolation source: fecal sample | host: Bos grunniens | place: China: Xizang | collected 2019
AAGCTCTCTTCATCATTTCTAAAGAACAAATCTAAATTTTTTATTTCTAAAATATTACCCATAAATTTGATTTTAAATAAATTAAAACAAATTTTCCACACCCTAATGATTGATTTTTGAATGTTTCAGCAAGAATTATACAAATAAATCAACAAAACTTATGCAACACAATTACAGGTAAAGATACTTATCTGGTTCATGTGACCAACGACGGTCAGATTAAAACTGAAAAACTAGAGTTTTTATGAAGAAGATTGGTGTAACTTTGATTATAAAAACAAACTTGCAAATTTAGATTTTGAATAATTCTGGTGGGAATAAATTTTAAATTATATTAATACTCCAAGTTTACAGCATTTCCCACCCTTGCTTAATAGTGTTGCGATTGCTTCTTGAATGCAGGATCCTCTAATTATTACAAAATGTAACAAAAATTTATTCAACTCTAAAGTTTTTCAAAAATATGCCGTTAATTATCATGTAAGCAGGTTAAGTAAAAAGGAGTATTGAAATGTACAGCTTTGAAAGATTAAGGGAAGTATTAAAGAAAAGGGAACAAGAAAGATTTGAAGCTTTAAAAAACGAAGTACGCTTATTGAAAGATAGAATCGAAAAAGCATTAGAACTATTTTTTGAAAGTACTACAGGTAAAGCTCAAAGGGATTACACACTATTGCAAATGCACTAACCTAAGATTTATAACGTAGAGAGATGTCTAAATTAGGCATCTTTTTTTTTATTCAATTCCATAAAGCAAGGCTTCGACTTGTTTATGTGGAAGAATTAGCTCCTCCATAGAACGAAAAAGTTCAGCGCTAGTATCAGCTTCAACAAACTTTGCGCTTGTAACATCAGCAACACATTTAAGTTGGTCTAAGTCGCTTGAATCGTGGACATTAAACGCGATTACATCGATTTTTATATCTCTCCGTTTTTTCATAAGCTCTATTGCATAATCACAAGGGCTCTCATCGCAATTTTCACCGCCATCAGTAAGTAAAATAATATGTTTCATGCCTTCTTGATTTTTTAAGTCTTTATCTACCCCCTGTTTTAATGAATAAGTTATCGGAGTCATTCCTCTAGGTCGTAGTTTCGAGATTGCTGAATTAATATTTCGTGAATTATTTGCACCCAATGGCACTAGAAGCTCCGAGCTTCTACAAGCATTAATGGCTAAGAGGTTACAATTATGTCCATACACTCTAATGCCAAGTTTAGTCTCAGGCGAAATTTGAGGTAAAATTCTTTTCATCATCTCTTTGACTTGATTAACCTTTGTTTTATGTTCTAAATATTCACCCATGCTATTTGAAAAATCAACAACAAAAAGTAATTTATCACCGTTATCATTATATGAATATTCTTCTGGAAAATAAACTTGATAAGCAATTACAGGAAGTATTATTAATAATAAAAGTACTAATATGATTTTTCGCATACTCTTATTCTTGTTGATGTTATTATTAAAGTATATTGTATAGTTAGGTAATTGGAGTAAATATGTATTACGATTTTAAATCAGCCGAAAAAAGCTTAGAAAAAGAATTTGATAGAATAAATGAAATTAGAGATTTTAATCAAAGAAAAGTTCTTGAAGCTTTTTTTGATAATAAAGTTGCACCAGAGCATTTTTATACTGTATCAGGCTACGGACACGATGATTTAGGAAGAGAAATCCTAGATAAGACTTTTGCACAAGTGTTTAAAGCGGAAAAAGCATTGGTAAGAATCCATTTTGCTTCAGGTACGCATACTTTAGCATGTGCTCTTTTTGGAAACCTACGAGCTGGTGATAAACTAATTTCTGTTGCAGGAGCTCCTTATGATACTATGCAAGAAGTAATTGGAACAGCTGGAGATAGTGAGACAAAAAGAGCTTCACTTATTGGAAATGGGGTTCTATACGATGAAGTCCCACTTCTAAACGGTTCTGATATTGATTTTGAAACTCTTGAGAAAATGATTGATGATAATACATCAATGGTCTTAATTCAACGCTCAAAAGGTTATTCAACAAGAAAATCTTTATCTATAGAAACTATTGAAAAGATTTGTAAAATTGTAAAAAGCAAAAATTCAAATTGCATTTGCTTTGTAGATAACTGCTATGGAGAATTTGTAGATACCAAAGAACCATTGGAGGTAGGAGCTGACCTGATGGCTGGCTCTTTAATCAAAAATCCTGGTGGTGGAATTGTTGAAGCCGGAGGATACATTGCCGGTAAAGAATTATATGTTGAACGGGCTGCTAATAGACTTACAGCACCTGGCGTTGGCAGTGAAGGTGGAGCTATGTTTAATCAACACAGGTTAATATTTCAAGGACTATTCATGGCGCCTTCAATCGTTTCAGAAGCAGTGAAAGGCGCAATTTTAGCTGCAAAAGTCTTTGAAGATATTGGGTTTGACACTTATCCAAAATATAATGAGCCTCGCACAGATATTATCCAAAATATCATATTCGGTAATCCAGAGCATCTAGAACAATTCTGTAGAACGATTCAAAGCTTATCTCCTATAAATGGATACGTTACTCCTATTCCCGAAAATATACCTGGATACGAAGATAAAGTCATTATGGCTGGAGGAACATTTATTGAAGGCTCAACAATCGAGCTTTCTGCTGACGGCCCAATGAGAGCTCCTTATGTTGCGTATATGCAAGGTGGATTAAACTATGCGCACGTAAAAATCTGCTTAGAAGAAATGGTAAAAAAATTATAATAAGCGCATTAGAGGATGCGGAAAAAGTCAAAAAAGGGGGTAAAAATTTGTACATTATAAAAACCTCGAAATTCATTTTCGAGGTTTTTTATTTCCCTATTTTCCTTTTCCGCTTGAGCACATATAACGTATATTTATTACGTTACCGCTATAATAAAACTTTTTTTATAATTATTTTAATCTAATAATGCTTCTAAAATTGCAGCATTTTTAGACGCAATAGTTGAAGTTTTTACTTTGCTTTTGTACATATAGCTGCGTAATGCTTCTCTAATTAATTCAGAACGTGTGCGATTTTCGCCTTCTGCTACTTCGTCGATTTTGCTTAAAAAACCTTCCGGCATTGAAATTAGTACTCTTGCCATGTTATATTTCTCCTTTGCTTTACATATACAGATTTAAGATATCCTGTATATATAATAAGTAATGGAAAAAATAAAAATTGCTATTTTGGGTACTAAATGTTAAGAAAATGTAACAAAACTCCCTAAAACTCAATAGAATTAGGGAGTTTAATTTTTTACTTTAGTTTGAATTTTAGAAAAGAATTGTTAATTCTTCATCAGGATTCAAGCTAGAATCATTAGTTGTATTAGGAACGATGATGTATTTGCATTCATCTACGAATTCATAAAGTACACCGAATGTTCCGCTTACAGCTAACTTAGATAGGTTATATACGCCTTTACCAACTGTAATAAAGCTACTTCCTACACTCTTCAATCCTTTTAGCGGATGTAATGATGCTGTATCAGCAAATGCATCAGACCAGTTTCCACCGTATTCTTCAACGCCATTTGCGATAACTTCTGCGCCTTCAGAAACTGTTCTTCCAGCAACACCAGCAACTCTACCAACCATTGAGAATGGAGCTCCTAATACTCTTGAAATAATATTAGGATTTTTCATTACGTTAACTTGTGCGCTTGAAAGCTTTTTAGGGAAGCATGCGCAATTATCACCATTCTTGATTGATTCAAATTGAACAGTTATATAACCAGGATTTTTCACGCCAGGTCTAGCAACTGATGAAACAATACCTTTAACAGTTGAACCTGCTGGGTAGCAAACTCCGTTAATTGTAACATCTTCAGTTGTTTTAGCTGTGAAAGTATCATTTACATTTGAAGTTCTAGCGCTGATTCTTTCGCTAAGTTTGATTTTAACAGCAACAGGTTCATATTTTGAAGCGCAACCAATTGCCCCATTTGATAAATCAATTTGGAAGTTTCTCTTCATTGCAGAAATGAAGTAAGCAACTTGTTCTTTTGATAAGTATTCATCATTAATAACTTTATCTGTATTAGGAGTAACATTCAAAAGACCTGAAGCAATAACTTCATTTGTAGCTTGATATGCCCATTCTGGAACATATTTAATTGTTTGTCCATTTAGAGTTGGAACTGAATTATCAGATTTTAGGTTCATTAATTTAGCAAAAGTACAGAAAACTTCAGCCTTTGTAATTGCTTTATCTGGTTTGAATGTTGAATCTGGGTAACCAATCATAATATCAGCAGTCAAAGCTCTTTCGATTTCAGTTTTTGCCCAATATCCATCAGATAAATCTGTATACTTTGTAGAATCTCCTTTATTTAAACCTAAACCTTCTGAAATTAGGAATGCTAGTTCAGAACGCAAGACAGGCATTTTTGGATCATATAATGCGCCTCTTTTTTTATCCATTTTTGCTTGCATATCGCTTAGCATTTGCTTTGCAAAACGTCCTATTACAACATTTTGTTTACCTTCGATAGTTTTTACATGGCAAGGTCTATAAACTTTACCACCTACAATAACATCACTATCAGAAGTAACAAGAGCATGTCCTTGTGACCCAAAAAGCGTTGGATGTGCATAAGCTTGAATATTGTTTGAAGCTGACGCCACTCCAGCTGTTACGCAGAGTACACAAACTGTTGTTAAAAGTTCTCTTTTCATACATCTCCTTTCGCGTGGTCCATATATCATTAGACCTGTTTATTACATGTTTTTTATTTTACACTATACCATAAAATTTATTAATTTGAATGGTTTTTGTTAAATTTATCTTGCAAACTATGTAAGATATCTTGATTCTTTTTTGAAACCAAATATGCTTGAGGATAGCAATAATCCTCTTTAAATCCTACTTTTCGGTACATTTTAAGCGCCTTGTAATTATTAGTTTCAGTCGTTACATTTACCTCACTAAAATCACGTGTTCCAATTTTTGTCCAATCAACAATTGTTTTTATTGTTCTATTTAAAAGTAATTCAGAAAGTCCTTGACCTCTATGGCTTTTTTCGATTGCTACAAGTGGAATATTTGCTATCTTACCTCCAGTAACATTTGCAAATACAAAACCACAAGGAATATCGTTATGAAGTAATACAGAAGTTGCTTCTGGTAAGAATTCTCCATATACATTTTCAACAATTTTATTTATGATATCAGTCGTTCCTTCTATTGTTTTATAACGCGTATCGTATAGAGCATCTTGTTTATCTCTAAAGGATTCGTGAATAATTCTTATTGCACTTTCTTTATGACTATCATCATAGTTGACTATTTTATATTCAAGCGGTTTTTCAGGAAGCCTCATATTCTCTAGGATTCTTTCAGAAGATGCATTTCCCATAATAAATCGTAATACTGCAAGTCCAACAAATCTGAAACCATATTTAGAAATATCTGCTGTGAATACAGATTGCTGTCCTAACATCGGGTAGGAAACTATTTTATTATGTCTTTCAAACTCAGTTAATTGAAGAAATTTTTCTAATAAAGCTTTACGTTTTGCTACAATTTCTTCATCACCTAAGCAATGAATAATATTTAGTTCTATTGCTTCAGATATAGAGGAAGTGTATACAAGAAACGCTGTAGGTATAAGATTTTCTTTAAGCACAATGCATTTTAGATAACCCATTTCAACAGCATTAATAAATTCTTCATATTCAAGTGGCTCAAGCTCAAACTTATATTCACTATAAGCTTTTGACTTGAAATCGTTATATACACCTTTGAAAATCTTAAATGTGCTACTATTAAGTAATTCTACATCATAATTCATTTCCATCTGACCATTCCTCTACATTAAGTGATGCATTTTCTCACGTTTTGTATTTATATATCTTTCATTATACATGTTAATTTTAGATTTGATATTAATATTTTCATTTATCGTTAAGCCATATCCTTTTAAGCCTATAATTTTTTTAGGGTTATTTGTAATTAAGTTGAAATTATTGAATCCCAAATCAAGAATAATTTGCGCTCCGACTCCATAATTTCTCAAATCTGGAGCAAAACCTAATGAAACATTCGCTTCTATTGTATCTTGTCCTTCTTCTTGAAGCTTATAAGCTTTAAGTTTGTTAATTAAGCCGATTCCACGTCCTTCGTGGTCTCTTATATAGATAAGCGCACCTTTGCCATATTCATCAATCATTCTGAGTGCTTGATGCAATTGCTCATTGCAATCACATTTTAAGCTATGAAAAATATCTCCTGTTAGACATTCGCTATGAACTCTAATTAGCGGAGTCTTACTTGAGCCATCATCTTTTACCAATGCAACATGTTCACAATTTGAAATTGTATCTCTATATCCTACAATTTTAAAGTCTCCAAATTTTGTTGGTAAAAATGTTTCTACTTCTCTTTGAACAAATCTTTCTTGTTTAAGTCTATATGCTATTAAATCGGAAACTGTTATAAATTTAAATCCATGTTTTTTTGCAAAATTATGAAGCTCATCCCTACGAGCCATTTCTCCGTTTTCAGACATGATTTCACACATAACCCCTGCTGGTCTATGTCCACAGAGCTTAGCTAAATCAACAACTGCTTCTGTATGGCCACAGCGCTTTAAAACTCCACCTTTTTTAGCTACACAAGGGAATAAATGGCCTGGTCGAACTAAATCTGAAGCAATGGCATCTGGAGCAATTGCTACCTCAATAGTTTTTGCTCTATCAAACGCTGAAATTCCAGTTGTAACACCAAATTTTGGATGAGCGTCAATGCTTAAAGAAAAAGCTGTTTGCATAGATTCTGTATTACGTTGCACCATTTGTGGAAGCTCCATCTTTTCCGCAATTGAAGTATCAATAGCTAAACAAACCAATCCACGACATTCTTTTGTTATGAAATTTATCAATTCAGGAGTTACAAATTGAGCTGAACAAATTAAATCGCCTTCATTTTCTCTATCCTCATCGTCAGCAACAATAAGAGGTTTCCCTAATTTAAAATCCTCTAAGGCTTCTTCAATCGTGTTAAATTGATTTGTGTTCATTGTTTACCCCTAAAAACCATGCTCTTGAAGGAATTCAAGGCTTATTCTTGGTTTATTATCACTCGTTGATAAAAATTTTTCAATATATCTAGCAAAAATATCAACTTCAATATTTACAAAGTTTCCGTTTTTTAGTGTTTTTAAATTCGTATTTTCGTACGTATGCGGAATTATAGCAACATGAATAATATTATTATCAATATTTGCAATTGTTAAGCTAACTCCATTAATTGTGATAGAACCCTTTTTAATTGCGTATTTAGCCTGTTCAAGACTTAATTCCAGCATTAAATTATAAAACTGTCCTTGATTTTCAATATTCAAACATTTTCCTACGCCATCAATATGTCCTGAAACAATATGTCCACCAAACCTTCCATTAGCCTTCATCGCTCGCTCAAGATTTACAAAGTCACCAACTTTTAAATTCCCGAAAGTTGTTATGCTTTTTGTCTCTGGTGAAATATCTGCTGTGAATGAACTTTTTGTTAATTCTACAACTGTTAGACACACACCGTTTACAGCGATACTGTCCCCAAATTTTGTTTCTTCAATCACTGTTTTACATTCAACCCTAATTTGACCTGATGTGATATATTGGATTTTTCCAAGTTCTTCTATAATACCTGTAAACATGGCCAAATTATATCATAAATATTATTTAATGTCATTTCTCAAAATTTTAATTTTTAACGGTATCTTTGGTTTTTTGCTTAATTATGCTATAATCAAGTCTAATAAAGGAGAATTATATGAGCAAAATCAAAATTGGTCTTATTGGTCTTGGAACTGTCGGTTCAGGAGTTTATAAAAGCCTTGCGCAATTTGATGATATTGAAATTGTAAAAATTGCAGTTCGCAATATAAACAAACCTCGTTCCGTTGATGTTCCTTCTGAAATGCTCACGGATAATCCTTATGATATCGTAAACCATCCTGAAATTAATATTGTAGTTGAATTAATGGGTGGAATCGAACCAGCTTGGGATTATATTAAAACAGCCCTTGAAAATGGAAAACATATTGTTACAGCTAATAAGGAGCTTCTTGCTAAAAAAGGCGAAGAATTATTCAGCTTATCAGAAAAACATAATTGCGTGGTACTATATGAAGCTGCTATTGCTGGCGGCATTCCTTTAATAATGCCTATAAAAACAATTTTAGCTGGAAATAAATTGAATTCTATACAAGCTATTCTTAATGGCACTACTAACTATATCTTAACAAAAATGGATGTAGATAATGCTAGTTATGAAGAAGTATTGAAAGAAGCTCAAGAATTAGGTTACGCCGAAACAGATCCTACGGGTGATGTTGAAGGATTTGATGCTGCATATAAAATAACAACGCTTGCAACTATAACATTTAATTCTCGTATAAAATTTGAAAATGTATACCGCGAGGGAATTACAAGAATCCGCAAAGAAGATATTATGCAAGCTAATGAATTAGGCTATAAAATTAAGCTAATTGCATCAGCAAAAATTGATGAAAACAATAATGCTGATGTTAGAGTTCATCCTATGCTTGTACCAAAATCTCACTTATTGGCACATACAAATTTTGTTACAAACGCTGTTGCGCTTAGTGGACATCCAGTTGGAAGCATAGTTCTTTCAGGACCGGGTGCTGGAGAATTTCCAACTGCAAGTTCTGTAATTGGTGATATTTTAGCGATTGCTCGTGAATGGAATACAACAGATTATTTGCTTCCAATGATGAGATGTAACCACCATTCCGTTGCAAATCCAGTAAATATAGATGATACTTATAACAAATATTATTTTTCAATTACTGCTCCGCACGCAATAGGCGTAATTGCTAAAATTGGCACTATTTGTGCAAACAAAAATATAAGTGTTTCAAGCATACTTCAAAAAGGCGTTTCCAATGATAATACAGCAGAGATTACTGTAATTACAGAAAAATGCTTAGAAAAGAGTATTAAAGAAGTGGTAAATGAACTCGACGGTTGCACTTTAAATAGTATAATTCGAGTTATGGAAGGATAAAATATGTACTATCAAGGATTAATTAATAAATATAGGAAATATTTACCAGTCAATGATTCTACGCCGATTGTTACTTTAAACGAAGGAAATACACCTTTGATTAAAGCTGATAATTTGGCTAAGAAAATCGGTCTAGAATGCAACCTTTATCTAAAATTTGAAGGGTGTAATCCTACAGGAAGCTTCAAAGATAGAGGCATGACAATGGCCGTAACAAAAGCTAAAGAAGAAGGCTCAAATGCGATTATATGCGCGTCTACTGGCAATACTTCGGCTTCAGCAGCAGCTTACGGAGCAAAAGCTGGATTAAAGACTTATGTTCTTATCCCTGATGGATATATTGCACTAGGTAAGCTTTCTCAAGCGATGATGTACGGAGCAGAAATCATTGCAATTCAAGGCAACTTTGATCAAGCTCTTGAATGTGTAAGGGCGATTTCTGAAACACATCCTATAACTCTCGTAAACTCAGTAAATCCTTATAGAATTGAAGGGCAAAAAACAGGTGCTTTTGAAGTCTGCGATGCTCTAGGAAAAGCACCAGATTATCATTTTATACCGGTTGGAAATGCTGGTAACATAACCGCTTATTGGAAAGGCTATAAAGAATATAAAACAAATGGTATTATTAACAATCTGCCATTAATGATGGGTTACGAAGCAGAGGGTGCAGCAGCAATAGTACGTGGTGAAAGAATTATGCAGCCTGAGACTTTAGCTACAGCAATAAGAATTGGAAATCCAGCAAGCTGGAAACAAGCAGAAGCTGCTCGCGATGAAAGCGGTGGAAAGATTGGATGTGTTTGTGATGAAAAAATTGTAGAAGCGTACAAGCTTTTAGCATCGGCCGAAGGCGTCTTATGTGAACCCGCTAGTGCTGCTTCAGTTGCAGGACTAATTCAAGCACATGGAGAAGGACTTGTAAAATCTGGCTCTGATATCGTTTGTGTGCTAACAGGCAATGGTCTAAAAGATCCTGATAACGCAATTAAGTATTCTAACTCAGATGTTAAAAAGACTTCTGCAGAACTTAATGACGTATTAAAGATTATGGGTTTTTAGAGGTAGACAATGCAAAGAAAAGATTTTATAGATGTTAAAAGAATAGTAATAAAGCTTGGTACAAATGTTTTAAGAAACGAAGATGGCGAAGTTGCTCTAAGTCGTATTTATTCGTTTATTGAAGATATTTCAAAGCTTGTAAAAGCTGGCAAGGAAGTGATTGTTGTAACAAGTGGCGCTGTAGGTCTTGGTAAAAAGAAATTAGAGCTTGATTCGACTGATGGCGATGGGGTAAAACAAGCTTGTGCAGCAGTTGGGCAAAGTCGTTTAATGTCATATTATGAAGCTGGATTTGCAACTTTTGATATTCCTATAGCTCAGATCCTTTTGACAGAAGATGATTTTTCTATGCGTCATAGATATTTGAGCTTGCGAACAACATTGAATAAACTCTTAGAATTAGGAGTTGTTCCTATAATTAATCAAAATGATACCGTCTCAACAATAGAATTAAACCATATTTTAGCGGGTATGCAAGTAAGTTTCTCAGATAATGATAAGCTTTCAGCGCTTGTATCAAGCGAATTAGATGCGGATTTATTAATCCTTTTATCTGATATTAATGGGCTTTATACAGCTAATCCTAAAGAAAATTCTAATGCAGAATTTATTCGAGAGGTAGAATGTGTAACAGATGAGATTATGAATCTTGGCTCTGGGGCTTCTGATGGTGGACGAGGCGGGATGAAAACCAAATTAGAGGCTGCTAAGCTGGTTACACGTTTTGGAGGAAAGGTCCTTATTGCGAACGGAAAATTGCCTTATATAATCAACAAAATTTTTGCAGGCGAAGAGCACGGTACAATGTTTATTCCAACAAGCGAAAATTTATCGGATAAAAAACGATGGATTGGCTATGCCACAAATGTTTTGGGAAAATTGATTGTGAATAATGGGGCAAAATCTGCTATTTTAGAAAATTGTACAAGCCTTCTTCCTATTGGAATTATTGAAGTTATAAATGACTTTAAACATGGCGAAGTTGTTTCAATTTGCGATGAACAAGGAAATGAATTTGCTCGTGGCATGGTAAATTATAATTCTGCAGAATGTAGAAAAATCGCTGGTGCACATTCTGATAACATCCTTGAAATCTTAGGCTATAAAAATTATGACGCAGTAATTACAAGAGATAATATTACAGATTTAGTCTAAATTTAGACTTGAAATCATATAGAATGAACCGCAAATTATATTTAGCTTATCACTAGAAAGCTTTTGTGTGGAATATTTTTTACAATCTACAGGGCAAGATTTCTTTAAATCTTCATAAGTGCAAGAATTTGGATAATTAAATTCATTTAGAAATACTTCGTCATCATCTTTAAATAAAATTTCCATCATCTTAGGATAATCCTTATTTTTTAGGCAACCAAAAATAAATCTTCGTGGTAAATTTGGATAATAAAAATCTAAATTTTCCCTCAAAGCCTTAACTCCATTAGGATTATGACATGCGTCAATTATTAAATTCTTATCGGGAAAATATTCGAATCGATATGGATTTTTTACTTTCATTAAGCCCTGTCTAATAGTATTTTCGTCAATATTTTTAAATAAATAGTTAATTGCACTTAGAGCTAATGAAAGATTTTCTATCTGATGTAAACCTTTTAAAGCTAAAGCTTCTACGAAATCTTGAGGGACGTATGGTGAAGAGAAAAGTAACATGGAATTTAAATCATCTGCTCTATCTCTTATGGCTTCATAACCCATAGAAGTTATTACTGGGCAATTTTGTTTTATAATCCCAGCTTTTTCAAATGCTATTTCATCTTTTGTTCTACCTAGCCTATCAGTATGGTCTAAATCAATTTGTGTAATTATTGAACATAAATTTTCTTTGATAACATTTGTTGCATCAAACCTTCCGCCCATGCCAGTTTCTAGGATTACAATTTCTACATTCTTTCTTTGAAAATAAAGAAAACAAATTGCGGTCAGAAATTCAAATTCTGTTAATTTAACACCATATGAATAGATTTCTTCAAAAAGCTTTGCAAAATCTTCTTTAGAAATATCTTGACCATTAATTTTAATACGTTCTGTATAATCAAAAATATGCGGACTAGTATAAAGTCCTACTTTATATCCTGCTTCTTGGAGGATAGATGCTAAAATCGCACATGTAGAACCTTTTCCATTTGTTCCAGCAACGTGAATATATTTTAAGGAATCCTGTGGATTACCAAGCTTATCTAATACTAATTTAATTCTCTCCAAGCTTAAATCAATATGAAATATATCACTGGATGAAAGTTTATTAATTGCTTCAGAATAATTCATAACTTTGTTTTATCATAAAAATTTTATGTAAGAAATGCTTAAATAAAATAAAAAACACTTCATAAAGAAGTGTTTTTTATTATTTGCCGATGGTCGGGGTCGAACCGACACGTAGTTGCCTACACCAGATTTTGAGTCTGGCACGTCTACCAATTCCATCACATCGGCATAAATCCTATACCATTCATTGACCGTACTTGTATGAATATTTAATTGTCAATAAAGTTATTTAACCAAAAAAACAATTAAATTTCAATTATTTTTTTTACTTTTACTAAAATATCCTTATAAATTATACTAAGAGCACTACCAGTAAGTACTTATAGAGCAAATAATATTTGTATGAAAAAACTTTTAATTACATTATCTATAATACTTTTCATTACAGCACCTTCTCATTCTGCTGTATTTCAAGGCGGAGTTAGCGAACAAGGGCAAGGAAATTCTAGCAGAATTATCGATAGAAATACAGGGGTTGGAATTGGTGGTGCAAAAATAACCCTTCCTAAGCAGAGATATTCAACAGAAAGCGATTCTGATGGATATTTTGAGCTCAATACTCATATTGACGGCACAACTATAATGTCCGTACAAAAAGAGAATTACAAGCCTTTTTCACTAACCTTAGATAAAAATATGGCAAACACTCCAATTACTATTGGTATTGAAAAAACCAATGCTGACGGCATGGTTTTAGATTCTAATATGTATCATCTTGGTGATAATAATTTTTCAGAGCTTTCTGCTAATGCTGGAGAGTTCAGAATGGAAAGCATTGGTCCTTTCTATACAAAGAGATTTTTACTAAAAAATGTCAAATTCAATAAGCCTATCTTTTTAGTAATCGGCTCTATCATTGGGATAGATACAAATTTGGCGCGTTCTTTGGGACAAAATCGAATTACAAATGCCTTTGCATCCGCTCCTGAGATTTATTTTAACGGAAATAAAATTTCAGAAGTTCAGATTAATGGTGATGGACAAAAAATAAAGATCCCGCCAATACTAATTCGTAAAAATCAAGTAAATGAAGTTACTATAAAAACAGGGCGAAATCTAATGCAGAATGCATATATAGATTACGATGATATTGAATTTATGAATCTATTTTTTGAAAACTAAGAGTCCTAATTTGATTCCAAAATATTTTTAATTTCAATAAATACTTCATCCCAACGTCCAGGAGATTTTTGGCGGAAAAGCTTTAAACTGTTATACCAGTCACATTTACTCAAATCATCATGCCATCTCCAGTTTAGACTATAAGGTAATAGTGTAAGACACGGAATTCCTAAAGCTCCTGCAAGATGAGCCAAAGATGTGTCATTACATATAACCAAGTCCAAATTCAAAAGAGCTGCAGCTGTTTGACTAAAATCATTTAAATCTTTTCCAATATCTATAATTTTGGATTTATTTGATAATTTTAAAATTTCATCTGAGCCTTCAAATGTTTGGAATGAATAGAATTGAGTATTATTTACCTCTAATAACGGCTCAAACGCCTCAATAGGAATAACTCTATCTTTATCGTTAGAAGTATTTCCTTGCCATTTAATTCCAATCTTTAGTTTGTCATTATTAAAAAAATGTTCTTTATAATGCTTAACAAGCTCATTATCTGCGCATAAATAACCTTCAGGTGATTCAAATATCGTATCATTTTTTAAGCCTAATAAATATGGCAGACTCATCAGCGGAGCATGGACATCAAAATCCAATTCTTTTTCAGGAATAAAGCCCTCAATCAACTCATCAATCCCTAATTTACTTTGAGCAAAAAGAGGAACAAGAGGTTTTTGTGGATAAAATATAATTTTTTTACATTGTTTTTTTAATAATGGCAGATATCTTGCAAACATTATTGTATCGCCATATCCAGCCTCATAATAAACATAGATAGATTTATTTTTAATGTTTTCACCTTTCCATAATCTATTATTAGCAGCCAAGTTCGGATAAATTTTATTTTGCGATACTATTGCTGCTTCTCTGCTAATACGGTTTTCAAAGAATTTTAGTCCTCGAGCGTAATCCTTTGCACGCATTAATGCAGTTGATAGAAAATATTGAGTCTCAGAATCATTTGGCTTTAATTTACTACAGATCTTAAATGCTGATGAGGCATTTTTTCCTTGATTTTCTATGCTATATAAATGGCCAATATTAAACCAAGCTTTATATGATGTTGGATTAATTTTTAAAGCCATATCATAGAATTTTATTGCAAGCTGAAATTGATTCAAATTTTTATATGCAAATGCTAGCTGAAAGATTAATTCAAAACTTTTTTTGTAGTTTTTTAATATTACATTTTCACATTCTACAATTTTATCAAACTGCCCAATTCTTGTATATGCTTGAAAGAGTGTTTCATAGAAATATTCACATGGCTTACGATTAATTGCTTTTTCAATCCAATCAATTGCGGAGTCGATATCATTTTGCTGTAATTTTAATACACCCATCAAATTACAAATTTCCGCATTTTCGCAATCTAATTTTAAAGCTTCTAAATAAGCCGTTTCAGCTTCTTCAAGCCTACCGATTTGATGATTATTAAATCCGATATTTATGATATCATTTGTAGATTGCATAATTATTCTTTCCCATAATAATTATACAGAGTCTAGAGGCAATTAACATAATTTATTTGTATGAATTTAAATGTCAATATTTCATTTTAGATATCTGCGGGACATTTTCCTTTTTTCAGAATCTCAATCAAAGGCTCTAAAAATTTTTCTTCATCTTCGCCTTCGGATTTTAAAGCGTAAAAAGAAATTTCAGCCAATTCTTTACATATTGGCAAAATTGATTTACCATTTATTTTTGTATTTACTGCAGAACGAACTACCTTATAACGTAATTCTTTAATCTCATTTATTGTATATTTATTCAAAATTTCTTCTACTTCATCCATCGCATCTTTTGAATAAAATATACCTTTATACAATGCTGGAATAGAAAATTCTAAGCCATTTCCTACACAATCGTGATTTCTTATTTCAATGAAATTACGGAGACGAACTTCTGGGAAATAGAGATTTGAATGTAATTTCCAATCTTCCATAGTCGGATAAAACCCTTCAAAACCTTTTTCCATATATTGCCTAAAAGTCAATCTTCCATTCAGATTTATAGGCGCATTATTTCTATTAATAAATATCATCGGCGTATCGAGAAGTTTTGAAATATAATCTCTAAATCCCATATTACTAAAATCAGTTGCAAATCCGCAACGCTCGTTATCAGTATTTAGCCAAGCAAGTGCTCTAAAGGATTTATATCCAGTATCGACTCCACCTCTTATTTTTGAGTTTGCAAACATTGCTGTAGAGAAAGGCATCATTAAATTTGCTAATCTAAATTTTCTCATAGCATCTTCTTCTGAGCGAAAATCAATTCCAATTTGAATGCCAGCAGTTTCACGCATCATAACGTCGGATAGAATTCCCCATAAATATTGCGCCATGAGATGATATCTTTTTTTAGGTATTAATTTAATATTTTTATAAGTTGTTTTTGGGGATACTCCAACATTCAAAAATTTAATATCAAATTCTTCTAGAATAGGTCTTAAAATATAGTCAATTTCTTCGATTCTTTTCTTTAAATCCCTTATATATTTTTGAGGTTCAAGACTTAACTCGAATTGGCAACCTGGCTCGAGAGTGACTGTTTCATGGAGCTTTTTTAATCCAATAATCGAAGTGCCATCTAAAATATAATCCCAATTATCGATTTTAGCGAATTCTCTTAGCAATTCGCACATGCCATAATCGCCTTCGTATGGAACAACATTTTTTCCATACATAGAAACTGGAATTCTTTCATATTCTAAGCCGATTTTTTGGTCAGTTTTACAACCTAAAATAAATTCTTCTAAAAGCTGACTATATTCTAATCGGTTTTCTATTTTAATCATCATGCACTCCTATATTTAATTATACTTTAAAAAGGGAATAGGTGAATAAATTCGCTACGCTCATATATTTTTAATATAAAACTTTGTTTGCTTTTTAAATTCTTATACCTCTTATTACTTTATTACCCTATTTCCTTATTTCCTTTTAACAAAATCTAGATTACCTCATACAAAAACTTTAAACATTTCCCTATTTGTATTATTATAAATACCATGTTGGATTATTTACAAAGAGCAAAGTTCTTTAGAACAAAAAAAAGATTAGGACAAAACTTCCTTATAAATTCTGAAGTAATTGAGGATATACTTAGCCATGCGCAGATTACTAAAGATGATATTGTGCTTGAAATCGGGCCAGGAGTAGGCTTTGTTACCGAACAGCTCGTAAAGCATGCCAAGAAGGTAATCGCGATTGAACTCGACGAAGAAGCTATTCAAGAACTAAAAAAACTTGAGTCTGAGAATTTAGAAATAATCCATAACGATATCTTAAAAACTGATATTTCTGAGATTGTCAAAGGCGAGAAGATAAAAGTTATTGCGAATATTCCTTATTATATAACATCACCGATTATTGCACATTTGCTTGGCGAAATAGATGATTTATCTAATAAAAATCGTGCTGTTATTGACGATATAATTTTGATGGTACAAGAAGAAGTCGCACGTAGGATTGTTGCGACTGAAAAAAGCTCAGCGAAGCAATATGGATTATTAACGATTCTTTCACAATTTTGGGCTGATTGCTCAATCATAAAACTCGTTGGTAGACGTTCTTTTTATCCAGCTCCAAAAGTAAACTCAGCGCTTGTTTACTTAAAAATTAGAAAAGAGCCTTTGCTTAAACTTAATGATTATACTTTTTTTAGAAGAGTAATTAAAGCGGCGTTTTCACAAAGAAGAAAAACTCTTAAAAACTGCTTGCTAAACAATGGCTTCAGTAAAGCAAAGATTACTGAAGCTATTGAGAAAATGAACTTAGACGAAAATATTCGTGGTGAAAAGCTCTCGATTATTGAATTTGGTGAATTATCAGAAATATTAAATTCCTAATTTTCAGTCTATAGACCAATATTAATCCTTTTATCAACAGGTAATTTTGTACAATTTTCTAAATATTCTATTGTTGATAATTTTTCGTTATAAAGATATTTTATAAAATTCAAATACGAAATATCATGAGCGCTTATTAGGATATTTATTTCAAACCCTTCTGAGCAGAAAGGCTCATAGTCATAAACCACATAGCTATTATATTTGCTCTTCCATTCTTTGCGTTCAATACGACAGTTATTTTCTTCCGCAATATTTTCAACCCAATTTACGATATCTTTATTAATATTTTTTATCTCGATATATTTATTTTGAAATTTATCCATAACCAATCTCCTATAAAAAATTGTAATTTGATATCTTATGACTTAAATTACCTTTTTGTTTAATTTTAGTTGATATAATATGGATTTTTTATTAATAGAAAAAAGTGCAAGGAAAATGGCTGGTGGCGAAGGAAATTGAGCTGAACCCTCGCCTTTGAGCAATTATTTACCAGCCATATAAAAATCTAT
>JAEIGA010006447.1_pt1 | contig 17862 bp, 13 predicted proteins | sample 9270691 | NCBI WGS metagenome assembly JAEIGA01 (sample SAMN17057246, study PRJNA624740) | gut metagenome | biome: biome; isolation source: fecal sample | host: Bos grunniens | place: China: Xizang | collected 2019
AAGGAAGTCTAAGAGTTGTTAGAGCCTTGGATAATTGTTCATGTTACACATTATGGATGGATCCAGTTCTAAATGCATCTGCATATATTATGCCAGGTCTTGGAGATGCTGGAGATAGATTAAACGGCTGTGATAGTCATGAAACACCACGTAATATCATTCAATTAATTGCAGATTACGGTTCAAATATCACTAGTTTGTATCGTTCTCAATTGAGAAAAATTGAACAAACAGTTTTAGGTCATTAAATCAATTAAAATGAGTTTGTAATGAAATTTTGCAGAAGATTTTTTATTTTGATATTATGTTTTTTTCTTCTTTCTTGTGTTTCCACTGTACCTGGGGAAAAGGCTGTTATTTTAAAAAATCTTTCTGCAGAATATTTTAACATTGCAGAAAATTATCTTGCCCAAGAAAAATATTCAAAGGCAATTGATAATTATAATTTAAGTTTGAGAACTGCAAATCAAAAAGACAAAAATCAAATTAAATATCAACTTGCTAAGGCTTATGCTTTGAATAAAAACTATAACGAAGCACAAGATATTTTTTTTGAATTATACGAGCAGGAAAAGTCAAACACAATTCTTGTTCAAAGTCTTGCTTTTTGTTATGGAAAAAACGGAAAAATAGACGAAGCTTTAACATTATATAAAGATATTTATTTGGAAAATCCATCTCAAGAAGATGTGGCAAATAATTATTTTCTTCTATTGCTAGAAGCAAAACAAATAGATGAAGCAAAATCAGTTTTAGAAAAATTTAAAACTGATTTTCCAGAATCAAAAAAAATATCGGCTTTAGAAAAAAACTTTGAGAAGGCAACGGAAGTCCCAAAAGAAACAGAGACTTCTGAACCTTCTAGTTCTGAAATCGAAGAAAAAACTAAAAACTAAACTGAATATTAGTAAGAGGAATAGATATGCAATTAAATAAAATGCGAAACATTGGAATTATGGCTCACATTGATGCTGGAAAAACCACAACCACAGAGCGTATTCTTTATTATACAGGAAAAATCCACCGCATTGGTGAAATTGATGATGGTGCTGCAACAATGGACTGGATGACTCAAGAACAAGAAAGAGGAATCACAATTCAAAGTGCTGCAACCACAACTTATTGGAAAGATTACCAAATCAACATAATCGACACACCGGGCCACGTGGATTTTACAGCGGAAGTTGAACGTTCATTACGTGTTCTAGACGGTGCTGTGGCTGTTTTATGTGCTGTAGGTGGCGTTCAACCACAAACTGAAACTGTGTGGAAACAAGCTGATGAATACAAAGTTCCACGTATCTGTTTTGTAAATAAAATGGATAGAGCAGGGGCAGACTTTTTTTCTGCAATGCAAGACGTAAAAGTGAAATTTGGCGGAAATCCTGTTGCTCTACAAATTCCAATTGGCTCAGAAAGTGCTTTTGAAGGTGTAATTGACCTTGTTCGCATGAAAGAATTACGCTTTGATCCAAAGGATGATGGGGAAACTATTATTGAATCAGAGATTTCTTACAATCGCCAAGCTTTAGCTCAAGAATGGCAAGAAAAACTCATTGATGAAATTGCTTCTGCCAACGACGAAATTGCAGAACTTTTCCTTGGAGGCGAAGACATTCCAGAAGAAATGCTAAAGGCAGAAATTCGTCGCCGCACAATTGCTCAAGAAATTATTCCATTTTTCTGTGGTTCAGCTAGAAAAAACACTGCTATTCAACCACTTATCGACGCAATTATCGACTATTTACCAGCTCCAAATGAAGTTCCAGCTGCTACAGGTCTTCACACAAAAAAAGAAGAAAAAGTGGAAGTGCCTTGTGATGCAAACGGTCCTTTAAGCGGCTTGGTTTTCAAAATCCAATACGATAGAGAAGCTGGTTCTCTTTGTTATGTTCGCTTGTATTCTGGAAAACTAAAACCAGGTGAACAAATTTTTAACGTGGGTAAAAAGAAACGTGAACGTGTAAACCGCATTTTACGTATGCACGCAAATAAAACAGAACCAATGGATTGTCTAGAAGCCGGAGATATTGCAGTTATCATCGGATTAAAACTTGCGCAAACAGGAGACACCATTGGAACAGAAGGAATGCCAATCTTACTAGAAGATTTGAATTTCCCAGAACCTGTTATTTCTGTTGCCATTGAACCAGATACAATTTCTGATAGAGATAAACTAAAAGAAACTCTAGAAATCTTGTCAAAAGAAGACCCAACTTTTACAAGTCGGGACGATGCAGAAACTGGACAGTTAATTATTTCTGGTATGGGAGAACTTCACCTAGATGTTTTAGTTACTCGTATGAAAGATGACTTTAAAGTTGCTGCCCGAGTTGGTGCTCCACAAGTTACATATAGAGAGTCTGTTACAGCCGAATGTGACCACACAGAAATCTATGACAAAGTTATTGGTGGTAAACAAGCTACAGCAGGTCTTACACTACACATTGCTCCAAATACTGGAAATGGAAATACATATACTTGTAATGTAAAGAAAAACAACATTCCAGGTGAAATCTTTGATGCTATCCAAAGTGGTATCACAAACTCATTTGGTTCTGGAATCCAATACGGATATTTGTGTACAGATATTGCAGTAACAGTTACAGATATCCAATATGACGAATTAACATCAACTCCATTTGCTTTTGAAGCCTGTAGTGTTCAAGCCTTTGACGCAGCTTGTAACAAAGCAAATCCAAAACTTTTAGAACCTGTAATGAATGTTACAATCCTTTCTCCAAAAGAATTTGTTGGAGACGCCATGAGCCAAATTACTCAACGTGGTGGTCTAATTCAAAATCTTGATTCAAAACCTTCCACAGAAGTTGTTCATGCTCAAGCACCAATGGCAAAGATGTTCGGATTTTCCACAAGTTTACGTTCAGTAACTCAAGGTCGGGCATCTTTCAGTATGGAATTTAGCCACTTCCAAGTAAAAGAAGGCGGATTAGGTAATTACTAATGTTTTTAAAAAGCTTAGATATTTTTGGATTTAAATCCTTCGTAGATAGAACTCACATTGAATTTTCAGACGGAATCACAGCCTTGCTAGGTCCAAACGGTTGTGGAAAAAGTAACGTAGTTGATGCTGTAAAATGGGTTTTAGGTGAACAAAGCGCAAAAAATATGCGTGCTGAGTCTATGGAAGACGTTATTTTTAACGGAACCCAATCTCGAAAAGCCCTAAACGTAGCAGAAGTAACTCTTACAATTTCCAACGAGCAAGGTCTTCTTCCTCTTGATATTAGCGAAATCACTATCAAAAGACGCTTGTATCGTTCTGGAGAAAGCGAATATTGGATTAACGGGACTCAGGCAAAACTAAAAAATGTTCGAGAACTTTTCTGGGATACAGGTGTTGGTAAAGCAGCCTATTCTGTAATGGAACAGGGAAAAATCGACCAAATTCTTTCAAGTCGCCCAGAAGATAGACGCTACATTTTTGAAGAAGCCGCCGGTATCACTAGATTTAAAGCAAAAAGAGCAGAAGCAGAAAGAACTCTTGCAAAAACCGAAGAAAACATGAAACAAGTTGACGGTATTTTGGGAGAAGTTCGCCGAGCTTATGATACTCTAAAAGTTCAAGCGGACAAAACAACAAAATATCGCCAATTAAAAGATGATGTTTTTAATCTAGAACTTGATATTCAACTTTTACGTTTAAAAGGCTTTTTACAAGACCAAAATAACCGAAAAAGTGATTTAGAAAAGGCAACTGAAAATAGAAGTCTAGTTCAAGAAGAATTAAATGCCCTAAATGCTCAGCTAGAAGAACACATGGACGAAGTTACTTCCATGAATAATCAGCTTGTGGATTTACAAAAAAAACTAGTTGCTTTAGGTGTTGAAGAAAACGCAAAAAAAGAACAAATAAAAATGCTTAACGAACGTAAAAATGAAGTTAAGCAAAAACTAAATCAACTAGAAGGTCGAAAGTCAGGCCTTGAAGAAAGAGTAGAAACTCTTCGTGAAGATACAGACAACCAAGAATCCACAGTTCACACTCTTTCTAAACGTCTTGAAGAAGTTGCAAAAAGCATAACATCATTCCAAGAAAATATTCAGATTGCAAGTAACCGCATAACAGAAAACGATAAACAAGCCGCACTTTGCTCAGAACAAATTGCTCTACTTGATAAAAAACGATCTGATTTACAAGTTGAATTACAAGCAATCACAGATGATATCGTTACAGAGCTTGACTCAAAACTAAAAGAAGCAGGTTATTCATCTTCTAGCTATGAAAAATCCTTGGAAAAAGTAAATCACTGTGTTTCAAGTCTAAAAGTTCTTGCAACAGGTCGAAAAAAACTCTTTGCAGACTTTGACAAGGTTTCTGTTCACACAGAAGCTGATATTAAGCGATTTTCAGAAAGTGCTGTAACTTCTTTTGTTGAAGTTGAAAATTTAACCCTTGAACTCGAAGATGCTGTTGCGGAATATACACAAAAAAATCCACAGTTTATTAATGAGTTCCTAGCTCCAGAAGGAATTATTACCAAAAAACGTGAGCTAGATAGCAAAATTCAAGATAATTATGACCAAATTGATAAGTTAAAAGAAACAATTGCTTCATTAAAAAGTGAAAACTCAGATCTTGTGGTAAAAATCAACGAGTATAGAGAAACTTTGGAGCAAATGCGTATTAACAAAGCTCAAATGGAAACTCAAGTAAAAGGTGCAGAAGATCAACTTCGTATTTTGCGACGGGAACTTGCAAGTCAAGAAGCAGAACTTGTGGCCTTGGAAAATGAGCTTTTTAACGAATCTAAGCGCTTAGACGATGTAACAGAACAACTTGAAGAGGCAGAAAGTGATTTAGCAGAAATTCAATTCAAAGGCCGAAAAGTTGTAGACGACTTAAACGACCTTGAAAATACAATTAAAAACAAAAACTCAGATGTTTCTAGTAAACAAAGTGCTTTAGAACAAAAAACTAAGGAACTTTCAAAACATCAATCTGTAATTGAAAAGTTGAATTTGGAAATTGTTACCACAGAAACTGAAATCCGTAACTTAAAAGAAAACTTCAAAGAATCCCATTCAAGAGATTTGATGGAATTTGAAGAACATATGTACACAATTACAGAACTTCCAATGCAATTGAAGGAAAAATTGTCAACTGCCAAAAATGCTCTTCGTAATATTGGAAGCGTAAACTTAATGGCTATCGAAGAATTTGCAGAAACAAAAGAACGGTTTGACTTTCTTTCAAGCCAGTTAGCAGACTTACAAAAAGCAAAAGATGACTTAACCCGAATTACAGAAGAAATTCGCGCTGAAAGTACAGAGCAATTTTTGGCAACTTACAACAAAATCAAAAAGAACTTCCACAATATGTTCCGCCGTCTTTTTGGTGGTGGACGTGCAGAACTTCATCTTGTTGACCCTCAAAACGTTCTAGAATCTGGTATTGATATTCTTGCTCAGCCACCTGGAAAAAAACTCGAAAGTATTGCTTTGCTTTCCGGTGGTGAAAAGACAATGACAGCTGTTGCTCTTTTGTTCGCAACTTATATGGTTCGCCCAAGTCCATTCTGTTTGCTTGACGAGATTGACGCCGCCCTTGACGAACAAAACGTTCTTCGCTTCGTTCAAACATTACGAGAATTTGGAAATATAAGCCAATATATCGTTATTACCCACAACAAAAAAACTGTAGCTGGGGCAAGTACATTGCTTGGTGTTACAATGGAAGAGCAGGGTGTAAGTAAAGTTATTACAATTAAACTTGAAGAAAATGGACGTATTGTGCTTCCAGAGCCAGAACCTTTTGAAGAAGAGGATGTTGAACCAGAAACAAACGTTTTTATTCCACCTCATCCACCAAAAAGAACTGGAAAAAATTATGCTTCTGGCTTGATTGTGGAAACTGCTGTTTCTGTAAAACAAGAAGATCAACAAGAGGTAGTCTCTGAAAATGAAAATAGCTGAAATCTTATCTGAAAAAATCGAAGAAATTCAAATATCCCTTTCAGATAATGAAAAAAGAAAAAAAGTGTTAATTTTTTTTCTTGGAATTTTGATTTTTTTAATATTTATTCTTATATTGATGTTATGCTATTCTCCAAAAAATGAAAATCAGTTTTCTGAACAAGAATATGAACTTTCTGAATATTTTTACTCTCCAAGTACTCCAGAAATTTCAGATGGTTATATTTATTCTAGAAATCCTCAAAAAAAATGGACAGAAGAAGAAGCTGATAAATATATGACACTTCCAACAGAGGAAATGCTTGAAAACCTAAAAGAATCCAATGATATAATAATAAAGGATATTTTGGAGGCTTCACCATGAAAAAATTATTTCTTATTTTAATATCTACTTTTTTATTTTTCGGTTGTGCTTCAAAAGGTACAGAAGCGGAAAGTCTTATAGAAAAGCCTGAAGTTTCTCCCATAGTTCAAGAAGATTTTGACGAAACTGTAATTGATGAAAATGATAAATTAGAAGTAATCGAAGAAAATGAATCAATTGAAACAGATAGTCTTTTACAAAATGAAAATCTTCCTATGGATGAAATTGAAAATATAGATACTTCTTCTCCAAACTCTGAAGTTATTGAGAATGTTGAATCCCAAGAATTCTTGGAAGAACCAGAAAAGCTTTCTTTATTAATTACACCCGAAGATTATGAATCTCCAGATTATGTAGAATTTTTGCCAATTTCAAATATCGAAGAAGAAACATTGGATGTTAATTTTGATTCTGAAACACAAGAAGAAAATATTGCTGAACTTTTAGATAATAATGTTATTTCTTCTGATGAAAATGATACATTACCTTCAATTGAAGATACACAAAATAATACTACAGATTTAGGTTTAAATAATACAGGTGATACTGAGATTTTTTCTGAAAATCAACAAATAGGTGAAACAGAAATTTTGAAACCTGAAATTGAAAATTCACCTTTTGAAGATGAAACTTTGAATAATACTGAATTAAAAAATCTTGATGAAAATTTTAGTACCGATTTTTCTGATGATTTACAAGAATCATTAATTGATGAAATTTTACCAGAAATCGGTGAAACTCTAACAGAAGATATTCCATTAGAAGATATTTTTACCCCTGATGAAAATTTTATTCCACTTGAACCAGAAGAATCTATTGAAATTGTTCCAACAAGATCTATGGTGATAAATAACAATCAAATATTGAAAGTTAGTTATCCTGGAACTGGATGGATTTTCCTTGGTGATGAATATGATTCTGAAACCTTAATTTTTAATAAACGTGATATTTACGATGATTCAACAGAGTTTTTCTTTAAAACTATGGAATCTGGAACTGCTTTATTAAACTTTTATAAACAAGATTTATTAACTAATGAACAAATTAACGACTATTTATTAGTTGAAATTAATCCTAAAAATGGCAAATTAGAAACCATTGAAGCTCCCAAATATTCATTTGTAAATGATTATGAAGAATATGAATCTCTAGAAGAATATTTTGAAGATGAATATTATGATTTTGGATTTATTGAAGATGAACCAGAAGTTATGTTTTTTTCTGATGAGGGATTCTATTTTGAAGATGATGATGTAAACCCAAAGGAAATAATTGATTCAGCAGAATCTTTTTTCAATGATGAGTTATATATTGAAGCTTTAGATCAACTAAACTATTATTTTGATTTGAATAATGATATTTATACAGACTATGCTTTATTCTTAAAAGGTCAAATTCTAGAAAAGAATACAATAATGAAAAATATAAAGGAAAGCTTAGCTTGTTATAAAGAAATTATTAATAATTATCCAGATAGTATTTATTGGGATGAAGCTATGAAAAAAGCAAAATATTTGGAAAGATTTTATTTCAGTGTTAGATAATCTTATTTAGGATAATATTATTTAGGATATTTAAAGAAAAAAAGAGAGGTTTATGAAAAAGACCTCTCTTTTTTTTGAAAATTATAATAAACTATTCGCCATCAATAGTAACACCGTGACGTTTTTGTTGGAAGCGTTTTAGCATTGCAACACCATTTTTCTTATCATTGTAAACAAAACCGCCATTCCAATATTCAAGAGCTGCAAATAAAGCATTACCACCGTCGTGGTCATCACTTTTTTGAGTTCGGAATGAAACAAATTCTGATAATTGTTCAAAGTTTTGAGTATGCAAACATTCTAGACGTTTACGGTTAAATTCATTCCATTTTTCTAAATCTTTAAAACCTTCACCTTCGTCTTCAACAATTATGTGAGCATGAGTTGGACTGAAAGAATACCAAACTCTAACTTTTTTGTTAGTATCACATTCATTACCGTGTTTTACAGCATTTTTGATAACTTCACTAATTTGTTGTTCCAAAAGATTTATCTCTTTTATTTCTAATGGGGCAGATTGAACAATTAATAGTGTAAAATATCTAATCTGTCTAAAATCAGACGGAAATTCCTTAAAAAGCATATTAGTTTTATCAAATAATGGATCTTTACCATCTGATCGTAGTTCTTTTATTTGTTCCATAACGTACGTCCTCTATGTGTTGTATATTCTTGTTACAAATTATTCAGAAATCTTTAACAAAGCTTCTTCTACACTATTTGCAATAGGGAAGTATCCCATAAGCTTAGTTAATTCAATAACTTTCTTTACAGAACCATGAATATTCGCAATTGAAAGCTTTAAATTAAGCTTTTTAATTGTAGAACAAATGTAAATCAAAGCACCAATTCCACTTGAGTCAATGTAATCAACTTGTTCAAGGTTAATTACAAAACTGTGTACGCTTTTTTCTAGCATTTTCATCACAAGTTCTTTCAATTTGTAAGAATTATACAAGTCCATTTCACCGTTTACATCAATGATGTAGATTTCACCATTTTTTCGGATCTTTAGTTCCATAGTATATATTTCTCCTTATTGTATTTTGAAAATTAATACAGTTTGATCATCATGTTGACGAACAGAACCACAAAATTGTTTGATATCAGTCTTAACAAGACTTGCGATTTCTTTTCCTGATAGGTGTTTATTTTCTGTTACTATTTGAATTAATCTGTTTTTTGAATATTGTTTACCAGCAATATTTACAGATTCAGCAACACCATCTGAATACATGATAATAATATCGCCAGTATTTAATTCTAATTCATTATCGGCATAAACTGTATTTTTTTCAACACCAATTGGTTCAGTTACTTTAGAAATTTGTGTAATTTCATTAGTTTTTGAATTATAATGCAAAATTGGTGTAGAACCTGCAGTTGCAAACTGAATTTTCTTTGTTGTGCTATCATAATTTATTAATGCTAAACTAGCAAAGTGATCAATATTACTTTCTAGTGCAATTCCTCTATTTACCCAAGAAAGAATTGTTGAAGCTGATTGAGTTGTATTAACAACCAAGCGTAAAATCGCACGAATCATTACCATAATTATTAGAGATGTCATACCCTTTCCAGCAACATCAGCTAATATAAATGAAATACGATCTACACGAGATGGTAAAACATCATAATAGTCACCACAAACACCTTCTGAAGTGTTATAAAAACTTCCTAATGAAAGACCAGGAATACTTGGTAATAATTTTGGATGTAATGTAACTTGTAATTTTCCTGCAATTTCGGCTTCTCTTGTTAAATCAGCATGTTCAACAACTTCTTGGAAGGAGTATACACTCTTTATTGCACCACAAGCAAAATCTGTTAATACTTTTGCAGCTTCAAAGTCATATTCTGAAAAAACTTCGTGTTCGTGATTTCTAGCTAAAGCAATAATACCAATTACAGTATCCTGTAGTTTCATTGGAATAATGATATATGAACCTAGTTTCAAGAAATCTTCAGGTTCGTTTTGGTATAATCTAGAATCTTCTGTTGGATTAGTGATTAATTCTGGAACACCAGATTTTACTACTTGCCCAAAGATATTATCGTTTAAAGCAAATTGTGCAAAACGGAAATTTGTTTCAACACGAACAATTTTGTGAGGAACATCATCCGGAAGTTTATAAGGAGGTGGAAAATCCCCTGTAAAAGATTTTACAGCAATAACATCATCAAAATCATCAACTAGAAGAATTGCCCCACCATCAGCTTTTGTTTCCTTTATTATACCATTATTGATATGATCCAAAAGTCTTGCAAGACCTGCTTCTTCAGAAAAGGCTTGAGCAGATTGAACAACAAAGTCATGGCTTGTTTGTAGCAAACTCATTCCAGGAATGATTTCCTTATCTTCTGGTTCTTCAACTTGTTCTTCTATAACTTCTTGAATTTCTTCTTGTTTTTCTTCTGTTTTTTCTCTACGAATATGTCTTCCTTTTTTCATTCCCATAAAATGTGGAATTAACAAAAGATTCTCTAACAATAAAGTAGAAACCAAAGGAATAATGTTTCCTGAAATAATAGTGAAAACTACTCCAATAAAAACAACAAAGAGTGAAAGAAATAAAGTAAATGGAACAATGATTTCTCTTCTACGTCTTGTTGAAATTAGCAAAACAAACAAAAATGCTGCTACTACAAAAGAGAGAAGTAGTGAAATTAACAAAACAACAGATGATATATCAGATGGCAAAATCAAACTCCATGTATATTTTCTAAAGTGTGTTATTTTAGTTTAACATTGAAAGTATTATACGTCAAGATTTTTTTATTTTATGTAAACCCTTGCTTACTACTTTTCTCCACATTCTTTTTATTGCTCCTTCTCCATATTTTTCTGTAAATTCATTTGCGGCAGAGTCAATAGAAACTGTATCTCCGAATTTTTTCTTTAATTCGTCCCAATATTTTACAATCCAAACATATAAATCCGCAGGGGTTCTGTGTTTGAATTTTCGTAAACTGTGTCTGTGTTTTATTACATTTACTATAGGAATGTATAAAGTGTGATACCAAGAAAGTATTGCATCTTCCATGGAAATTTCTTCGGTTGAGGCTTGGTTAATAAAATATTTGTGAATTTGTATGTGTTGATATAACACATCATACTGTCCAGGAGATGAAAAATCTAAATTCCAACAATCTGTAATATCTCCAAATCCTGTTTCGTTATAAAAAACTCTTTTTTCGTATTGAATAACTGCTTTTTGAATTTGTCTAATGGTCATTCCTGGTTTAAGTTTTATTTCACTTTGAAGACTTACGATTTCTGCGTCAATCATTTCAACACCTTGGGCTTTTGCAACAGAAACCCGGTGATTTCCATCTCTAACAAAGTATAGACCGCTGATTTCATACAAAACGATTGGTGGCAAAATGATATTTTTTAAGTGGGCTTTATCTATGCTAGTCCAACGATTTTTAAGATGCATATTTCGTGGGAAAAAGTGATTGTCAAAATCGTGATATCGACCTTCGCTTCCTACAATATCTTTTACAGGAACAGCTTTCATTCCCATATAAACTTCGTTTTGTGGCTTTAACATTTTTTTTATTTCTGAAAAGGACAGAAGTTTTGATTCATCAGGAACTAAAAAATGTTGCAAATCATTGAATAAAGCCTTGTTTCTTGCTTTGTAAAAATCATCTATGCTTCTTTGTGTGTAAATATCTTCTCTCATATTTTTCCTTTTTTTTATTTTACTTCTACTGCTTCTGGTGGACATTCTGTATCTAAAACAAAATGACTATAAGCATTTATTATTATTGTATCTTCATATTTTGAAACTCTAGTATCTTGAATATCATAAAGATGAATGTGTCCGTGAATAAGATATTTTGGTTTGAATTTTTTCATAAACCAACGAAAACATTTAAAACCTACATGGCATGGATCGGGTTTGTCGTGAATGTCTTTTGGACTGGCATGAGTTAGAAAAACGTCTAAATATCGACCATATCGAATTTTATTCATAAGTAGGGCAGGAATCATTTTTATTAGTTCAAATTTCATTTCACCATCAGTATATTGATTTTTCCCATTGTTGTAGCGAATTGAACCTGAAACTCCTGCAATTAATAGGTTTCCTGATTTTAGAACTTTAAAACCTGCATATTCTGCTCCGTGAGAATGATTTATGGAGTGTTGTTCATGGAGTTCTAATTTATCTTGTTCATGATAATACTTATATTCTTGTAAATTATGATTTCCAAAAATAAAGTAGGTTGGTTTGTTTAGGGAGGAAACTATAAAATCAATGTATTCCATTGGTAAATCTCCAGCACATAAAACCAAATCCACGTCGGAGTATCTTTCTTTTAGGGAACTTGAATAAATTATTGGATCAACTTGATCAGAAACACATAAAATTTTCATAAAATCAACCTATTACAAATATATGTACAAATTGCTTTTTTGTTTTATATTCCTGCTTTTGATAGAAGTTGTTCAAGCTTATCTTTGTTTATTAATTCTATTGGGCGATTTTCTGAAAAATTGGTAGCTGTTCTTGTAAAACCTGCACTAGAAGCTATGATAACTTTTACATAGTTTTTAGATTTTGCGATTTCCAATAATTTTCTTAAAACTGTGTCTTCTATTAAATCTGGTTCTCTGTAAAAAACTAGAAGATATGGTGATTGTCTCATATTCATCCAGTTTTCATTTTTTGATTCTGTGGCAACCATCATACAACCAAATTTCTTTTGTTCAACACTTCCTGCTGATAATCCAAAGCCTGTTAATGCAATTTTTTTGCATATTTCGCAAAAGGTTGTAGGATTACAAGTTAGGTATTCTTTCATGTTGTCGTTGGATTGTAAATCACGATATTGGGCTAATTTTGCAGCAACATCTTTAAAACTGTGATTTTTTGCGTAAATTGCTTCCCATTGGGTAATTGCTGATTCTAGTTTTCTTGTTTTTTCGTAACAAGCTGCTAAAAAGTATCTGGCATATAAAGTTTCTTGGGCTGATTCGTTTTGTGATGATTTTACAGCTCTATCGAATTCAATCATGGCCTTTTCTACACTATTTGCAGCCATATAACATGAACCACGTTCAATTAATGCTTTTTGCTTGTATTCAGGATCTCGTAAAGCTTTTTCAAAGGCTGCAATGGCAGCTCCATAATCTTTATTTTCTTTTAAAATTTTTCCAAGGTAATAATAAGAAGAAAAAGTATCTGGGCTGAGTTGAATTGCAATATCAATTTCTTTTTTTGCTTCTGTGTATTGCTTTGCTCTAAATAATAACAAACCGTATGCTGCGTGGGCTTTTACGTGTCGCTTATTTAATTTTAGAGTTTGTTGATAATATCCTAGAGCTTGATCTGATTTTCCCTTTTGTTCAAAATATTTTCCAACTTTAAAAAAGTTTTCTGCATTTCCTGGTTCCAATTTTGATAATAATAAATATTGCTTAAATGCATCTTCGGGATGATTAAATTTTGAATAAAGATCAGCCAAAGTTTTTCTAAAAGGAACTTCTGCAATATCACCACCAAAAATAGCATTTTGATTTACATATTTGAATTCCATAAGGGCAAGTTCTGGTTTACCGTCTGCAAGATAGGCTTCACCTAGCCAATATCGAGCTGTATAATCAGAAGGATCTTTTGATGCTATGGATTTTGCAAGTTTTATTGCGGAGTTATACTTTCTTTGTTTTAAGAGTTTTTGTATCCCATCGATTCTTCTTGGCGTAACAAAGGATTTTATTACTAAATATGACAAAAAAACAATAGATGAACCAATGGCTGCAATAATAATAATGTGAATAGGATTCATAAGTTCTCCGATAGTTAGTATAACTTAAAGTACCTTGAAAGATTAACTTTTTTATGAGAATATGTCAAAGGTAACTATGACAACAAAAAAGTGTTATTCACATTATAACATAAAAAATTGATTTTTAGGGTAGCATATTACGAATTGAAGGAAAAAAAAGACAATGAACGGAATTTTTTGCAAAAAATCATTATTTTTAATCTTATTTATGGGATGTTTTTTTTGTATTTTTGGTTCTGAAAACTTTTTTTTAGGGGAAAAACTTTTTAAAGAGAATAAACCAGCAGAAGCAATTAATTATTTACGATTGGCAATGACTGAAGAAAATGTGGATAAAAAAGTTTATAATTATTTGGGACTTTGTTATTATCAGTTGGGAAAAAACCAAGAATCTTTAGATACCTTTTTGAAAGGAACAACAATTTCTGGAACAAATAAACGTCAACTTTTTTATAATGCAGGAAATTCTGCCTTTGCTTTAGGACAATTTAGTAGAGCTGTTGAGTTTTACTCTTATTCTTTAGTTGCAGATGGAACTTTTTCTAATGCAGTGTTAAATAGGGCAAACGCATATTTTAATCTTGTTCAATATCAAGATGCAATTATTGATTATAAGCATTATTTGGAAATTGAGCCTAATACAGATCAAAGAGATATGATTTTGCGATTAATTGCCTTATTAGAAGAAGAACTTGTTTTACAGGAAGAAGAAGCTAAAAAAATGGCTGAAGAACAAGAACGCTTAAGATTAGAAGAAGAACGAATAGCCGTTGAAATGGCAAAATACGAAGAGATTCGTCGTCAGGAAGAAGCTGTAAGAAGAGCCGAAGAGGAACGAATTGCAGCTGAAAAGGCGGCTATTGAAGCAGAATTAAAAGCCCAAGAAGAGGAAAGACGTAGAAAACTTTTGGAAGATGTTGCTGCCGCTTTGCAAGAAAATGAGTCTACAAATGTATCTGCAGGTTCTGAGGGTGTAATAACTTATGAATATGAAGAAGAATTAGATTAATTTACAAATAATATAATAATAGAAGAATAAAGGAAAAATTATGGACAAAAATAATAATGACGATTTTAATTCTTTGTTTTCAAATATATATGAAACAAAAAAAAATACTAGTGAAAACAAAGACAAGGATGAAAAATTAAAGGGTGAAAAACAAGATACCAAAGACCAATCAAAGACAGAAAATAAAAAAAATCTTTGGATAATTATTGCAATTTTAGCTTTGTTATTAGTTGGTTTTGGTGGCTTTTTTGCTGTAAAAAGTATTGCCAATAAAAATAATGGCACAACTTTAATTTCAAAAGATGGTATAATTTTGGGAGAAAATAAAACTCCAGCACAAATTGAATATGAAAATACGCTTTCATTGATTGATCGTTATATTTCCCACGGTGAATATGATAGAGCCATGGATTTGCTTGATTCTTTACTTATAAAGAATGCAAATGATGAAAAAGCTTTAGACTTGATGGATAAAGTTATTTCACTAAAGGCAATGGACAAAGAATCTCAACAAGCGGCACTTGCCCAAATGAATAATTCAGGAAATAACGATGATTTAGAAAGAGCTTTGTCTGATTTAGCAAAGGCAAATGAAGAAAGTGCAAAAAGTACTCAAGCTGTTAATGATTTGTTAAAAAAACAAGCCGAAGCTGAACAACAACGTCTAGAAGCCGAAAAACAGCGAATTGAACAAGAAAGAAAAGCTGAAGAATTAAGAAAACAACAGGAAGCTCAAGCAAAGGCCGCTGAAGAAGCTCGTCAGAAAAAATTGGCTGAAGAAGCTGCTGCAAAAAAAGCTTATGAAGAAGAACTTGCAAGAAAAAATGCAGCATTACAAGCTCAAATGAACAAAGTAAATGATGCGATTTCTATGGGAAAAACAAAACTTAGTATGGGAGAAGTTGAGGAAGCCTTATCATATTTTCAAACAGCAAAGGAAAATTTGCCAAGTGGTGAAAAGCAATATTGTGGTGATAAATTATCTGAAATTACAGGGTTAGTTTTTGACTCCTATGATAGTGGAACAATTAACAATGAAAATGATAATGCTGCATTAAAAGATGCCAGTATAAATTATGCAAATTTGGCAATTTCATACAATAATTCACTTCCAGTTCCTCATTACGTGAAAGGACGAATTGCTTCTGATAATAAAGACTTAGAAACTGCAGAAGAAGAGCTAAAATTAGCTGTTCAATATGATAACAGTAATTATATTAATTATTTTGAACTTGGAAAAATCCAGTATTCTCGCAAAAAATATACGGATGCAAGTCGTTCATTTACAACAGCTGCAAAATTAGCTCCAAATTTTGAAAATGCTCAATACAATCTTGGAATGACATATGAAAAGCTAAATCAAGTTGATAACGCAATTACTGCTTATAAAAAAGCAATTTCCATCAAAAATGATTATGCAAAGGCTCACCTTCAATTAGCTCGTTTGTTAAACACAAAAAAATATGATTATTCTGGTTCAATCGCTGAATATTTGCTTGTGTTGAATTATGATCCAACAAACGTGGCTGCAATGCGTGAAATTGCTGCGGTTTATTCTTTGCAAAGAAATTATGCTGATTCTGAAAAATATTTTAGAAAAGCATTAACATATTCATCAGAGGATGTTCAAACTTGCTACAATCTTTCAACAGTTTTATATAATCAAGGAAAATTTGCTGATGCTTTAACTTATGCAAAAAAAGCAGCTGAAGCTCCAAATGCAAGTGCAATTTATGTTTACAATTACGCTTTGATTGCGGAAGCTAGTGGTGATTTAGACACTGCAATTACAAATTATAGTAAAGCAATTAAACTTGATTCAAAGATGCCAAAGGCTTATATAAATCTTGGAAAAATCTATCTTGATAGCGGAGATGCAGACACCGCTTTAATGCTTTTACTTTCCGCTGTAAATCTTGATCCAAGTAGCTTTGAGGCAGTTAATAATCTTGGAAGTGCATATCTTGCTAAAGAAGAATATGGAAATGCAGCTTCAAATTTCCAAAAGGCCATAATCCTTGAACCTGATAATGTTACTGCAAAGTTTAATCTTGGTAAAACTTACGGAAAATCTGGGGATTATGAAAATGCAAAACAGGTTTTAATCGATGTAATTAAGCAAGATAAAAAAGTTTATGATGCTTATATCGAGGTTGCAAATGTTTGTACTGCCTTGGGGGATTTAGATTCTGCTGAGGGATATTTGCTTACATTACAAGAATTAAATCCTTCTTACAGAAAAGATGAAGTTTCGGCTTTGTTACAATCTTTACGTTAAACAAATAAAATCAATTATTTACTTTTTATAGATTTATTGATATAGTTAATTTAAAAGCTAAACTTTTATACAATATAAAAGTCAAACTTTATAGGAGATTTAAATGATTAAGACAGTTAAAGACATTGATCTTAAGGGCAAACGCATTGTTATGCGTGTTGACTTCAACGTACCTATGAAAGATGGCGTAGTACAAGATGATACTCGTATTATGGCTGCTCTTCCTACTATCAAATATATTTTGGAACAAGGTCCTCGTTCACTAGTTTTAATGAGTCACCTAGGTGATCCAAAAAAAGATGTTAAAAAAGCTCAAGAAAAAGCAGAAAAAGCTGGTAAAACTTGGACAGATGAAGATGCAGAAAAATTCATCAACGGTAAAAACCGCATGGCTCCAGTTGTAAAATATTTTGCTGAAAAACTTGGAAAAGAAGTTACATTCCTTCCAGATGCACTTGGACAAAAAGCTGCAATCGACGCTCTTCCAGAAGGTGCAGTTGCAATGCTAGAAAATACACGTTTCCACAAAGAAGAAACATCAAAAGATGCTGCTGAACGTGACACAATGGCAAAAGAACTTGCTTCATACGGAGATATCTTCGTAAACGACGCTTTTGGTACAGCTCACCGTGACCAAGCATCAACTGCTTCTATCGCAAAATTCGTTGAAACAAAAGTTGGCGGATTCTTGATGGAAAAAGAAGTAAAATACATCCAACCAATGGTTACAAACCCAGAAAAACCAATGATTGCTATCATCGGTGGTGCAAAAGTTTCATCAAAAATCGCTGTTCTAGAATCACTTTTGAAAAATGCTTCTGCATTAGTAATTGGTGGTGGAATGGCTTACACATTCTTAAAAGCACAAGGTTACAATGTAGGTAAATCACTTGTTGAAGATGATTTCATTGATACAGCAAAAGATCTTCTTGCA